>Ga0194131_10004970_pt1 | contig 19558 bp, 21 predicted proteins | sample TA2KigO120mmetaG_FD_148631 | JGI IMG/M metagenome (GOLD analysis project Ga0194131, IMG submission 148631) | Freshwater microbial communities from Lake Tanganyika, Tanzania - TA2015053 Kigoma Offshore 120m | ecosystem: Environmental > Aquatic > Freshwater > Lake | place: Tanzania: Lake... | reverse complement strand
CCAAAGGCCGCCTGGCTTCGTTGCTCCTCAGTCGAAGATCCAGGGAGGATATTCTCCTTCGTCGCGCCTCGCCATCCGGCCTTTGGCGCGAAAACAGGACCCCGCGGAATTTTCGGACACGCTCTAAGGAAAGACAACCTGCCGAACCAACCGCGGCACCGAATGGCGGCCCCGCGACGCGGTTCGGCCATTCGGAAGCCACGGAGGGCCGCCATCGGTGAGCCGAATCCTTCGGCAAATCGCCGTTGAACGCGCTGGGGTCATCGTTTAAGCTTTGCAGCATGCAAAGTCAGGTTGATCTCAAACAGATGGCACTGTCCGAAAAGCTTCAACTTATGGAGGCACTTTGGGATGAACTGTGTAACCGGGAGGAGGAGATTCCCGTTCCGGATTGGCATAAGACGGTCCTCGATGAACGAGAGCGACAGGTCGCCGAAGGCAAGGCAACGTTCGTTGATTGGGAGACGGCCAAGCAGAGAATTCGGAAGCGGATTTCATGACGATCGAGATTCTGGACAAGGCTGAGAATGATCTTGTTGCCGGATTTCACTTTTACGAGGAGCAAGAGATTGGTTTGGGGACGTATTTCCTGGAGAGTCTCTATTCGGATATTGAATCACTGAAACTGTACGCGGGGATTCATCGGCTGGCGTACCGAGATTTCCATCGCATGCTCTCGAAGCGGTTTCCATTCGCGATTTATTACAGGACGGCTGCGAGGATTGCTTACGTTCATGCCGTCGTTGACTGTAGGAAGAGTCCAGCATGGATCAGGGATCATTTGACGTGAACTTGCCGAACCAGATCACTGGACCGAACGCGGGCGGGCCATGTCAGTTGACGATGCGGACGCGTTGGGCCGCCCGCGTCGCTCAGTTTTGTCGTTCGGTGAAACCCAAGGACGTGAGCGCATGAAGAGAAGCTTGGCGAGAACAGCCCTCATTGGTGGAAGCGTTGGCATTCCGCTATGGCTTCTGTCCTACTCGTGGCTTCCGTTTGCCTTGGCTGGGCGTGATGGGCAATTCGTGCTCCACGCGGTGGTTGTCGGCGAGGTGGGCGCCTTTGCGGCGGGAGCTCTCGGCGTTGGTTTGGGCTTTACGGCCAGGAAACGCTCCGCACCCGGGTCACGCGAGCACCGGTTGGCCTCACGCAGCGTAACCGTGGCCTCGGTGGTACGAACGCTAGTCCTGATCCCGAATGTCCTGGGCCGTCTATTGCATGCTCAATAACCATGGCTCCCATCTTCTCCATCTTCTCTGCATTCACCGGTTGAACCAAGCCGCGTAAAAGCTTCGCTCACGCGGCAGGCCGCGTCGAAGGTTCGGAGGGCGGTTCTCAACGGGAGGGTTTCCTTGAGGAAAGATCGGTGCTTCGTCTCGAGCGCGATTGCGCAATTATTCAAAGTCCTCGTTCAGCGAACGGAGAAATGCGGACAGCGGGGCCTGGGCTTCCTTGGTGAGAAGGACTTTGGCCATTTCCGGGTCGCCATTGCGAATCCTCTGTTCCCGCGCCAGGTCGGAAGTGAAGCGGTAGAAAAACACGACCGCTTCGATGGTCGAGGATTGGCCCGTGTGCAGGTAGGGCGCCGAGTGGCCCAGATCGCGCAAGCCGGGCGTCTTGAAGAGCGCAATCGTTTTAGGCAAGAGAGTCTCTGCGGTATTCGCCCCCAACGACGCCGAGAGCATCGTTTGGAGGGCGGCTTGCGGCGCGGGAAAATCCGGATTGGCGTACACGTTCCACAGACCGAGATCGACATCGCCAGGCGCCTTTTTGGCCGGCGCGGCGTTGAATCGGCCTGTAGCGTTCGGATGCCGGGCCGTGGGCGGCAGGAAATCATCCGGAGCGGCGAGGCGCTCGGCGAGGCCAGGGACCCGGAGTTGCACGAACGCCCCCTCGCCGTGGACCGAGTCGAACTCCCACTGCGTCGCGCCCGTGTTGTGAAAACTGAAATCCGTGAAGTGCGGCGCGGCGTGGCACGCGAGGCAATTTCCCATTCTCCCCGGCGGCGAGGAATCGTCGCCAGGCTCGGCGAAAAAGATTTTGAGCCCTTCCAATTCCGCCGGGCCAAAAGCGAACTTCTGAGCGTGCGTCGTGAAGGAGCCGTCGTCCGCGGTGACAAACACAGGCGATTTCAGATTGGCCACCAGTGCCCGCAAGCGGCGGCTGTACGATTTGTCGTCCTCGCCCGCGGCGGGGCGGCGGGGAAAGGAATTCTTTTTGAGGAAGACGTCGTAGGGGCTGGCGTCGTACTCCCCGGCTTCGTTCGTCGAGAACGTGAGCGACTTGAGGTAGGCGTTGAGGATTTTCGCCACCGCGTCGAGAACTTCGTCATCGGCAGCTTTGGACCCATCGATCCTGAACGCTTCCGGCAATCGGAACTCGGCGGGAATGGCGGGATCGAGGCCGGCCAGAATCGTTCGGTAAGCGCCGCCCGTTTTGTGGCCGAGCGCGCTCTGGCCGTTGTCCTCGCGGATGACTTTGGCGATGTGCCGGACGGCCAGCGCGCGTTCCGCAGGCAGCCAGCCGAAGTTGCGGCCGGTCAAGGTAGCTTTGATCAGAGCTTCGCCAGTCGGGAATTCGCCGTCGAAGTGCAGGAAGAATGCTCCGCGCCGGGGGATGGAGGCGTTGGCGAGAGCGGGCGAGTTGCGCGCCGTGAACCGACGGCCATCTCCGCGCTCCGGAATCGGCGAACGAATTGCGAAATCCGCGTATGCGCGCGTGCCCAGACCGCCGGCCTTGTGCTCGTCCACGAGGTGACAGGCGCGGCAATTCATGGACTGACCGGCGAACGCGCCCGGCACGGTGGTGTTGACGGTGCGGGTCGCGTCGAGAACGGGGTCGCCGCTGGACAGCGAAGCGTTCACGTCTCCGCCCGAATGTGCGTAAAAGTATTGCGCGAAGCGAGTCTCCAGAAAGAAGCGCCGGCCAATCGCGACTTCGGGCGGCTCAAGCTTTGTGGTTGCCGGTCCGGCGGAAAAAGCGCGAAAGAACAGGCGAGGGGAGGTCAACGGAATGGCGAAGGCCGTTCGGCCGCTGGCGTCGGCGGTCTGGGCAGGCCAGGTGGTCCATTTCAGAAAGTCCTCCGTGGATGCGATGCCATAAGCCGCGCCGCTCGTTCCCGACACCACGAGCTGAGCGCTGTTGCTGGAAGTGACAAGAATCGCAAGCCCCGGCGGCCGGCGCGAAACCGTGCCGGGCTGAACGGAGTCGGCCGTGAGCAGCGCCCCATGAAAATCCAACGACAAACCCACCGCCAGAAAACCGCGTATAATCCTCAGCGCGACGCAGCCGAAGGAGCCGCAGCCAAAACGGAGCGCGGCTGTGGTCGAAGACACAGCCGCAGTTCGCTCGAACTGCCGGGCTGCTGCGGCTGGTGCTGCGCACACAGCCGTGCTCCGAGAACTTGTCGCGAGTTGCGGCGATTTTCGGCGATACGGACATAGTGTTGTCTTGAGGCGCACGGGTCGGAAAAATCGCGCAGAAGGTTCGAGGGAAATGCTCGATACTGGCACAAAAAGTGGCCGTTCCTGGTTGCTGTCCCTTTGAGATTGGGGTGGCATTGGCCGCGCTTCCGGTGTTCAACTCACTCTTATCCGGGTGAAACGTGTGGGGCGTCACCGTTTCAGGATACGGCCGATGCGAGCGGAGACTTCTTCTCCGGGGATGCCCTGAACTTTGCCGGTCTGGATTTCCTCCATGCGCCTGTCGATCTCGGCTTTCCAGGCGATCTCGATTTCGGGCGGGCTCCGGTGCAAGTGCTCGGCCAAACGGCTCACCAGTTCGCCCACCTTCTCCGGCGGCCAGTGGCGGGTTTCTTCAACGATTTGTTCCACGGTCAACGGCATGGAATGTCGCATACGATCCTCCGGGGGCAGATGCAATCGCCTCTTGGCCAGACACGAGCCAGCGCTGATCATTCCCCATTAACCCAGCAGTCCAGCCTGTCCGCTTGGGCGCGCAGCGTCTTTCAAGGGTCACCGGGCGACAGCACAACCCGAAAACCCACGTAACCCGTCTCGCCTTCGGGATTGTAGCCGCGAGTCGCGGAGCGGCATTGCGGCGGTTCACAACCCCAGCTTCCGCCGCGGTAAACGCGGTAAGTGCCCGTGGCCGGCCCTTTCGGATCGACGACCCTTCCCCCCGGATAGCGGCCGTACCAATCCTGGCACCATTCCCAGAGTCCGCCGTGCATATCATACAAGCCCCAGGGATTGGGCAGTTTCAGGCCGACCGCGTGAGTCGTGTGGCTGCTGTTGTCTTCGTACCACGCGTAGTCGGCCAGCTTGGTGTAGCCCGGATCGTCGCCAAAGCTGAAGCGCGTCGAGGTCCACGCCCGGCAGGCATACTCCCACTCCGCTTCGGTCGGGAGCCGATAGACGCAATTGGGCGGAATCACTCTGGCCGCCCGTTCCTGCCTCGTGAGCCGCGCGCAGTAATTCGTCGCATCCTCCCAGCTCACGGTCTCCACCGGCCGGTTCAAATCGCCCGTAAAAACGCTGGGAAACGTGCCCAGCACCCATTGATAGTCCTGTTGGGTGACTTTGTATTTCGCCATGTAAAAGCCGCGACTCAACGTGACAGTAGTTTGCGGACCTTCGTCCTCGGCACGGCCGACTTCGTTCGTCGGGCTTCCCATCCGAAAGGCGCCGGGCGGGATGAATACCATTCCCGGCCGCGCTTGTTTTACAGCTCGGTAATACCGCCGCGGGCCGGTCGCAGGCGTGGGATCGCCCCATAAATAACTCTCGGAGAGCAGTTGGAGGAAGTCCAGACAGCGCCACGCATTGGTCTGGGAAAGGTCCGTGGTGTATTCAATTGAATAGACCGCGCCCGCTTCTCCCGTGACGGTCAGCCCCGGATACAAATCAATTTCGAGCGCCGAGGCCGTTTGCGCGAAGGAACGTGGCACCGCCATGCCGGCCAATAAACACAAGAAAGTGAACGTCAGGATGAAGCAACGGTTCAATAGTGACGGTTGGGCGAGACTCCTGCCGAGCCTTTCCTCGATGGCATTGGCTCGGCAGGAGCCTCGCCCCACCTTACTGCTTGGTCCGCAGGATGGACGACAAAGCTCGTAGCGCAGAGTTGCACTCTGCCGTATCGCAGAATTGTATTCTGCGGGGCGTCTCCCAGTCCGAGCACGCTGGGACTTGCCGGCGCCCTGCCGATTGGAAATCGGCGATACCGCAGATTGAAAATCTGCGCTGGGGTTCTCCGGTCGATCTGTCGTCAATCCCACGGTCCGCACAGTAATTACGGCTCCGCCACCGGGACCTTGAAGAAACATTGCCAATCTCCGTAGGCCGAGCCGAGCAAAACGCGGCGGCCCCGGAACCATTCGACATGGCCGTCTTCGAATCCGAAATTGCCACCCTCCGGCGCCCCGGCTGCATTGCGATGCACCGCCGTCAGCACCTTCTTGCCCTCGTAATCGGTGGTCCATCTCAAGCGGGCATCGTAAATATTCGTGGTTTTCGGACCGAGAGCCTGAAGGCGGTCGATCAAGATCGGGGCGGAAGCATAAGGCCCGTTGAGCTTCTTGCGGAAGAACCATTCCGAGGTGCCCTGGGCGTAGCTCGTGACGTCGGGATCGCCCGTGCGGCGGCCGGGCAAATAGAAGTAACCCATCAATTGCGCGCCGCTGTCCGACGTAATCATGCCGCGTTCGGCGACGCGGTGCCAGACGTCTGTCGGGCAAAAGAGAACGTCGTTGCGCGGGCGCTCGGATTTCGCGGTCGTGCGCTGGTTGCGGATAAGATAGTTGTTCCAAAAATTGCTCATCGAGGGCGTCATCCAACTAAACCCAAGCCCGTCGCGATTGTCGGGAAACGAATTGTCGTAGTCGCCGGCATACAGATTGACCGCCAGTCCCCATTGCTTGGCGTTGCTGACGCAAAGCGACTTGTGCGATTGTGCCTTGGCTCGCGAGAGCGCGGGAAGCAGCAAGGAAGCGAGAATCGCGATGATCGCAATGACCACCAGCAATTCGATGAGCGTGAAGGCAGGACACGGCCTGGCTGCCGTCGGACAGATTGTTTTCATGGCACGAGGTGCGGCAACTGTTCCTCCCGCTCCTCTCGGCGTCAACCTGGATTTCGTCGCGCATGCTTTGTCCACTTGTGGGTTGTCCCCGTTCCGGTTTAAACAGGGACATGCAATTGAATCGCACGGCATCCATTTTGGTGACGGGATCGTCCGGGAGCATCGGACGGGCGGCCGTGTCCGGTCTGCGGGCTGCCGGATGGCCTGTCCGAGGTTTCGACCGCTTGCCTACGCCGGGGACGGCTGATTTCGTGGTGGGCGACCTCACTGACGCTGCGGCTTTGCGAAAAGCCGCCGACGGCGCCGCGGCGATCATCCATCTCGCCGCCGTGCCGGATGATGACGACTTTCTTTCGCGCTTGCTGCCGAACAATCTTGCCGGGTTGCACAACGTTCTCGAAGCGGCGCGTCTTGGCGGAGTGAAACGCGTGTTGCTGGCGAGCACGGGACAGGTTGTCTGGTGGCAGTTGCTGGAAGGCCCCTGGCCCATTGGACCCGATGCGCCCTACACGCCGCGCGATTGGTACGCCGTGACCAAGATCGCCGCCGAAGCCGCGGGGCGGGTTTACGCCCGCAATTGCAGCATGACGGTGCTGGCGCTGAGGCTGGGCTGGTTTCCGCGCAACCGCGAGCACGCCGCCGAAGTCGGGCGCACCGTGCGCGGACCCAATATTTATCTCAGTCCGGGCGATGCCGGACGATTCTTTGCGCGCGCGATGGAAGCGACGTTGACGCCTGGCTTCGAAGTACTGTACGTCGCGAGCCGGCCCACGAACCGAATCGTTTTCGACCTGGAACCGGCGATGCGTGTCGTGGGATGGGAACCGCAAGACCAGTGGCCCACGGGCGTGGAACATTGGCTCTAGCCTTCGTGCTTTGTGATTGTCCGTCGAATGGGTTTTCGTCCTCGGAGGGAAGCGCAAAAACGTAAAACGTAATGCGTAATGCGTGATGCGCGACAGGCAACTGACTCCTGATCACTGATGACTCCGATTGCCACTCCATTTCGCTCAACAGTGATCGAAGGGAAGGCTGAATGATCAGGTTTCAAATTACTGCTTGGTCCGCGGGATGGACGACAAAGCTCGTAGCGCGGAGTTGCACTCTGCCGTATCGCAGAATTGTATTCTGCGGGGCGTCTCCCAGTCCGAGCACGCTGGGACTTGCCGGCGCCCTGCCGATTGGAAATCGGCGATACCAGATTGAAAATCTGCGCTGCGGTTCTCCGGTCGATCTGTCGTCAATCCCACGGTCTGCACAGTAACTTAACCGGACCTCTTGAGGATCAGCCGTTCCTCCGGAACTTGCACCAGGGCTACCGTCTCCCGGCAGTGAACTGCCGGGCTATTCTCGGCACTCCCTCCGAGAGATGACCTGCGACGAAGATGACTGTACGCCAAAGAATATCCAACCTGCGGGTTCGGCGACTTTCCAGTCGCCCGAAGCGGAACTGGAAAGTTCCGCTCACCAGCAGACAAGAATGTCTGCTCTACAATCGCCGGCCTTGGTGAGACGCCCACCGCGGTGCTCGATTGTAATCGGACGGCGCTCCCGCGCAAATACGCCGGAGACATTCTCGTGGCTCAAGATGGGAAACTTGCGCAAGCCGCGGAAACTTCATGGATAGCAGTACACGCTTTCCCGCAGACCGTGCTGCGAGAAAATGGCTTCGCAGCCATTTACAGAAGAGAACGAAGACTCCGTTTGCTTCGTTGCCTTCTGTTCAAATCCTCTCGTCTTGTGACCAACATGTTGGTTCGTTCGCCGCAGCAGCGAGGCAGATAATGCCTGATTGCAACAAGGCATCGAGCAGGTTAGACAAGAGGCAGGCGTGACTGGAACGTCTGGTGCGAAATCTGGCGGCTTCAGTTCCCGTGCAGCAATCACGATTCGGCATGAAAACTCGAACACGCTTGGTTGATTTTATGAAATCGAAAAACTCTCGCTCCTTGTCCTGGCTCGTTCTTGTGGCGCTTTGTGCGGTGGTGGCGGCGCGTTCGCAAGCTCAGGCGCCATTGTTCGCGGACGACTTCGAGACGGACACCTCGGCGAATTGGGACATCTTCAACGGCTCCGGCAATGGCACGCCCGACTTTTCCGCCGAGTTCAATTTCGATTACAGCAAACACAAAATCCCGCCCGCGCCAAACACCACCGGTAACTCCACGCGCGGCGTCAAACTCAACGTCAACAAAAACGACGACGTGGCGAACATCGCCGGCGTGAGCATTTATCCGAAGGGCAAAACGTTCAGCGGGAATTACGCGCTCCGGTTCGACATGTGGATGAACTACAACGGCCCGGCCTACGGCGGCACCGGCTCGACCGAATACGGCACCTTCGGCCTCAATCACAAGGGCGACAAAGTCAATTGGGCCAGCGCGACTGACAGCGATGGCGTCTGGTTCGCGGTCACGGGCGAAGCCGGCGCGGCCCAAGACTACAAGGCTTTTGAAGGTCTCGCCGGGGCGGCTCCAAGCGATCTTCGCGGACTGGATGCAGGTTTTCTCGACCGCGATGGCGATGGCACGACCGAGTTCGAGGCCAATCCGACCCAGGCCGGCACCCACCCGCTCAAGGCGATTTTTCCCTCGCCGGAATATCAATCCGCGGGAGCCCCTGGCAAACACTGGGTGCAAGGCGAAGTCCGGCAAAAGGACGGCGTGCTCACCTGGCTGCTCAACGGCTACGTCCTCGCGACACGCCCGAACGCGTCCGGGTTCACCAGCGGCACGATCATGCTCGGTTACATGGACACCTTTAATTCCATCGCCAGTCCGAAGGAGGAAAACTACATCATCTACGACAACGTCCGCGTCGTGAACCTGGACACCGAACCGGCTCTCTCGGAAATCTCTGTCGAGGCAACGGACGCGGAGGCCGCTGAACCGGGCACGAACACGGGGACGTTCACGATTTCCCGCAGCGGCGCGACCACGGCGCCTTTGGAAGTGCGCTTCCGTTTCGCCGGCACCGCGACGCTCGGCGAGGATTATGCGACCAATGCGTTGTCGGTCGTGATTCCAGCCGGCGCCAAGTCCGCGACCGTGACCATCAAACCGCTCGACGACCCGAAAGGCGAACCGGAAGAGACCGTTTCTCTGATTCTCGCCGGCAGCAATAAGTACGACATCGGCGCCGCGTTTCGCGCGACGATCAAGCTTCTCGACGATGGCGACATCACCACCGTCAGCATCAAGGCCACGGACTCCAACATGTACGAACGAATCGCCGAAGACACAGGGACGTTTGCGGTCAGCCGGCTGGGAGACACGGTCGCCGATTTGAGCGTGAATCTGACCGTGGGCGGCACGGCCACCGCGGGCAAAGATTACGATGGCGCCGCCAATGTCGTCGTGATTCCCGCCGGGCAAACCAACGTGGTCCTTACGCTCACGCCTTTTGACGACTCAGACGTGGAAGGCGATGAAACCATCACCTTGACGGTCGCGGGCGGCGTCGGCTACGCCGTCGGTGCAACCCCCAGCGCGACGGTGACGATCAAGGACAACGAGGTCGCGCCGGCGCCGATATTGTTCTCCGACAATTTCGACACGGACAGTTCGGGCAACTGGATCACGCTCTTCGGCGCGAACAACAACGTGCCGGATTATGCCGCGCAGTTCGCGTATGATTACAGCGCGGACAGCGTTCCGCCTTCGCCCAATTCGAGCGGCGGGAGCACTCGCGGTTTGCGGGTGACCGTGAACAAAGCGGATGCAACCGCCAGCGGCGCGGCCGGCGTGAACCTGTATCCGAAAGGGCAGATGTTCAGCGGAAATTACGCGTTGCGCTTTGACCTGTATTTAACCTACGGCACCGACGTCGCCGGCACCACGGAACACGCGCTCTTCGGCATCAATCATTCGGGATCAAAAACGAATCGTCATGCGACCGCCGGCAGCGATGGCATTTGGTTTTCCATCGAAGGGGACGGCAGCGCGAGCGATGCGGGCCGGAGTTACTCCACCTACGTCGCCACGAATGCGACCTCCGTGCCGGCACTCGTCAAGAAATCGGCGCGTGAGTTCGATCTGATCTTCACCAAGCCTCCGTATGTGGTCGCGGGCGCGCCGAGCGGCCAATGGGTCGATGTCGAAGTCGCGCAAACCGGCAAAGACATCACCTGGAAGATCAACGGCACGGTGATCCAGCAGCAGGCCAACGCGTCGGCGTTCACGTCGGGCAACGTCATGCTGGGTTACATGGACACTTTCGCGTCCATCGGTTCGCAGAAGAATTTCGTTGTGTTTGACAACGTACGGGTGGTGAGCCTGGGCGGCGCCGCGCCAACGGAGATCAAAATTTCGGGTATCGGCTTGTTGCCGGACGGCCGGGTACAAATCACTTTCTCTGCGAGCGGCGGTGACACAGGCCAGCTTGCGCTCGAAGCCGCAGCCAGCGTGGCCGGACCTTACGCGAAAGACGCGGACGCCGTGATCCGAGTGGGCGTGGTTCCAGGGCAATTTGTGGCCACGACCCCACGCGGCGCCGGCAGCATGAAATTCTACCGTGTGAAACTTTGAGCTGACCATAGGGCAGGCTTCCAGCGCTGCCGGTTCGCGGTAGCGCAGATTTGTAATCTGCCGTATCGCGGAATTGCATTCCGCAGTCGCTCGACAAGTTCCGGGCTCTGGAACTCGCCGGCGCGCTGCCGATTGGAAATCGGCGATACAGCAGATTGAAAATCTGCGCTACGGTTCTCCGGTCGATCTGTCGTCAATCCCACGGTCTGCACCGTAACGCTTCAACGACTCTGCTGCCGCTCCGACGGCGCAAGCGGCTGTTCGGAACGTGGACGCAAGTTGCCTTCTTCATCTAGCCGCGGGAACCAGCGAATCCGGTCCGCCTCAGCGCCGAGGGCGGTCTTCCGGCAGCGGCGGACCAGCGCTTTGTAGAACACGTCCGCAGCCTCGGGATTCCGGTTCTTGATCCAGGAACCGCCCAGGCACAGGACGCGCGCCGTGTCGTCGGAATTGTCCGGCATGAACCGCGCGGCTTCCCAGGCCAACTCAGCTGCGCGGTATCGATAGTGCCAGCGTTCATCGGGACGCACGGTGTGGCGCGTGGCGCGTTCAATTTCCTCAGTCGCCGCCGCCAGGACGTTTGTTTCTTGGTGGCTGCGTCGGTCGGCGACGGTGACGCCGTACTGGTAGTTGCCGCCATGGAGATGCCAGTCCGGTTCGACTTCCGTGCCGATCAGTTCCAGGCCGTGATGGCGGGTGATCTTCGCCGCATCGAACAACGCTTTGGCACGTTCGCTCTGGGAGTGCGCCGGGTTCTTCGCCGCCGTCATCGCGGCATAAAGTGCGTCGAAAGCTGGCAGAGGCTCGGCAGGAAAATAGCTTCGCGCGTCGCTCCAGCGTTCTGCGCGCGCCAATCGCCGGGCCAGCAAGTAGCGGATGCGTTCTCCAGGACGCAGCGCCGGCGCAGAGATCTCATCGTTATTTCCCCTCCAGGTCGCATTGAACGTTGAACGTTGAACGTTGAACGGTTCATGGGAAGTTCCCTTGGTTTCAGAACCATGCACACGGCCCATGAACCTGAGACCGCGCGGACCGCAGCCTTCAGGCTGCTTCCGCGCACCCTCCGGAGTCCAGCGCTGAAGCGGCCTAAAGGCCACGGTCCGGGAGGCGTGTTCATGGGAAGGCATGACGGGAAGGCGGTGGAATGCTTCCTGACGCGGCCAGGAGCGGTCCACATAAGTCTTCAACTCATCCAGCGTTAACACGCGCTCGGCCACGTACGCGGCGTCAAACCAAAAGCCGGAACGCAACAAGGCGTCCAGCGCTTCCGAATATTGCCGTCGCGCCAACCGAAACACGCCCCATTCGCCGTGCCATTGTGCGGTGACGGAAATCGGCGGGTACTCCCGTTCGTTGGGCACATACAAACTGGCGGCCAATCCCGGCAAAGCCGCGCGATTCGTCAGTGTTGGATCCAACGGAAAAAGCCGGACCAACCTGGCGAGGACTGCCGCCGCTTCGCCGGCCTGGCCGTCGCGCAAAAGCAACTTGGCCTGGAGCCATTGCGCGACTGGTGTGGCTCGCGCGAGCTTCAGCCAGCGCGCGGCTCGTTCCATTTGGCCGCCCTGGTACGCCGCGAGCGCCAGTTGCTCCGCGGAATCGACGTCTTTCACACGAGCGGCTTCGACCGCTTCCAGCCAGCGCAACGCGGGTTCCTTGAGCTTGTGCCACTCCGGTTTCGGTTTCGGAAGGACGGGCGCGCGCGCGGACGCGGCCCCGAGCGCCCGAATCATTCCTTCCCGGACAGCGCTGTCCACGTCCATTGGCGCTTCGCGCCAGCCGCCGGAGATAACATACGCCGTGATGACTCGTTGAGCGCGAGGATGCCCCGCGAGTCTTCGCAACTGTCCTTCAGGAGCGCGCAACGCCGCCGAAGCCGCCCAGCGCAGCGAGACCACCGCGGCCGGATCGCCGCACGCCGCGTGCTCCAGGTAAAGGTCGATCGCCGGCGCGAAATCCTTTTCGCGCAAGTGCAGCCGCGCTTCCCAGCCCAGGCTGGACGCCGCGAGCCCGAGTGAGTCGGCGAAGCCGGCTTTGGCCAGGGCGCGCGCTTGCTGGAAGTACGGGATAGCTTTGCGCGTGTCCTCTTCCTCCCAACTTTTGCCCAGCATGAACGCCGCCCATGTGGATTTGAAATGGCGCTCGGACACGGGCCGCGCCAGCAACGCAGTCCACGCGGCGCGCGCGTCGGTCATTTTCCCCAGGTGCCATGTGACGGAACCGCGAAAGTAATCCGCGAATTCGCCCGGCAACCCGGTGGTGATCTGCGGCATGGGTCCGGAAATGCGCGCGAAGTTCGTTGGATCGGGCCGCAACACGAAGCCTTCCCGGAGCCACCGCCGCGTGGTGGCGTCATCCGAGCCTTCGCGCTCAGCTCTGGAGAAAATGATGATCTTTTCGCGCTCGAGCCGGTGGCTTTCGACGATGGCCTCGCGTTGCTTCGGTGAAACTCCATTACGCTCCAGAGCCGCGCGCAGGTCCGTCAGTTCGGCGTCGAAGGTCTGTTGGGCATAGTTGGTGGCGAGCCGGGCGCGAAAGGCGGACTTCACCAGATTCATGCGTTCCAGTTCCATCTGGAAGCGAGCTTCGGGTGCGGTCAGAACCGCGGCGTCGCCCTGATTCAACAGCAGGTTGGGAAAGAAAGGCCCGCAAGCAAATGCGCGCAGCGCGGCCATGAAGCCAAACGCAAGCGCCAGGGCGACGCGCCCGGTTTGCTTCCTGCCCGCTGCAGTGCAGCATGGTTTTGAATTTGCGATTTCTCTCATTTTCGAGGGGATACTCCGCGCTTGATCCATGTCAGAGCAGCGAAAGTTGCACGCCACCGGTGGGTCGGCAATTGGCCGCGGAAAGCGGCGCGCGCTGGCCCAGAATCCCGGCTTTTCGGCAAGCGACCTCGAAAATCTTTTCGATCTGCTCCGCAAAAATGCCTTCGCCGGTCATCCGCGTGCCGAAGTTCGGGTCGTTGATCTTGCCGCCGCGCAAAGCCCGGATGCGATTCAGCACCTTCTCTTTCTTGGTTGGGAAATGGCGGTTCAACCAATCCTCGAAGAGTGGCCCCACCGCAAAGGGCAATCGCAGCGTCACGTAGCCGGCGAATTGCGCGCCCGATTTCACAGCCGCGGCGATGATCCGCGGCATTTCGTGGTCGGTCAGCGCGGGAATCACCGGCGCGACCATCACGCCCACGGGCACGCCCGCGTCTCGCAACGCCTGGATGGCAGCCAGCCGATGCGCCGGCAACGACGCGCGCGGCTCCATTCTCGGCGTCAGCGTCGGATCGAGCGTCGTGATTGAGACAAAGACGACCGCGGCCTCGTGTCGGGCCAATTCGCCGAGGACATCGGCGTCGCGCGTGACGAGGTAATTTTTGGTGACGATGCAAACCGGGTTGCGGAACTCGGCGAACACCTCCAGACAGCGACGCGTCAATTTCAGCCGGCGCTCGATCGGCTGGTAGCAATCCGTCACGCCGCTCATGGCCACGACGCGCGGTTTCCATTTCGGCGACGCCAATTCCACGCGCAGCAGTTCCGGCGCGTTTTCTTTCACCATGATTTTGCTTTCGAAATCCAGCCCGGCGGAAAAGCCGAGATACTCGTGCGTCGGACGCGCGTAACAATAAATGCACCCGTGCTCGCAGCCGCGATACGGGTTGACGCTGACCTCGAACCCAACGTCCGGGCTGTCGTTGTAGTTCAGGATGGTCTTGGTCTGATCGCGGAAGAACCGCGTCGAAGCCGGCCGTTCCTCGTCCGCGGCCAGGTCCTCGCCCGGTTCCAGGTGAATTTCCTCGAACCGATTGGGCGGATTCGACGCGGCCCCGCGGCCCTTGATCGGAACAGCGCTCATGGCCTGGGCATGTTAAGTCCGAGATGGATGAATTCAAGAGCCGGCATAAACCAGGCAGGGCGAGTCTGAACATTCGATCTTGGGTAGCACAGGCGACCCGCCTGTGCCGTCGGGCGACCCGCCCGACGGAATGGCGGTTGATCTCGAAGGCCGATTGGCTCCCGGATTTATTCCGGAGCGTGCTTCCATTTCGTTCGGCGAGTCGCCAAACGAGGCGGGCGGATCGCCCGCACTGGAGTTTGGACATTTTGCCGTCGGTATCTCTGTCACGAGTACAATCTTTCCGTTTCTCCCGGAGGGAGACTTGAGATTAGCCCAGCCTTTCAAGGCTGGGAACGAAAGTAAGGGGGCCGAGTCCCGGAGGGACGGCTGATTCAGGGCTGATTCCTGCCACCTCGCAAGGGGACTGCCGACGACCTCAATGAATTCGATGCCGAAGCGCGTCTCCGTCATGGAGACTCAACCGTCTCTTCGGGACTCGAATTCCTGGCGACGCCATCCCAGCCTTGAAAGGCTGGGCTATTGTCGATTCTCCCTCCGGGAGATAGAGCGTTGTTCGGACACGCTCTAAGGTTCGCTTTACGGGATGGTAAAGAAATAAAAATTTCTGAAATGCCTCAGTTAAGGGTCTGTGCAAAAATAAATTCCGGTTTTGCTGGAGGCGATTTCGCTTTCTGGCGAGGCACGACGAAGGAGCATAGCCAGGGCTCTGCGACTGAGGAGAAACGAAGCCAGAAAGCGAAATCGCCCCAGCCCTCCGGGGCGGGGCGGCGCCTGGCCGGCTGCGACGTTGCTCGTCGGTCACAGCCCCAAAACGGAGATGCTCCCTTATGCGGAGTTCCGCATAAGGGAGCTTATGCAGACATTGTGATTATGCGGACATGTGCGGGAGAAAGGCCAATTTTGCTGGCTGGTTCGCTGACTGATGTCCGCATAATTGAGGTATCAACGGACCCGACTCAAGATTGGGGCGATGAAAAATATCGCTTCAAATCGAGCCATCGAAAGTCTGCTTGAGGACTATCAACACCATCTGCTTAACGACGCGGATTCACTGCGGCAACTTGCCGGGTGCGCATCTTTTACATCCGTGATTTTTTAAGCGCTCAGTTCAAACCCAGGGCACGCCGGTTGGATGTGCGGAGGATCACGCCTGAGGCTTTGCTCAATTATATCTTGGAGCAGCGTCAAAGGCTGTGCCTACAAACACTCCAGTCTTTGGCCTCTTCGTTGCGCTCCTTTTGTCGCTTTCTTTGTTTTAGTGGGCGTGCGGCGAGCGATCTGAGCCATGCGATTCCTCGTGTGGCTTCGCATGAGAGAGATCATTTCCCGACTTATCTCAGCCACCCAGAGCTAAATCGGTTGCTGAGGTCTGTGTGGGGTCCTAGCGCAACCCAAAGGCGCAATCGTTCGATCCTTCTGTGTCTGGCCCGGCTTGGGCTGCGAGCCGGAGAAGTCGTGCAACTCACCTTGGAGGATATTAGCTGGCGCACCGGAACACTTCGTTTGGTTCAAACCAAAGGCCGTCGCGAGCGCCTCTTGCCCATGCCCTCAGAAGTTGGGCAGGCCTTGGCGGAGTATCTACGGCATGGAAGGCCCTCGAGTCTTTCGCGCCACATTTTCCTGTCCTTACAGGATGGGCACCCGATCCGTGCGACCGGCGTTTCGTCCATGGTGACAAAGGCTATAGTGCGAGCCCGGATCACAACCCCCGGCAAGGGACCTCATCGGCTGCGCCATACCGTCGCCTCCCATTTGGTACAACGCGGGGCCGCTCTCAAAACTGTGGCTGATCTATTGGGACATCGCAGCCTGAGCACGACTCAGGTTTATGCCAAGGTGAACCTGCCGCTTTTGCGACAAGTCGCGGCGGCTTGGCCCAAGGAGGCGCGCGCATGAAAGCTTCGCTCTCCTTGACAGAAGCCATCGATTTTTATCTCCAGAGCCGTCGTCCTCTGGGATTCGCCTTGAAGAGTGAGGAGAGCATCCTGCGCTCGCTGGCGCGCTATGCCGGCCAACTTCATCATCAAGGGCCACTGACAGAGGATCTGGTTTTAGCGTGGTCACGTTTGCCCGAAGGGGCCACTCCCTTGTGGTGGGCCAGGCGATTGTTGACCGCGCGGCGATTGGCGAAGTTTTGGCAGTCTTTCGATCCCAAAGTCCAGGTGCCGCCCTCGGGGTGTTTGGTCCCGCCTATCGGCGGGGCCAGCCTTATATCTACAGCAGGCAGGAAATCGCCAGTTTGTTGAAGGCCGCCAGCACCTTGCCGCCACCGCAGAGTCTGCTCCCAGCCAGTTTCAAGACACTTTTGGGTTTGCTGGCTTGTGCAGGGTTGCGGATCTCCGAAGCTCTGCATCTGCAAACGCACGATTTCGACGCCCACGCAGGAACGTTGCTGATTCGAAAATCCAAGGGAGGTCAATCGCGTTATGTGCCCTTGAAACCCAGCGCGGTGGCTGCTTTGAAGAAGTATCTGCGCCTGCGCCAAAAACATTATCCTCTATTGGGCCAGACGGCCTTGTTTCTCACCGGGAAAGGACGGCCACTGTCGTATAGAAAAGCCGGGAAGCTCTTTCCGATCGGAACAAGAATTGCACAAGCTGGCAGGCGATCGAGACCGACCTCCGCAGCGTGTTCTCTCCGCGCCGGCCCAGCGAAAGCGTCCGCATCCGAGCATTCCAAGACCTGATCCAGAAAAGGTTTGGTGAACGACCTACGTATGAGAAAGGTCAGTTTGCACCTTTCGAGCGCCACTTGATCAACTCCCTCTTTTGAACACACTGCATCACTAATCATGAGGATGTCAAAAGCGGTAATATCCGCGACGGCGTTTACACTCGGAACTGCGTACGGCGTGTGTCTTGCCCTCATCGGTGGCGCGCTGACAGCAGGCGGTCACGGGTCCGAATTGTATCTAATGCTGGCTTTATCTCCTTTTTCAACGTCCTCCTGGCTGGGGTTTCTCGGATTCGTTTTCTGGCCGTTGATCTCGATTATTCTCGTTAGCGCGCGAAGCAGAGTCGGCTTGATCTCGGCGGCGCTGGCCTTGTCGAGCCACTATGTGGCCGTTCTCATCTCCGCGGTTCGCATGACCATACTTGGAGAATGGCATTATGTTGTGAGGATGTTTGAAGCCCAGACGCTGATTTCTACGTCTGCTCTGTTGCTTTACCTGGCCGGCCAATGCGCGCTCTGGACTCTCCTGTTCCACGCTTGGAAGAGATTGCAGCGATGTTCGAACTTGAATTCTGAACAACCTGAAACATGAGCCGGGCCGGTCCTCCTCCTTAAGGGTCTGTGCAAAAATAAATTCCGGTTTTGCTGGAGGCGATTTCGCTTTCTGGCGAGGCACGACGAAGGAGCATAGCCAGGGCTCTGCGACTGAGGAGAAACGAAGCCAGAAAGCGAAATCGCCCCAGCCCTCCGGGGCGGGGCGGCGCCTGGCCGGCTGCGGCGTTGCTCGTCGGTCACAGCCCCAAAACGGGGATGCTCCCTCCTCGCGCCTTGCATCCGGCCAGGCGGCGCTCCCGCCAAAACCGGAAGTTATTTTTGCACAGACCCGAAGCACAACATCATCCGGCATCAGCCGGTGCATCTCAGGCCGCAACGACCTCGACGCGAGCGGTGAAACCAAGTCGTCGCAACAAGTGCTCGCAATCCTCCCGCGAAAGAGCAAACGCACGCACATCCGCCACGCCAAGACGTGAAACCACCTCACGCGCGGCGTCCGATTCGTGCCCGCCAAACTCGCCTGCCATCATCGCGTTCTCAGCCCAATCCACCAGTTGCTCCAGCGAGATTTCGTGGTGAAGATACGCGGTGAGCTTGTTCGCCACGGTCTGCTTCGTGATCGTCATGGTTGCATCCTATACTTTCTTGTGGCCTTTATCCACCGGGGGTTTCTCGTGGGTCTCGACCAGCTTTCCCTGATCGTCATAGCTCTCCTGCCAGAACCGGAGCGTGGTCTCGCTGGCATCTACTTCCTTGAGATAGCAGGCCAGCCAACCAAGGCGACCCCGCACGTCGAACCGGTAACGTCGCCCCCCGCCGGGCAGCTCATCCCACTGGCCGAACTTCCTCTCGTTTTGTGCCCGTGTGCCCATCCTGCTGACACGCTACCGACTTGCGGCAAATCAGGCAACGCACGAGCGGTCGCTCGGCTCGGACTTCCTGTTCGTCAGCTTCAGAATCTCAACAATGCTGCTGGTTTCCTTGATGCTCACGGCGTGTTTCGCGTCGAAAGATCATTCTCCGGGCCACCCACGGCATCGTCAGTGGCGCGCCCGCTTTCTTCAAACGGTGCCGATGCGTTTTTGAAATGTCCTGGGATTGTCGGCGCTTGAAGGAACTTCTTCGAAGTGTCGAACCCGAGGCAGATTTGACCGCCGTTCTCCATGAGATCGTGTCGGCAAGCTCTGGACCAACCGGGAATTACCCCCCGCATTTCTTTGAAGTCGAGCTCAAGAAACTCCTCGCCCAGCGAGGAATCACCTACGAAATCCTGTTTTCATTCCTGACCAACCTTGGAGAAGCCAGAAAGAACGCAAAGTAGTCCTTCCAGCCTCCAGTTTCTCGAATTCCTTTTCTGCCGACGGCTTGAAAACGACCGTGTAGCTCACCGTTTCTTCTTTTTAGCGGAAAGGATCTGGGCAAGTGTCCGGCCATCCGGCTCCTTGGATCGTTCGTTGAACAAGCGAGCGTCCACTTCCTCTTCGAGTTCCTCGTTCAGTATCTTCAACATCGCCTTCCGCTCGTTAAGCGGCAGGGTCTTGATCTTGTCGATGATTTCCGTCGTGCTCATCTCCACAGAATTGTACCATGCTCGGAACCGTCTGCAATAGCGAGCGCTCTCCCATGTTCCTCGCCTAAATCTTCAAAACCATCCTTGCGATGCGGCCAGTTCGGGGCGTGCCAACGTCGCGGTTCAATAGATTTCGTATTGAATCGCGTCTATCGAAAATGCCACGCCCACCGGCTCAAGACTCGTTTTCAAAATCCTTAGGCGAGGATTTGGGCTCTCAAAGGGCAGCGCGAATGCCGCCGGCTTTTCACCCTGCGCACGCGGTGGTCATCGAGGAGTTCATCGATTGACGATTGACAATTGTGTCCGGCTATTCGACGTGCGCCAAACGCGCCGCCGT
>Ga0194131_10004969_pt1 | contig 19566 bp, 18 predicted proteins | sample TA2KigO120mmetaG_FD_148631 | JGI IMG/M metagenome (GOLD analysis project Ga0194131, IMG submission 148631) | Freshwater microbial communities from Lake Tanganyika, Tanzania - TA2015053 Kigoma Offshore 120m | ecosystem: Environmental > Aquatic > Freshwater > Lake | place: Tanzania: Lake... | reverse complement strand
ACGCCACCGCGACCATCCATCCCATGAGGCTGGACGTCAGCCGCACGTCCCACTGCCACCAGACCCCCCACGCCTTGCGCGCCCAGAGCGGCCCGGTGACGAGCGCGATGATGCCGAAGAGCACCGTCAGCTCCGCGGCGGCGTAACCCAGCCGGTCGTGCCGCGGATTGCCGCCGAAGAGATACCGGATGCTCGCGTAGCCGCACACCAGCGCAGAGATCAGGAACGTCATCGCCGCCGGCATGTGGTAGTAGAAAATCTTCTGCACCAGCCCCATCGTCGACTCGTACGGAGCGTTGGCGATGAGGAGCGGCGAGGCGGCGAACATCAGGCCGCAGATCGCGGCCGCTGGCGTGAACCACTTGGGCATAGTCATCGTGGTCCGCCTAAAGGCGGACACTACGTACGTCGTACGTAGTGTCCGGCTTCAGCCGGACTAATCCGTCATCAACGGTTCGAAAGTCCATAACGCAAGCGTGACAAATACGACGTCGAAGGTGACGAGCAACGCCGTCCAGAAGCGCACCAGCGCCACCTCGAACTCCGGCTGCGCCAGCAGCGCCGTGGCCCGGACCCCGGCAATGATGACCGGAACGGTGATCGGATACAACAGCACCGGCAGCAGCACGTCGCGGCTGCGCGCCCGCACGAGCATGGCGGCGAAGAGCGTCCCCACCGACGCGAACCCGAGCGTCCCGGTCAACAGGATCGCCGCGAGCCAGAACGGATGCGCCAGCAGGTTCGTCTGGAACAGCAGCGCCACGAGCGGAAGAAGGACGACCTCCGCCGCCAGGAGCAGGACGAGGATGCCCAGCAGCTTGCCGACATAGATCGCCGGCCGCGGCGACGGCGCCAGGAGCAGCGCGCGCAGCGTTTCGGACTGGCGCTCCCGCTCGAACGCGCGCCCGAGCGCCAGCGTCCCGGCAAACGCAATCGAGATCCACAGGATCCCCGCCGCCCCGTCCTCCGGCGCGCGGCCTTCCTGGACCAGCGCGAACGCGAAGACGAGCACGCAGGACACGGCGAAGAACAGCGTCGTGTAGGCGATCTCGAGGCTCCTGACCTCCACCGTCAGGTCCTTCCGCAGCACCAGCCAGACAATCCGCGCGAACATCAGCGACCGGGCCGACTGAAGTCGGCCCCTACGAGCGACCGGTACGTCGCGCGCAGCCCCTCGGGACGTGTGGCCGCGTGCACCATGCGCCCATCGCGCAGGAACACCGCCTGGTCGAGGAGCCCCTCGGCGAGCTCGAGATCGTGCGTGGCCAGCACGACGATCGCGCCGGCGTCGCGCAGCGCCCGCAGCCGCGCCAGGAGCGCCGCCGCCGACGCATCGTCCAGGCCCGTGAACGGCTCGTCGAGCAGCACGAGCCGCGGCTTGTGAATGAGCGCGCGCTCCAGCGCCACGCGCTGGCGCATCCCGCGCGAAAAGCTCGCAACGGGATCGTCGCCCCGGTCCGCGAGCCCGGCCTGCTGCAGCGCGGCGTCCGCGGCGGCGTGCCGGTCGAGCGCCGAGTACATGCCCGCAAAGAACGCCAGGTTCTCCCGCGCGGTGAGCTCGGGATAGAGGAAGAGATCGTGACCGAGGACGCCGATCGCCGAGCGCAGCGCCGGACCGTGTGGCCCCGCCTCGTGAGCGCCGTAGCGCACGCTGCCGCCGGTCGGCCGCAGCAGCGTCGCCAGCACCGCAATCATCGTGGACTTCCCCGCTCCGTTCGGCCCGAGGAGACCGACGATGGCGCCGCGGGCGGCGCGGAAGGAAATATGCGAGAGCGCGCGGCGGCGGCCGAAGGTGCGTGAGACGTCTTCGACCGTCAGGTCGTCGAAGTCAACCGTCATGCCTCGACTACGCTCGGCATGACCCCGATCAGGGTCGAGGGGTCACGCGGCAGGCGTCGCCTCGTCCAGCTCGCCGTAGATCCGCTCGAGCTCGCTGAGGATGCGCTCGCGGCGCGCGGCATACTTCGCGTCAGGTGCGCCGCCCTTCCGGTGCCGCTGCTCGAGGGCGGCGAGCTCGCCCAGCAGCGTGTCGCGCCGGTGCTCGAGGCTCCTGCGCGTGTCCCGCCGCTTCGCGCCCGACGACAGCGAGAGCCACACACCCGCGCCGACGATGATGCCGGCGATGGCGAGCGCGGTATACCGCGGCACCACGCTGTGCGACGGGACGTTGGCCAGCTGAATCGTCAACGTGCCGCCGGCAGGCAGCGACGGCCCGTTCGCGACGAAGAACGGCGTGCCGTTGTCGGAGGCCACCTCGCGGGTGTCCGCGAACTGCGGCGACGTCACGGACAGCCCGGTCAGCTTCTCGACGCCGACCGTGACCTGCTGGAGCGCGGCGGGCCACGTCTGCTCGATCGTGATGTCGCTGCGATCGAGGTTGAGGCGGAAACCGACCTGCACCGACGTCGCGCCCGGCGCAAACGGCCCGACGACCGTCACACGGTCGCCGCTGACGGTGGCCGCCGGCGACGAGCCCTCCAGCATCGCGGCGCCGGCCGCGCCGGTCGGTAGGTCGAGGATGAGCGGCCCGCCGATGTCCACGCGCGCCCGCGCGTTGTTCAGGATCTCGAGGACGTAGAACACCTGCAGCGCGTCGTTCTCGAACTGCATCACGACGCGCGAGTTCTGTCCGATGACGACGGAGCCCTTCACCGGCGGTGCGGCAAGGCTTTCAGCCTCCTCTTTGGCGCGCCGGTCGGCGACGGCCTCGAGTCCCGCCACGAGAATCACGCGCAGCCCGCCGGATGCCGGCACGTCGAACGGCTGCGACGTCATCTCTTCACCGTCCACCGTCGCCTTCGCGCTCGCGGCGGCGCCCGCCGTGAGTCCCGTGAACTCCGCCCGCCCCTCGGCGTCCGTCGTCGCGGTGCGCGTCTGCCCGCCGACGGCCAGCTCCACGCGCTGGCCGCTGATGTTGTTGCCGATGTTCTCGCGCACGACGCGCACCGTCACCGTACCCGCCGCGAGCTCCGGAGCGGGAATCGCGCGCCCGTGAATCAACGATGGGTCCGGCATGTTCAGCTGGGCCGGGAGAGAAATCCCAAATCCCAAAACCCAAATCCCAAGTCCCGAAATCCCCAATCGCCAATTGGCGCTCATGCCGTGGCTCCGAGGGCTGTGCCGCAGTTCTTGCAGAACCTGGCGTCCGCGTCGTTCTCGATCTGACAGGCCTTGCAGAGACTCGCCACGGCAACGGGACGAGCGCCCACGCGTTGCTCGATTTCCTTCTCGATCTGCTGCCGGTAGCTCGCGCCGGCGTCGAGCTGCCGCATCAGCCCTGCCGCGCGGGCGCGCAGCCGCGTCGTGATCTCGGCGAAATCCTTCTCCGACACCTTGCCCATCGCGCGGTCGAACTCGACGTCCTTGATCGAGCGCAGCACCAGCGTCTTCTCGCGCTCGAGCGCCGCGCGCGTGCGCCCGCCCAGCACCTGCGGCGTGCCCGCGTCGGTCCCGCCCGAAAACGGCGCGAGCGCCCGCCACACGCCCACGCCGAGCGCGGCGGCCGTGAAGATGGTCACACTGAGGAGGATGATCCCGGCCGGCGTCTCACCGCGCGACAGGAAGACGACGATCGTCGCCCCGATGAGTCCCGCGAGCGTGAAGAGCTGCCAGGGTTGGAACTGTTCGCCCGCAGTGTCCGGCTTCCCTGGCCCGAGCGAAGTCGAGGGCAGCCGGACCGGGTCGTGAGCATCAATCGAGGTTTCTGAGCTCATCGTCCAGGCGCGCGTCGAGGGCCGCGTCGACGGGCGCGTCCGCCGCAGGCGCCGCGCGCGTCGACCACCGGCGCGCGGTCACGACGATGCCGACGAGCGCGAACCCGGCCACGAGATACGGGAACAGCCACGCGAGGCGGTTGAAGCCGCGATCCACCGGCCGCGCGAGCACGGCCTGGCTGCCGAACTCCTGCACGAACGCCGCGAGAATCGCGTCGCGGTCCCTGCCCTCGCTGATGTACTGCAGGATGCGCGCGGTCTGCTGCGTGTGTCCGTGGCAGTTCGGGCGCATCTGGCAGCTCCCGAGCGTGCTCAGGCAGGCGCCGCACGTGCACATGATCTCGCCCTCGAGCTCGCGATGCAGCGCGGTCTTCACGTTGAGCTGTCCCTGTGCGCCCTGGGTGCCGTCCTGCGCCTGCACGGCCGCCGGCAGCACGAGCGCCAGCAGCAGCAGCGCGGTCGGCACCGCGCCCGCGCCCGCCGGCACCCTGGCCGTCGCGAACGAGAACGCGGCGTCCGGCAGCAGCGCGATGCCGATGCCGAGCGCCATGATGCCGAAGCCGAACCACACCCAGTTGACGAGCGGGTTGACGACCAGCGACAGCGTCGCCGCCTGCTTCGCGACGTCGTAGGCCGGCAGCACGATGTAGACGTCCTCGGCGAACCCGCGGCGGATCGCGACCTCGGTGGTCGGCGAGTCCTCGTGCTTGCGGAAGAACCACTTCGCCGGATACATCTTCGCGAACTCGCCGCCGTCGCGCAGCACCGTGACGTGCGCCGTGATCATCTGCTTCTGCCCGTCGTCGGTCACCGTCAGCGCATCGTGGCGGAAGGTGAAGTCGCCCACCGTCACCTGCTGCCCGGGCGTCAGCACCGCGTCTTCCTCCTGCTTGAAGCCTTCGCCGGCGAAGCCGAGGAACAGCAGCACGATGCCGAGGTGGACGACGTAGCCGCCGTAGCGGCGCTTGTTGCGCGCCACGAGGCCGATGAGCGCGGTCAGGATGTCGGTGCCGCTCACGCCCTGGCGCACGCGCGCGCCGCGCCAGAACTCCTGCGAGATGGTGCCGAAGACGAACGCGCTCAGCGCGAAGCAGATGCCCGAGACCCACACGCGGACGCCGAGCGCCACCAGCGCGATCGAGACGACCAGCGCGAACCCGGTCGGAAAGAGGAACTGATCCGAAAGGTTCAGGAGCGTGGTCTTGCGCCACGCGAGCAGCGGCCCGATCCCCGTCAGGAGCAGCAGCGTCAACCCGATCGGCAGCATCCACTGGTTGAAGAACGGCGGGCCCACCGTGATGCGCTCGCCCGTGACCGCCTCGCTCAACGTCGGGAACATCGTGGCGAAGAGGACGAAGAAGGCCGAGAACACCAGAATCCAGTTGTTCATCATGAATGCCGCTTCCCGCGACACCCAGGAGTCGAGCTCGTTGCGGGCCCGCAGCAGCGGCAGCCGGTAAATCACCCAGCCGAAGCTGAACGTCACGATCGCGACCATGAAGATCGTGAAGAGCCGCGCCAGCTCCGGGTCCTCGCCGAACGCGTGCACCGACTGCACCACGCCCGAGCGCGTCATGAACGTGCCGAAGATGGTCAGGAAGAACGTGAGGATCACCAGCGTCACGTTCCAGACGCGCAGCATCCCGCGCTTCTCCTGCACCATCACGGAATGCAGGAAGGCGGTCGCGGTGAACCACGGCAGCAGGCCGGCGTTCTCGACCGGATCCCACGCCCAGTAACCGCCCCAGCCGAGCTCCTCGTAGGCCCAGATCATGCCGAGGCCGAGCCCGATCGACAGGAACAGCCACGAGATCATCGTCCAGCGGCGCACGGCGCGCAGCCACGAGTCGTCCAGGAAGCCGGTGATGAGCGCCGCCATGCCGAACGCGAACGGGATCGTCAGGCCGACGAAGCCGAGGTACATGGTGGGCGGGTGAATCACCATGTAGAAGTTCTGGAGCAGCGGGTTGAGCCCTGCCCCGTCGGCGGGCGCCTCGGTCAGGAACGTGGAGAAGGGGTTGTTGTGGATGATCATCAGGTACAGGAAGAACATCTGCACCACCGCGATCACCGCCACCACGTACGGGATCAGCTCGCGGTGGCGCTCGCGGTTCACGTACACCGCGATGCCGCCGAAGAACGCGAGCAGCGTCACCCAGAACATGATCGAGCCGTCGAGCCCGCCCCAGTACGCCGTCAGCCTGTAGAAGAGCGGCTGCACGGAGTCCGACGTGCGCTGCACGTACCGAATCGAGTAGTCGCCCACGACGAACGCGTGGACGATGATCGAGGAGGCCACCGCCATGACGGCGGCGAGGAGGTAGAACGCGCCGACCCCGCTCTCCACGAGCGCGCGCGAGCGGCGGCGTGCTCCCGCCACCGAGATCGCAGCTGCGTAGGCGGCGACGACGAAGGCCGCCAGGAGCAGGTAGTACCCGAGCCCGGCCATTACTCCGTACCGGTGTTCGTCAGCGTCGGGGTGTTGCGCGGCTCGTACTTCGAGGGGCACTTGGCCATGATGCCGTCCTCGTTCACGAGGAACGTGCCGTCGGCCTGCAGGGCGCCCTTGATCACCACCTCCGCGTCGTTCTTGAAGGTGTCGGGGGCGATGCCCGCGTAGTACGCGCGGATGACCTTGCCGTTGTTCTCGACGTCGAACCGGTATTCGAGGGTGCCCGGCTTCTGGCGCACGTCCTTGGCGAACCCGTGGACCTGCAGGCGCTTGCCCTGCCACTCGGCGGGACTCGCGAGCACCTCATCCACGTGCTTGTAGTACTCGGTGCCCTCGCTGAGCGTCGAATACATCAGCCCGACAAAGGCCAGCACCAGCACCAGCCCGGTGATACCGATTCTTGCGGCTTTGTGACTCATAGATAAGGACCGGGCGACGCATGCGTCGCCCCTACAAGGATTTACGGCCTCAGGATACCAGTAATCCGGCGCCCGTGCACAACTGGTACACGACCGCGACCGGCAGCCCCACCACGTTGGAATAGGACCCGTGAATCCGGGTGACGAACCGCGACGCGAGCCCCTGGATCGCGTACGCGCCGGCCTTGTCCATCGGCTCCCCGCTGGCCACGTACCAGTCGATTTCCTCGCTGCTGAGCGGCGCGAACGTGACGGTGGTACGGGCCACCTGCGTCTGTACGCGCCATCGTACGACCTCTCCTCGTACGTAGGGGCCGGCTTCAGCCGGCCCTTCAGGATGGATCAGGCACACGGCGGTGAGCACCGCGTGCTCGCGGCCCGACAGCATCCGCAGCATCCGTTTCGCATCATCGGCGTCCGCCGGCTTCCCCAGCACGTCGTTGTCGACGAGCACGATCGTGTCGGCGCCGAGGATCGGACGCTCCCCCGCGCGCGGCTTCACGGCTTCCGCCTTGAGTTGCGCCAGGCGCCGCGCGAAGCCCTCCGGCGTTTCCTCGATATCCATGACCTCGTCAACAGCGGCGGGAATGACGTCGAAATCGATGCCGGCCGCCGTCAGCAGCTCGGCTCGACGCGGTGAGGCCGATGCGAGAACAAGTCGCACGTCCCAATGCTATCCTCGCTGTCTACCGCAACGCCTGAACGGCGTTGCTGAAGGCCTTGATTCCCGTTCAGAACATGTTGTCGCCGGCGCTCGCGGCGATTCTCGAGAACACGCCGCTGACGCCCGAGAAGGTGTCGTTCGCGTGGCGGACCGCGGTCGGGCCGGCGATCGACCACGTGTCGACCGTCGAGCTCCGCGACAGCGTCCTGCACGTCACGGTGAGGGATGCGCGGTGGCAGCGCGAGATCGAGCATTCAGCCGGGCTGATCCGGTCCCGGCTGCAGCCGCTGCTCGGCGCGGGCGTCGTGCGGGTGATCGCGGTGACCACCCAATAGCGCTGGCGTTCGGATAGCGCGCCACCGGCGTTTCTCTGTGTGAGTAGGCAGAGAAACGTGTCATGTGGACCCGGGCAGCGGCGATGACGGTGGGGACGGTGTTGACCGCGGCAGCGGGCGCCTCGGCGGCGCCGGCGGAGCCCGGGATGCTGCGAACGCCCGGGGGATGCGCACTGGGTGCGGGTCATCCTGCAGGCCGGCTACCGCTCCGAGCAGCTCGGCGGCCAGGTCCAGGCCACGCGCGCGACGATGGGCTTCACGCCATGCGGACGGACGCCGGTGGATTGCCGGGTCGCCTACGTCTTCTACGACCGCCTCGAGGAGCTGTCGCGCGCGTCGAAGGTACCGCTCGGCCGCATGCTTGGCCTGGCGATCGCGCACGAGATCGGGCACATGCTGCTCCCGCAGCCGAGCCATTCACCGGAGGGCATCATGCGGCCGTCGCTCGAGCTGGAGCGCTCGATCCTGCCGATCTTCACCGCGGCGCAGGCGGACACGATCCGCGCGCGGCTCGATCAGCGCAGGTACGGCAGCGACAGGTAGAGGAGGAACGCGGCGGTCCCCAGCCCCGCCGCGATCTCCAGCGGCTGGATGGCGTCGAGCGGCGCGTGCACGCGCCGCTCGGCGTCCCAGCGCCGGAGCAGCTGCGCCTTCCACCACACCTGCATCGGATCTGCGGCGCCCATCGCCGACGGCAGCGCGGCAACCCGCGTCATGAACGCCGCCACCGCGCGCTCGTCGTCCTCGTTGAGATCGAACCAGCTGGTCATCTTCTCCCCCGGGCCGGCTGAAGCCGGCCCCTACGACTGAATGCCCTTTGCCCGCAGGAGATCCCGCAGCCGGCGGCGCGCCCGGAACAGCAGCACCTTGATGCTGCCGCGCCGCAGCCCGAGCGAGCTCGCAATCTCCTCGTGGCTGTCTTCCTCCACATACGCGAGCCACAGCAGCGCACGCTCCCGCGGCGCCAGTTCTGCGAATGTGTGCGCGATGTCGCGGTCGATGTCGGCCGCGGGCTGCACCTCGCGCCCGCGCGCCCGGCTTCCCTCTTCGTGCCTGCCGATCCGCCAGCGGTCGACGATCAGATTGCTCGCGATCCGATACAGGTACCGCCGGCGATCCTCCTCGCTCGCGCCGACCTCCGCCCGCAGCAGCCGCAGGAACGCCTCCTGCACGATGTCGTCCGCATCGGCGGCATTCCCGGTGACGCGATACACGTATGACCAGAGCGCGCGTGTCGCGCGGCCGTAGAAGCTGGTGAACGCTCCTTCATCGAGACGCGCCATCGACCAGGCCGAGGCGCTTCGACAGTCCGTACGACGCGCCAGCCGACAGCAGGAGACCGACGCCAATCGACGTGGTGATGGTCGCCAAGACGGCGAATCCGGCTTCGTCGTTCTCGCCCGGATTGTCGCCAATCATCAGGTCGGTCGTCCCGATCAGGACGAACACGCCGATCCCGAGCGTCAGCATCACAAGGCCGGCCTGCAATGCCTGGAGGATCCGCGCCGGCGCGCCGCCGCCTTCGCGCTCGACCGTCATCGAGTCGAGAAACCTGGCGCCGCCGCTGGTGTTGAGGAACTCCCCGAACTCCTTCGCCGATCCAATCCGGTCGAGCAGCTTTCCGTGGAATTCGGTCGTCAGCCGGATTTGCTGCCGCCGCCGGAACCCGTCCACGACGACCTGGATGACCCACGCGGTGGCAATGAACGCCGAAATCGGCACGAACACCCACATTTCCATGTCAGCTCTCCTGACACCTCAACGGATGGGGGCGGCCGGTGGTTAACATTGGGATATGGAAGACGCCGTCATTGTCTCCGCGGTCCGCACGCCCACGGGCAAATTCCTCGGCGGGCTGAAGGATTTCTCAGCGCCTGACCTGGGCGCGCTCGTCGTCCGCGAAGCGGTGCGGCGCGCCGGCATCGACCCGGCCAGCGTCCAGGAATGCATCATGGGCAACGTCGTCTCCGCGGGGGTCGGCCAGGCGCCGGCGCGGCAGGCGGCGCTGCGCGGCGGCCTCGCGGACCACGTCGCCGCGCTCACGATCAACAAAGTGTGCGGATCGGGGCTGAAAGCCGTGATGCTGGCCGCTCAGGGCATCGCCACCGGCGACATCGAGATCGCGGTGGCCGGCGGGATGGAGTCCATGAGCAACGCCCCGTACCTGCTGCGCGGCGCGCGTGAAGGGCTCCGCATGGGCAACGGCGAGCTGGTGGACTCGATGATCCACGACGGCCTGCGGTGCGCGTTCGAGCAGTGCCACATGGGACATGCCGGCGAGGTGGTCGCCACCGAGTACAACATCGGACGCGGCCAGCAGGACGCGTTCGCGGCCGAGAGCCACCGGCGCGCGGCCGAGGCGACCAAGGCTGGCCGCTTCAAGGACGAGATCCTGCCCGTCACCGTTCGTAGGGCGGGTTCCGCCGACCGAAAGGCTTCATCGCGAGGCGGCCCCGCCGAGATGGTCATCGATCGCGACGAATCGATCCGCGCCGACACGACCGTCGAGACGCTCGGCGCGCTGCGACCGGCCTTCAAGAAGGACGGCACCGTGACCGCCGGCAACGCGCCGCCCGTCAACGACGGCGCCGCGGCCCTCGTCGTCATGTCCGCCGCACGCGCGGCCGCGCTGAAGCTGACGCCGATGGCGCGCATCGCCGGCCAGGCCACCAGCGGCCTCCCGCCGAAGTTCCTCCTGATGACGCCCGTCGACGCCGTGCGCCGCGTCGCGGAGAAGGTGAAGTGGAGGCTCGAGGACGTCGATCTGTTCGAGCTGAACGAAGCGTTCTCCGTGCAGGCCGTCGCCGTGCTGCAGCAGCTCGGCATCGACCCGCAGAGGGTCAACGTCAACGGCGGCGCGGTGGCCCTCGGCCATCCGATCGGCGCCAGCGGCGCGCGCATCCTGACGACGCTGCTCTACGCGCTCCAGCAGCGGAAGGCCACGCGCGGCATCGCCACGCTGTGCCTCGGCGGCGGCAACGGCGTCGCGCTCGCTGTCGAACGCGTGTCGTAACCGCCCGTCGGGCTGCTCATGCCCGGGAGGGTGGCAGAAACTGCGCCGTACGGCGCCGGATCCCGGTGCAGATTCTGCGTACCCGAGGTTTCAATGGCGAAAGTGGATGAACGTCGTAAGTCATTGCAGGATAGCGATCTGCGCGCCTGTCATACACATTATTTCCCTTGACTTTCGCTCGGCACATTTCTAGGATCTACCCCGGCCGTGACAGCGGCGTGACCTGCCCCGTCACACCCTACGGCCACCATTCCTCTTAGAGGAGAGACGCATGCCCTTCGACGATCACAAGGAACGCACCAAGGCCCTGGACATTGCCGTCGGCCAGATTGAGAAGCAGTACGGCAAGGGCTCGATCATGCGCCTCGGGCAGCGCGGCCCGATTGCGCCGATGGAAGTGATTTCCACCGGGTCCATCAGCATTGACTACGCGCTCGGCGTCGGCGGCATGCCGCGCGGCCGCGTCGTGGAGATCTACGGACCAGAGTCGTCGGGCAAAACGACGCTCGCGCTGCAGGTGATTGCGGAGGCGCAGCGGGGCGGCGGGATGGCGGCGTTCGTCGACGCCGAGCACGCGCTCGACGCGCAGTACGCCCAGAAGCTCGGCGTGGACCTCGAGAACCTGCTCGTCTCGCAGCCGGATCACGGCGAGCAGGCGCTCGAAATCGTCGAGGTCCTCATCCGCTCCGGCGGCGTGGACGTCGTCGTCGTCGACTCCGTGGCGGCGCTCGTCCCGAAGGCGGAAATCGAGGGCGAGATGGGCGAGGCGCAGATGGGCCTGCAGGCGCGCCTGATGTCGCAGGCGCTTCGCAAGCTCACCGGCGTCGTCTCGAAGTCGAAGACGACCCTGATCTTCATCAACCAGCTGCGCGAGAAGATCGGCGTGATGTTCGGCAACCCGGAAACCACCACCGGCGGCCGCGCGCTGAAGTTCTACTCGTCGGTCCGCATCGACATCCGCCGCATCGCCAGCATCAAGGACGGCGACCAGGTGATCGGCGGCCGCACGCGCGTGAAGGTGGTCAAGAACAAGGTGGCCCCGCCGTTCCGCGAGGCTGAGTTCGACGTGATGTACGGCGAAGGGATCTCGCGCGAGGGCGACCTGCTCGACCTCGCCGTGGACAAGCGTATCGTCGAGAAGAGCGGCGCGTGGTTCGCCTACGGCGGCGAGCGCCTGGGCCAGGGCCGCGAGAACGCGAAGCAGTTCCTCAAGGAGAACCCGGACGTGCGGCAGACGATCGAGGACCGCGTCCGGAAGGAGCTCGGCCTGGCGCGCGAGGCCGAGGTCGTCAATATCGCCTGACGCGCTGGCGTTTCTTCTTCCGCGGCGGCACGCGCCCTCGCCGGGCGTGATCCGCCGCGGTCCACGCGTAAGGAGAAGCTCCGCGTACCCGTCGAGCATCAGCCCCCCCGACCGCCAGGAAATCGGCGTCGACGCCACTCGTGTAGTGCGGCGGCGGCTTCCGAACGATACGGACGCGCATCGGGAATCGTGAAAGACGGAAACAACGGCGCAACGCGTACGCCACTTTGGGATTTGGGATTTGGGATTTGGGATTTGGGAAAGGTGGTGGCTAGGGCCGGAATCGAACCAGCGACACCCGCATTTTCAGTGCGGTGCTCTACCAACTGAGCTACCTAGCCGGAGCCGGAGAGAAATCCGAGTATAGCACCCGCGCGCGGCCGCCAGCTCGTCGGGTATAGTGAGTCGGTGATCCGATTCATTCCGTTCTGCCTCGCGCTGACGCTCGGCGCCTGCTCCCGCAACACGCCGGCGGCCAGCACCGAGGCCAGCGCCGGACCCGCGTCCGCGCCTCTCGCCGCCACCGCGGCGCAGCAGGTGGACCCCGGCAAGCCCGTCCCGGCGGAGCTCCCCGCGGTGCTCGCGCGCGTGAACGGCGAGGCCATCAACAAGGCGGACTTCGAGCGCGCGATTCGTGACCTCGAGGGACGCGCGGGCGGCCCGGTGCCCGCCGATCAGCGCGATCGCATCTACCGCGGCGTGCTCGATCAGCTCATCGGCTATCGCCTGCTCGCCCAGGAAAGCGTGGCGCGCAAGGTCGCGGTCCCCGAGACCGACATCGACGCGCGCATCGCCGAGATCCGCAAGCAGTTCCCCACGCAGGAAGCGTTCACGCAGACGCTCGAGCAGCGCAACATGACCGTCGAGGGCCTGCGCAACGACGCGCGCGAGGGCATGCGCATCGACCGCATGCTCGAGGCCGAGATCGCCGGCAAGGCCGCGGTGACGCCGGGACAGCTCGAGGACTTCTACAAGAACAATCCCGACCAGTTCAAGACGCCGGAACGCGTCCGCGCGAGCCACGTCCTCATCGCCTTCCCGGAGAACGCGGACGCGCAGGCCAAGGCTGCCGTGCGCGAGCGGGCGTTGGTCGTCCTGAAAGCGCTGCAGGCGGGCAACGACTTCGCGGACGTGGCGCAGACCAACTCGCAGGATCCGGGCAGCGCGGCCAAGGGCGGCGACCTCGGCTTCTTCGAGCGCGGCCAGATGGTCGGTCCGTTCGAGCAGACCGCGTTCACGCTGAAGCCGGGCCAGCTGAGCGACCTCGTCGAGACGACCTTCGGCTTCCACATCATCAAGGTCACCGCCAAGGAGACCGAGCGGACGCTGCCGCTCGACGAAGTGCGCCCGCGCCTGCAGCAGTTCCTCGAGAACCAGAACCGCGAGCAGCAGACCGACGCCTTCGTCGAGTCGCTGCGGGCGAAGGGCAAGGTCGAGATCCTGATCTGAGTTGAGCGATACGGTTCGCCTCGACGTCTGGCTCGACGTGTCGTGTCTCTTCAAGACGCGCTCGGAGGCCAAGCGCGCGTGCGAGGGCGGCAAGATCGCGGTGAACGGCCAGTCCGCCAAGGCCAACCGCGCGCTGCGTGAGGGCGACCGCATCCGCATCTCCCGCCCTTACGGCCACCACCAGGACGTCATCGTCCGCATCGTCCTCGACGACCACGTGAAGAAATCCGAGGCCAGGGCGCTGTACGACGACGCGACGCCGAAGCCGACCGCCGAGGAGCTCGAGATGCGGCGGATCGAGCGGCAGTACCGCGCCGCCACCCGCGCGGCGGGTACCCCGGATCGGAACCAGCGGCGGCAGTTGCGCAAGCTCAAGGAGCGTGGCTGATACACCCCTGAATGGGTTACGCTGCCGGCGGCCGCAAGCCATCGACGGTCCTAGCCGGAGTGGATCATGAACGCGAGTGAAACATACAGCACAGACGGCCGCGTCCTCGGGGTCGACCCGCGGGCCATGACGTCTTCTCGCCATCCATTCAGCCTCCGCCGCGCGGCTGCGACGATCTTCGCCCTCAGTGCCATCCTGCCGCTGCTCGTCTTCTTCTACTTCCTTCGCGGCAGTGAGCTGGTCGCCGAGACGGAGGTTCAGATCGGGTTGTTCGTGGCTTTGGTCACCGCCCTCCTGGGGTTCCTGGTCTTTCAGGGAATGATGGGACGGATCTCGAAGCTGGCCCGCACCGTTGTGGACGCGAGGCCCGCGGACCTGGTGGCGCCGCCGCAAGCCGAATCGCCTGCGGTGCCAGGTCTCGGCCCGGTGGCCGAGATCGGACACATCGCTGACGCATTCAGCCGCATGCTGGTGGACCTGCGGGGCGCCACGGACCGGCTAGAGGACCTCGTCTTCAAGCTCTCGATGCTGAACGAGATGGTGGAGCTGGTCGCCAAGATCCCGAAGATCCAAGATGTCCTCGACCTGGTTCTGGAGCGGACCATGCGGACTGTGCGGGCGTCCATTGGCTCGATCATGCTGGTTGATGAGGAGCGGCGAACACTCCGGATCGCCGCCGCGCGGGGACTGCCGGAGGACGTCATTGCCAACACCGAGGTCGGGGTTGGCGAAGGAGTCGCCGGCAAGGTGGCGCTGCTGGGTGAGCCGATCCTCGTTGACGACATCGAGCAGGATCCCCGGTTCGCCAAGAGCAGCGACCCAAAGTATGGTGGCAGCTCTTTTATCTGCATGCCCGTCCGCGTGGGCGGCCGGATCATCGGCGTAATCAACCTGTCCAGAAAGGAGTACGGTGCGATCTCGCCGCCCGACTTGCGGGCCTTCAGCCCGACGGATCTCCAGTTCCTCAGCGCGCTGATGGCCTACATCGCTGCCGCGTTGGACAACGCCCGGCTGCTCGAGGAGGCCAGGCAGGCGACGCTGCGGCTCCAGCAGGTCGTCGAGAGCCAGCAGCTCCGACTGACGCTCACCCAGCAGCAGATACTCCAGTCCGAGAAGCTCTCCGCCTTGAGTCGGGTCGTGGCGGGGGTGGCGCACGAGCTGAACAATCCCCTGTTCATCGTGAAGGGTCAGACGGATCTCCTCCACCAGGAGCTGGAGGGCAGGCCGGCGGTCGAGCGGGTCGACAAGATTGCCAGGGCCGCGGAGCGCTGCGCGCGGATTGTACGGAGTTTCCTTACGCTTGCAAGGCAGCGCACTCCGGAGCGTGGGCAGGTGAGGCTCAATCAGGTCGTCCATGAAGCCGTGGAACCGATGGCCGCCTCGCTCCGAGCGGACGACGTGCAGGTCGTGCTGGATCTGGCCGATGATTTGCCCGATCTCTGGGCCGACCCGGACCAGCTTCATCAAGTGGTGGTCAATCTCGTGACCAACGCGCACCACGCGATGCGCGAAACCCCACCGCCGCGCCAGCTGACCCTCGCCACCTGGTACGACGCGGAACAAGAACGCGTGTCGGTCGCCGTGGCGGACACCGGTCCCGGGATCCGTCCGGAGATCCGATACAGGATCTTCGAGCCTTTCTTTACGACCAAGGCTTCGAGCGAGGGGACGGGACTAGGGCTCTCTGTGTGTCACGGAATCATCGAAGCTCACGGGGGGACCATCACGCTGGACAACCGGCCCGAACAGGGCGCGCGGTTTCTGGTCGCGCTGCCTCTCGGAAGAGCACTCGGGGCCACGTCACAGGCTGGAGTGGCCGAACCCGCGTCGCCCGTTCGGGGGCGAGCGGTGCTCGTCGTGGACGATGAGATCGAGGTCGCGGAGGTGTTGGCCCACATGCTGTTGGCCGATGGCCATCAGGTCGAGAGGGCGGCCAACGGGAACCTGGCCCTGGCCCAACTCCGACAGCGAACCTACGACGTGATTCTGTGCGACATCAAGATGCCCGAGCTCGATGGGCCGGGCCTCTACCGGGAGGTGGAGCACCGCTACCCAGGGTTGCAGCGGCGATTCATCTTCCTCACGGGAGACACGCTCAGCACGGACACGCAAGCATTTCTTGGGCGAATCGGAGCGCCCTGTCTCAGCAAGCCCTTTACGTGGGCGGAGCTGCAGCGGCTGCTCCAAGCGACCCTGGGGAATCAGTCTTAGTCCTGGCATGCCAGGAACGCGTTGGGTTTTGGGATTTGGGATTTGGGATTTCGACCTCGGGCTTTACGATGACGTAAGTGCCGCGCAACCAGGAAGTCATCCGCCAGTGGAAGGTGCTCCACGCACTGGAGTCGTCCCGCCATGGCGCGACGATCAACGCGCTGGCCGACGAGCTCGGCGTCACCACGCGCACGATTCGCCGCGATCTAGCCGCGCTCCAGGAAGCGGGCTTCCCTCTGTACGACGAGCACGATGACGACGGCCGCGCGCGGTGGCGGCTGGACGGGCAGGTGCTCAAGGGCCTCGAGACCGGGTTCACGCTCGCGGAGCTGTCGGCTCTCTACCTCAGCCGCAACCTCCTCGAAGCCGTCACGGGCACGCCGTTTCAGCGCGACCTGACCAACGCGTTCGCGCGCCTCGAGAAGATGCTGTCGCCGCGGATGCGGCAGTTCCTCGACCGCCTGCCGACGGTGCTGGCCGCCAAGCCCGGCCCGCGCGCGCGCGGCGGCGAGTCGTCGCCCGACATCGTGGCGCGGCTGCTCGAGGCCACGCTTCACCTGCGAACCGCGTCGATGCGGTACCACTCGGTGTCGAGCGCCCGGGTCAAGGACTACCTCGTCCACCCGTACCGGCTGGTCTTTGCGCAGGGCGGGCTCTACCTGCTCGCCTACGTGCCGGCGTACAAGGACGTGCGCACGTTCGCCGTCGATCGCATCGCGTCGGTGTCGCTGGAGAAGCAGACGTTCACCCCACGCCAGGAGGTCACCGGCGACGTGTTCGGCAACTCGCTCGGCGTCAACACGGGCCCGGCCGCGCGCGTCGAGATCGCCTTCGACGCGCGGGTCGCGCCGTACGTGCGCGCCCGCGTCTGGCACCCGTCTCAGCAGCTGCGCGAGGGGGACGAGGGCCGGCTCGTGCTGGCCATGGATGTGTGTCACGATTGGGCGCTTCGGAGCTGGATCCTGAGCTGGGGACCCTTCGCGCGCGTGGTCACGCCTGCGGCGCTCGCGAAAGACGTGCGCTCGGACCTGCAGGCCGCCACCGATCAATATGGGGTCGGGAGTCATTTTTCGAGGACACTCCCGAAGTAATATTCGTTGCATCGGGAGTGTCCTCGAAAAATGACTCCCGACCCCATTTATGCCACAACGTCCTGTTCGCTTCCTCATCTTCGGGGTGCTCGCCGTGCTCTTCTTCGGCGGGCCCTCGCTCGTGCGCTTCTACACCGACTGGCTGTGGTTCGGCGAAGTCGGCTACCAGCAGGTGTTCCTCACCATGCTGCGCGCTCAGGGCACGCTGTTCGTCGCGGCGTTCGCCGTGTCCGCAGTCTGGCTGGCCGCGAACCTGCGCCTCGCGCTCGGGTCGATCGGCGACCTCCGGCCGGTCTTCACCACGCGCGACGGCATCGAGGTCGCGCTGCCCGGCCGCCAGCAGCTCCGCACCCTGGCCACCGCGCTCGCCTTCGTCGTCGCCGTGTTCATCGGGCTCTTTGCCTCGTCACAGTGGGAGACGTGGCTGGCCTGGCGCCACCAGGTGCCGTTCAACCAGCCGGACCCCATTCTCGGGCGCGACGCGGGCTTCTACATCTTCTCGCTGCCGTTCCTGCAGTTCCTGCGCGGGCTCGCGCAGGGGCTCGTCCTGCTCGCGGCGATTGGCGCCGGCGCGCTCTACTTCGTGTCGGGCAGCATGGCGTCGCGCTTCGGCTCGATGCTGTCCATGACGCCCGCCGCCCGGCGGCACCTGGCCGTGCTCGCGGCCCTCTTCCTGTTCCTGCTCGCGTTCGGCGCGTGGCTCAGTCAGGCGGAGCGGCTGATTCAGCCGTCGGGCGTGATCTACGGCCCCGGCTACTCCGACGTGAATGGACGGATGCCGGCTGCCCTGCTGCTGTCGGTGGCGGCCGCGATCGGCGGCGTGCTGGCCCTCGTGCACGCGTTCACGCCGCACAACTGGCCGATCCCGGCGGCGGCCGGTCTCTACCTGCTCGTCGCCGTCGGCGGCGAGGTCTACAGCACGGTCATCCAGCGCTTCATCGTCACCCCCAACGAACAGAGCGCGGAGAGCCAGTACATCCAGCACAACATCGACGCGACCCGCCGCGCGTTCGCGCTGGACCGGGTGGAGGCGCGCGAAATCTCGGGCGACGCGCTGCTGACGCAGCAGGATGTCCGGAGCAACGCGGAAACGATCGAAAACGTGCGGCTGTGGGACCACCAGCCGCTGCTCGACACGTTCGGCCAGCTGCAGGAGATCCGCACCTACTACGACTTCGCGGCGGTGGACAACGACCGCTACCGGATCGACGGCGCGCTGCGGCAGATCATGCTGTCGCCCCGCGAGCTGAACTCGGCGAGCCTGCCCAACCGCACGTGGATCAACGAGCGGCTGACGTTCACGCACGGGTACGGGCTGACGCTCGGGCCGGTCAACCAGGTGACGGAGGAAGGGCTGCCGGTGCTGCTCGTCCGCAACCTGCCGCCGGAGACGACGCCGGAGCTGCCCGTCGGGGAGCCGAGCCTGTACTTCGGCGAGCTGTCGAACGACTACGTGATCGTGCGGACCGCGACGCGCGAGTTCCACTACCCGCGCGGCGAGGACAACGTCTTCACGCAGTACGACGGGCGCGGCGGGGTCTCGCTCGGATCGCTGTGGAGAAAGCTGCTCTTCGCCCTGCGCTTCGGCGCCTACCAGATCGTCCTCAGCAACGACATCGGCCCGGAGAGCCGCATCCTCTTCCACCGCAACATCCGCGAGCGCGTGGGCGAGCTCGCGCCGTTCCTCAGCTTCGATCAGGACCCGTACCTCGTGCTCGCCGACGAGCGTCTGTTCTGGATGTACGACGCCTACACGATCAGCGGACGCTATCCCTACTCCACGCCGGCGCGGGGGAACGTGAACTACATCCGCAACTCCGTGAAAATCGTCATCGACGCCTACCACGGCACGACGACGGTGTACCGCGCCGATGATGCGGACCCGATTGCCGCGACCTACGACCGGATGTTCCCCGGGCTGTTCACGCCGCTCGCGGAGATGCCCGCGTCGCTGCGCGCGCACGTGCGCTACCCCGAGGACATCTTCGCGATTCAGTCGGCGGTCTACGCGACCTACCACATGACGCAGCCCTCGGTCTTCTACAACCGCGAGGACCAGTGGGAGATTCCGGTCATCGAGGACACGCGCGAAGCCGCGGCGATGCAGCCCTACTACACGATCATGCGGCTGCCGGGCGAGACGGAGCCCGAGTTCATCCAGATGCTGCCGTTCACGCCGCGCAACCGCGACAACCTGGCGGCGTGGCTCGCGGCGCGCAGCGACGGCGAGCACTACGGCACGCTGCGCGTGTTCCAGTTCCCGAAGCAGAAGGTCATCTTCGGCCCGCGCCAGGTCGTGGCGCGCATCAGCCAGGACCAGACGATTGCGCCGCAAATCACGCTGTGGAACCAGCAGGGCTCGCAGGTGATCTGGGGCACGCTGATGGTGATCCCGATCGAGGAGTCGCTCATCTACGTACGTCCGCTGTACCTGCGCGCCTCGGGCGGCCGCATCCCCGAGCTCACGCGCGTGATCGTCGCCTACCAGAACCAGATCGTGATGGAAGAGACGCTCGAGGCCGCGCTCG
>Ga0194131_10004966_pt1 | contig 19569 bp, 14 predicted proteins | sample TA2KigO120mmetaG_FD_148631 | JGI IMG/M metagenome (GOLD analysis project Ga0194131, IMG submission 148631) | Freshwater microbial communities from Lake Tanganyika, Tanzania - TA2015053 Kigoma Offshore 120m | ecosystem: Environmental > Aquatic > Freshwater > Lake | place: Tanzania: Lake... | reverse complement strand
TCATCGGCCGCTCGTCGGACCCGCGCTCCCGCACGAATTCCTGGGACTTGCGGACCGGAGCGCCGAACAGCCGCCCCAGCACGTCCTGCATGAACCGGTACTGGCGCTTGCCGCCCGCCCCGGCCACGATAAAGCATCCCCGCTCGTGGAGCACCGCGTAACGGTAGCCGCTGGCCCGCACAAGATCGACTTCCTCGCGGCCGTAATGCGGGGAGCGCGCCACGCCCGACGCCCCCTCGTTGATGTTGCGCAGGAAGGTGAGGAAGGGATTGTCGGCCAGGCGCGCCGAGCGCCCCAGGAACGCGGTCTGACCCTGGGGGGGATAGCCCGGCGGCAGCGCGCCCTCCCCCCAGCCCCCCAGCACCCGCTTCCCGTGGAACATCTGGTAGTAGTTGACGAAGTCGCCCTCGCGAAAGGGCAGTTCCAGGACGCCGCCGATGTCCTGGGCCGCGATCCAGGGATAGAGGTCCGGGACGTTCAGCGGCGTGTAGGACAGCGGCGCCTGGCTGGCCCGCGCCATCTGGCCGAGGACTGGAAAGGCCAGCAACACCAGCAGGAGGGGGCGCAGGCGGGGAGAGACCTTCAGGCGCTGGAACGCGGTGGCCACGCTCCACGCCAGCAGCACTCCGAAGCCAAGCACGAACAGCCCTGACATGCGGACCGGTGAGAAAAGCCTCGCAAAGAAGGGCACGTATTTAAAAAACAACGCCTGCGGCATGCGGATTCCGTCGCTGAGCCGGATGCCGAAAATTTCCTGCACGTACTCGTCGGTCAGCCCGCTCTTGAGGTAGGGGCCCAGCACCAGGAAATATCCCACCAGCGTGACCGCCACCCAGAGCCAGGGACGGCGTGGAAAGATCAACAGGCCGGCCAGGATGATGAGTGAAAATACGACCGGAGCCGAGCGGCGGTACTCCTTCGTGAACGGGAAGTCCCAGGTGTTGGAGTCGCCCTTGAAGCGTTGCAGCGAGTTGAGCAGGTTGTCGTTCTCGGTGTGCACGTTGGTTTTCGGGTGCATTAGATCGACCAGCGGGGGAAAATTTCGAAAATAGGTCATCTCGGGCAGCGGCTGCCGATTGCCGAGTTGCTGAATGTACCAGGTGGCATACGGGATGGAGGTGATCACCGCCACCAGTGCGGCCACCGCGAATTGCCGGCCCCGCGGCGCTCCGTCGCGGCGCACGATCCAGAGCGCCGTCGCGAGCGTTCCGACAACGATCGCCAGGCCAACCAGGCGCGGCGACCAGTCAAGATACATCGCCGCAATAAGCAGCACGACGGCGCCAGACACCATCCACCGCCAGCGGCCCTGGGGCGCCGCCAGCGCCACCAGCCAGAGCACCGTGAGAAACAGCGCGCTCATGCCGTAATACAAATACATGGTCGTGCACAGGCCGAACGCCGCTCCCGCCAGCAGTGGCTCGCGCCACGATGTCTCCGCGCGGGTCATGCGCATCAGGCACATCGCGTACAGCGCCAGTGGAAATACCGCCGCCTGCCGGATGCGCCCGCTGTCGATCTCCACCAGCACGTAGGAGCCGAAGCCAAACGCGACGCCGCACAGCACGGAGGCGGTCCAGTCGCGGACCATCAGGCGCCCCAGCCAGTATCCGCACAACCCGTTCAGGACCAGGGTCAGGACAACCTTGACGTTGTAATAGGCGGGTGCGCCGAAAATCGCCTCCAGCGGCACCGACATCGCCTGGAGGTCAAAAACATTGCCGGTCTCCGGATACGAGCCGCTGATGAGCGCGACGTAAATCGTATAAAAAAGCCCTCGCTGCTCCCAGGCGCCGGCCAGCAGTTGCTTCATCCACCAGTAGCGCCAGATCCAGCCTTCCAGCTCTCCGCCTCCAACGTACGCGGTGGTGAAGCGGGACCACACCGGGGAAACGATCCACAGGGCGAGGACCAGAAAAATGGCCGCGGCCGCGACCGTCCCCCAGGCGCGCGGAGCCAGCGGCTCCCGGGGAGGCGCGGCGCGGGTGGACAGGGCGTCTTTCACGGGCGCGTTCATGAACGATGAATCATCGCGTAATCGCGGGGTTGCGGCAACCCAGGAACGGATGCGGGCGCGGATTGAGGTCCAGCTCGTGGAGCCGGGCGGGTTGCAGGCCCAGCCGACGGGGGAGGTTCAGCAATCGGTCAGAGATTGGCCGCCCGCCGAGATCCTCGCGGATGGTGGGCAGCGCGTGACCGATGAGCACCTTCACCACCACGATGCCGCTGGCTGCGATGTCGGGCGGCGTGATCTGGGCCCAGTAGGCGTGCAGCCCGGCGCTGCGCAGGTAGGCGCGCCACGTGTCGATGGGATGGACGTGCGCGTCGGGATGCGCGGGCGGCAAGGGGCGGTCGTCGCCGCCGAACAGGAAGTCCACGTCGTCCCAGTCGGCTGCGCCGCCGCCCGCGTAGACGTGCTCGGCAAACGAGGTGAACGCGCGGTCGAGCGCTACTTCCGGATCCAGGTCGGCGCCCGCGCCGTAGGCGAACGCGGGATCGTGGTGACGGGAGCGGGCCAGAAATCCAAAGGTGGGGACGCCGATGTCGGTCGTCAGGTCGACGACCGCAACCTGGTAGCCTGCTCCGGTAATTTCGTCGAGCACCGGGTGAAATCGGCGGGGAAGGGTGTCCCAGGAAATTCGGCCCGGCACCATTTGCGCGTACCAGTGCGCCATCAGGCCGTCCACCGACGCGGTCTGACAGAGCGCGACGCGCACCGCGATCTCGATGTTGGGATGGGCCACGGTGCCGGCCGGCTCGGCGTGCATCAGGTGCTCCCAGGGCGCGGCGGTGAAAAACAGGTCGGCCGGCAGCGCCACGTCGTCGTTGCGGGCCAGACTGTGGGCGCGATGCCAGTCAAATTCGCGGCCCTCGTGGTAAGGAATCAGCGGGTGGCGTCCCTTCGGCGCATAGGGAATCCACGGGCGTGGATCCAGCGCCGAAACCGGGATTCCTTTGCGGGTGCCGCGCCACATCGCGCGCCCGGCCCGCGCCGAGGAGGCGTAACGCGCGAGGCCGCGCAGCACGGCCACGCTGTCCGCGATTTCGTCAAGGTCGTGACCGAAGCCGTGCCAGATGGTTTCCGGAAAAATATCCTGGGGAGACGGCATGTACGGCGTGGGTGCGGAAACCTTCGCACCCGGCCCGGCCGGCTCGGAGCTGGCGAGCGAGCGCGCAAGCGGCGTGTCTGGGATATTTTCCGGCGGGCGCCGGTGCAGCAGGCCGATGCGCGCGTCCTGGAGCCATTCCTGGGGCGTGGCGCTGTCCCGTTGGGTGGCGCCGGCCCACGGCGAGCAGAACACGCACTGCGGATGGGGCAGAAAAAAATGGATCGTGAAATTTCCGTCGTGCGCGCCAAATACGCCCACGCCGGGATCGGCGCCGGTGATGTCCATGGCCAGCCACTTGAGCATGACCACCTGCTCCTCGGTGGGCGGCCGGGAGGGATATTGCAGCGTGTCGTGCCCGTTGAGCGCCTCCAGGTAGCGCGCGTAGCGTTTCACGTCGCGGCTGAGCCCGAGAAGCCGCAATTCAAAGCAGCGGGGACACGGGCTGGTGTCTTCCAGCGGAAAATAGGCGGCAAAAGCGAGCGGGTCGGCTTCCTCTCGCTGATCGCAGGCGCGTGGATGAGGCAAGACCAGCGCGTAGGGAATTTCAGCCGCGTGCAGCCGCTGCCCCCAGGCGCGATAATCGAGCACGAAGCCAGGCCAGGGAATCAAGAACGCCAGCGTGCAGCCAGGAAAAATTTCCGCGGGCTCGCCCTCACTCCACGGACCGAGAATGAGGACATTGTCCGCGTGCAATGCGGTGGCGGGACGCGGTTCGGTCAACGGCTCCCCGGTTTGCTGATGGGCATTCCTCTGCGGCACAGCGGGCACTGCTCGGCGGGCCAGGATTCCACGTCGATTTCCAGCAGGGAATACAGCGGCACGTTCAGCGCCAGGGGCCCCAGCGTGCGGTGCAAGAGCGCCGCTTGCCCGATCACGTTGCCGCCCAGGCGGTGCACGACTTCGGCGGCCTCGGAGGAGGAGCCGCCGGTGGTGACCACGTCTTCGGCGATGAGCACGCGTTCTCCCGGCTTGATCTGAAATCCGCGACGCAGGGCCATTTTCCCCTCGCTGCGCTCCACGAAGACGCTGGGCACCCTGAGGGCCGCGGCCAATTCGTGTCCAACCAGCATGCCGCCGAGCGCCACGCCCACGACCTTGTCGGGGACGGCGCCGGCGCGCTGCACGGTCTGGGCCAGCGCCTCGGTGAGCCGGCGCCCCACGTGCGGATCCTCGAACAGGAGCGCGCACTGGAAATAGCGCCCGGAGTGCAGGCCGGAGCTGAGCGTGAAGTGTCCTTCGAGCATTGCGCCGCTGCGGCGCATTTCATCCATCAGGGGAATATTCAATGAGCTGCGCGTTTTCAGGCGATGAGAAACGCGTCCTCCATTTCGCGGATGATCTGGCGGGCGGCGTCTTTTGGATCGGCGGCGGCAGTGATGGGCCGCCCAACCACAAGATAGGAGGCGCCCGCCCGCAGGGCGCGGGCAGGCGTGGCGACGCGGGTCTGGTCGTGCAGTTCGCCGCCGGCCGGGCGAATGCCGGGGGTGACAATCAAGAATCCCGGCCCGGTTTCCTCGCGGATAGCCTTCACTTCCTGGGAGGATGCCACCACGCCGTCCAGCCCGCACTCCTGGCACAGGCGGCTGAGGCGCACGACGTGGGGCGTGACCACGTCGTCTCCCTCGGAGGAAAGGCCGATGTCCGGAAAATCCTTCGCGTGCAGGTGGGTGAGCAGGGTGACGCCGATTATTTTTGGCGGCAGCACGCCCTTGCGCGCCGCGCCCTCGCGCGCGCTTTCGGCGGCGGCGGTGAGCATCGCGCGGCCGCCGGTGGCGTGCACGTCGATGAGAAAAACCCCCTGCTGCATGCACGAATCGATGGCGTGCGCCACCGTGTTGGGAATATCGTGCAGCTTCAAATCCAGGAATACGCGTGCGCCGCGCTCCCAGAGGCGCTTTACGATGGACGGTCCGCAGGCGGTAAATAATTGCAGCCCGACTTTGAAACAGGAAACTTCCTCGGCCAGACGGTCCACGAGCGCCAGGGCGGCGGCCTCGTCGCCGACGTCCAGCGCCACGATGAGCCGCTCGCGCTCGGGAAGCAGCTGGTCGCCTTCGAGCACCATCAGCAGGCTCCCAGGAGCGAAAGGACCTGCCGCCCGCGCATCACGACGCGGCCGTCCACCATGGTGAGGACGGGCAGGCCGCGCACGGTCCAACCCTCGAATGGCGTGTTGCGCGACTTGCTTTCGAAGCGGCCGGGCTCGATGGTTTCCTCGGCATCCAGGTCGAGGACGGTCAGGCAGGCCGGGCGCCCCACCGCGATTTCCCCCAGGTCGGTGCCAAGGATGCGGGCCGGCGCGGTGGAGAGGGCGTCGATCAAGCGCTCGAGGGAAATCAGGCCGGGGCGGACAAGGCGATCGAGCAGGACGGGCAGGGCGGTCTCCACGCCGATGACCCCGAACGCGGCCTGCGAAAACGGCACCGTCTTTTCCGCGCTGGTGTGCGGGGCGTGGTCGGTGGCGATGGCGTCGATGGTGGTGTCGGCGAGGCCTTCGATGAGAGCCTGGCGGTCGCGCTCGGTGCGCAGGGGCGGATTCATCTTGTAGTGAGCGTCCTGTCGGGAAAGCTCGGCGTCGGTCAGGAGCAGGTGGTGCGGGGTGACTTCCGCCGTGACCGAAATGCCGCGTCGCTTGGCTTCGCGGATCATGGCCACGGAGCGGGCTGAGGACAGGTGCGCCACGTGCATGCGGCCGCCGGTGGCTTCGGCCAGCAGGATGTCTCGTGCCACGATAATATCCTCGGCGGCGATGGGCATGCCGGGGATGTTCTGGCGGGCGGCGTGCTCGCCCTCATTGGCGGCACCGCCTACGGTGAGGTGGTGGTCCTCCTCGTGGCCGATCATTGGGACGTCCAGCGCCTTCGCCTGGGCCAGGGCGCGCCGCATCAGGTCGGCGTTCATCACGCAGCGGCCGTCGTCGGAGAAGGCCACCGCGCCGGCCGCCTTGAGGGCGGCGAGGTCGGTGAGGGCCTCGCCCTTCTGGGCCACGGTAATGCACGCGATAGGGAGAATGCGGCACAGGCTCTGGCGCTCGAGCTGGTAGCGCACCCCTTCGGGTGTGTCGATGGGCGGCGCGGTGTTCGGCATGACGCCGACGGCCACGAATCCCCCGCGCACTGCCGCGCGTGAGCCGCTCTCGACGGTCTCCTTTTCCTCGCGGCCGGGCTCGCGGAAGTGGACGTGCATGTCCACCAGGCCGGGGGCCACGATCTTGTCGTCAACCCGCTCCAGATGCGCGTCGGGCGCCTCGAGGTGGGGGCCCAGGGCGGCGATGCGGGGTCCGTCGACCAGGATGTCAAGGGGCGCGATCCGCCCCTCGCTGTAGACGCGTCCGCCTTTGAACAGTACCTTCATTGCGTGCCCGGGGTTCGGGTTGTCGCGATTCTTCTCCTTCCTGCGGCATTGAGTTTAATTCAATTGCTAAATTGAATTTTCCTCCTCTTTATGAATTGCCTCGGCGAGCCGATCTATTACTTGCAGGTAACTCGTCCGGGCCGAATTGGGCAGGCTCGCAACGCTGGTCGGAGGTTTTGTCATGGAAGCCCTTGCAGTGATGGTTTGTTCATCGGTCCTTCTCGGAATTCTCCACAAATACAGCGGCAAGAGCGCACTTTCCGGCGAGTAGCATTCGTCCGCTCCTCTCACCGGAGGCGTTCGCTGTCCCCGCGGTAAAGACGTGGTGAACCCCATATCCCCTGAGCAGCGCGCCGTGTTGACCACGGCGCGCTCTGTTTTTTCGCGAGGATACCTGCCTGGCCTCAAGCCCCGTCGTGACTGGCCTGCGCGCGCGGCACGGGGCGCCAGGCCATCCCAACAATCACCGATGGCTCGACCCTGATCCGACGTGGCGGGCTCACCCCTTGAATTTGGGGCCCATCATGGCGGATGATCCCTGCTCGCGGGAACACACGGGCTCGTCCCGGCGTTATCGTTGCGCGCACCAATGCAGAGGGGACCCCATGAGGCAAAGAATCCATCGTCGTTCAGAAGCGCGAGTAGTGGCAGTCGAGCATCCGGGCCGCAGGCTGGCCTGGATGTTCCTGGGGATGCTGCTCCTGCTGCTGGCCCTGGCCGCCCGCGCGCACGGGGCCACCGACGAGGTCCAGGTAAAGGTGGCCCCGGTGAAAGTGAAGGCGGGCGCCAGCCAGGTGGTGCCGGTCACGGTGACCATCCCCAGGGGGTGGCACCTGTTTGCCCTGCCAGCCCTGACGGGGCAGACCCAGAAGCCGACCTCGCTCGCGCTCACCGCGGGCAGCGGGATCACGGCGACGACGCTGCAGATGCCCGCGGCCAAGACGGTCCACATTGACTCGCTGGCTGCGGATGCCAACGTCTACGAGGGCACCATCAAGGTCAATGTGAAGGTGGCCGCGGCGAAGACGGCGGCCGCCGGCAAGCAGAGCCTGGCCGGCGAACTGTCCTACCAGGCGTGCAGCGACGAGCGCTGCTTCTTCCCGAAGAAGCTCAAGTTCACGCTCCCGGTGGAGGTCGTAAAGTAGGCTTCCAGCCGTAAAGGGAAACGGACGAACGAGAGCGGCCGCTCTTGTTTTTGTGTTGCTGGGCGCCGGTCCGACCCGGGCGCCCTTTCAGCGCAGTTTCGTCTTGCGCGGGTAAGGTCAGAGTCTTCCCTGCGTCAATCCGCTCAGGTCGGGCGCGTTGCCGACGGCCTGCTCGGGCTTGTTGTCGGCGCCAGCCGCGGCCTGCTCCGGCTTGTGCTCGGCAGCATTCTCAGCGCCAGCCGCGGCCTGCTCGGGCTTGTGCTCAGCCGATTGCCCCTTGCCCGAAGCGAGATCCAGAATCGAGCCCACCGGCGACTCCGCCGGCGGCGCCGCCGCGGCAGCCTTCTGCCCCGGCGCCTCATTGCGGTGTTCGGCCCCGCTCTGCGACACGCTCTCCGCCCCGCGCGCCGAGGTTGAATTCGAGGTGGGCGCCGCGGCCTTCGCGCCGAACCGCACGCTGAACTTCCCGTCCGCCTTCTCGACGTGGATCTGGCGGTTGCCGGCCGCGCCGCGCGAGACTTCCTTGCCTTCCTTGTCGCGCGCAACCACCGAGTCGGTGGCCTTGTCGAACTGCACCTTCAACTGCTCTCGACCGCCGCTCTTTCCGCCACCTATGGCGCTCGCCGCGCTCTTCACCGCGTCCTTGAGCCCGTCATCGCTGTTGATGGGGCGGGGTGCCGCGGCCGGTTTGGCGGCGGCCTGCTGGGAGAGCGGCTTTGCGCTGCGCGGCGCCTGGCGCGTGGCCTGGACGGCCTGCTCGGTGTTCACGGGACGCTGAACGTTGGTGCCGATTCTGCTCATTGGGACCTCCCGTCGTTGATGTCGGTGGGGAGGACGAATCACCCAGCCCACGACGATAGTACCATCTTCGTGGTCGGACTGGCTTCGAGCCATGGTCTCTTTCTCGGACCCGCCCGGGCGTATCGTGGCTCTAGGTCAGATGAACGACGGCATCAGGCCGCAGGAGCCCCAGAAGCAGGCGTCCAACCCTCCCCACCCATGCGACGCGCCCTGCTTTCCGTAACTGACAAGACTGGCCTGGAGGCCTTCGCCCGCCGTTTGAAGGCCTGTGGATTCGACCTGGTGGCCAGCGGCGGCACCGCCCGCGTGCTGTCCGCGGCCGGGCTAGAGGTGACTCCCGTCGAAAAGATCACGCGCAACGCCGAGGCTTTTGACGGACGCATGAAGACCATTTCCTTCGAGATCGAGTCGGCCATCCTGTTTGACCGCGACAGACATCGCGTGGAAGCGGAGACGCTCGGCGTCATCCCGATCGATCTGGTGGCCTGCAACCTGTACCCGTTCGCGGACGTCGTGCGGCGCCCGGATTTCACCATCGAAGAGGCGGTCGAGCAGATCGACGTGGGCGGTCCCACCATGCTCCGCGCCGCCGCGAAAAACCACGCCTGCGTGACCGTGGTAATGGACCCCGCGGACTACGACACCGTCGCCAGCGAAGTTGAGCAGCGCGGCAACACGCGCCCGGAAACCCGTCGCCGCCTCGCCGCGCTCGCTTTCGCGCGCCTCTCCGCCTACGACGCGCTCATCGCCAGCACGCTCGGCGAGGGCGTGCGCAGCCTTCCCCTGCGCGAGGGGATGCCGCTTCGCTACGGCGAGAACCCCCACCAGCGAGGGACGTTTCTGGAGCCGCTCGACGCGCCAACCGATCCGCTCGCGCTGACGAACTTCACCCAGGCCCAGGGCAAGACGCTCTCCTATAATAATCTTCTTGACGCGGACGCCGTGCTGTTCGCGCTCTGCCTGATCGGCGGGGATGGTCCGGCGGCGTGCATCGTCAAGCACACCAACCCCTGCGGCGCGGCCCGCGCGGACTCTCTGGACGACGCATTTGCGCGCGCCTGGGCCGGCGATCCCATCGCAGCCTTCGGGGGGATTGTTGGCGTCAACCGCCCGGTCGACGGCGCCCTGGCCGAGCGGATGCTGGAAGACAAGCGATTTTTCGAGATATTGCTGGCCCCCTCAATGGATACCGCCGCGCGCGAGATTTTCGCCACCCGGAAAAACTTGCGCGTGCTGTTGAATCCCGCACTGGACAATCCCCATCTGGTGCCGGCCTGGGAATACCGCTCGGTGCGCGGTGCCATGCTGGCCCAGATGACCGACGATCACCAGTTGGATGTGGAATTTGTCACTGAGGTGAGGCCGGATCCGCGTCAGGTGAGCGACCTGCTGCTGGCCTGGCAGATCTGCCGCGCTTCCCGCTCCAACGCGGTAACCCTTGTTCGCGACGGCATGCTGGTCGGAAACGGCGTGGGCCAGCAGGACCGCCTGACCTCGTGCCGCATCGCGGTGGAAAAGGCGGGCCCGCGGGCGCGCGGCGCGGTCGCGGCATCCGATGCATTCTTTCCGTTTCCGGACGGTCCGGAAGCGCTCGCCCGGGCGGGCGTTGCGGCAATTATTCAGCCCGGAGGCTCGGTGCGCGACAGCGAAACGTTCGCGCTTTGCAATCAATATGGCGTCGCCATGGCAACCACCCGTGGCGTGCGCTGCTTCAGACATTAGGAGGGTTTAACTGATGAGACAGATCGCCGAAGGAAAAACCAAGCAGATTTTCGACGTCGGAGCCGGCATCGTCCAGATCCGCAGCAAGGACGACATCACGGCGGGCGACGGCGCTCGGCGGGACCTGCTCACCGGCAAGGCGGTGCTGGCCACCGCCACAAACGGTCACGTGTATTCGTTGCTAAACGACGCCGGAGTAGCCACCCACTACCTTGGGCAGGATGACGAAACCACCTTCCGCGCCTACCACTGCGACATGGTGCCCATCGAGGTGGTCAGCCGCCGCATCGCCACCGGCTCGTATTTGAAGCGGAATCCCGAAATTGCCGAGGGCCATCGCTTCGTGCCCCTGCTGACCGAGTTTTTCTTTAAGGACGACGCCAACCACGATCCCCAGATCAGCGAGGAAGATATCGTTAAAGACAAGCACCTGACCGAAGCCGAGTTGAGCGGCGTGAAGCGCCAGGCCGCGCTCGTGTTCGAGGTACTGGAGCGCGCCTGGGCGCTGGAAGGCGTGACCCTCGTCGACATGAAAATCGAGTTCGGGCGCCGCAAGAGCGACGGCGCGCTCTTGCTCGCGGACGTCATCGACAACGATTCCTGGCGCATCTGGCCGGGCGGCGATAAATCCGCCATGAAAGACAAACAGGTGTATCGCAACCTGACCAGCCGCACCGAGGAAGCGCTCGAAAAAGTGCTCGACAATTATCGCTGGGTCGCGCTTAAAACGGAGACGTTCGCGCGCAGCGGCCAGGGGCTCGCGGTGGTGGTGATGGGCTCGGCCTCCGACGAGAAAATCGGCCGCGCGGTGGCCGACACGCTGCGCGCGCTCGCCGTGGAAACCCATCTGCGGGTCTGCTCGGCGCACAAGGATCCGGCCCGCCTGCTCGACATGGCGGCCGATTACGACGCGCTGGCCCGTCCCCTGGTGTACGTGGCCATCGCCGGCCGCTCCAACGGCCTGGGTCCGGTGCTGGACGGCACCACGCCGCATCCCGTGATCAACTGTCCGCCGCCCAGCGACAAGTTTGGCGGGATGGACATCCTCAGCAGCCTCCGCCTGCCCGGCGGCCTGGCCTGCAGCACCGTCCTGGAGCCCGAAACGGCGGCGCTGGCCGTGGTGAAGATCCTCGCCGAGCAGGACGCCGCGCTGTGGGGGCGGCTGCGGATCTACCAGCGCAAGACCCGCGAGGCAGTCGCGGCGGCCGACGAGAAGACGCGCGCCGTGCTGCCGCCCAGTCTCGCGCCCGCCGCGGCGGTGCGCGTCCCCGAGCCGGCGCATGCCTGAGCCGCTCACCTACAAGACGGCCGGCGTGGACGTCGCGGCCGGCGACCGCGCGTCCCACCGCGCGCTGGAGCACGCGCGACGCACCTTCGGCTTTCGTGAGGGGCGCCAGGGTCAGGCGGTCACGCTCGACGGCGTGTTCACCGGGCTGATCGACGCGGGCCCGTTTTATCTTGTCATGAACTCCGACGGGGTCGGCTCGAAGGCCGTGGTGGCCGCCGCGATGGGCCGCTACGACACGCTCGGCCACGATCTGCTGGCCATGGTTGCCGACGACGCCGCCTGTGCCGGCGCGGAGCCCGTGGCCCTGGTCAACACGCTCGACGTGGAACACGTCGACGAGGCTGTTGTGGGCGACCTGATGCGCGGCCTGGAGGACGCCTGCCGCGCCGCTTCGGTCAGCGTGGTGGGCGGGGAGATCGCGGAGATGCCTGACCAGATCCGCGGAATTTCCTGGAGCGCCGCGCTCGTCGGGTTGCTCCGCAAGGAGCGGGTTCTGGGCCCGCACCGCGTGCAGGAGAACGACGGCGTGATCGGTCTGCTTACCGACAATTTCCGCGCGAACGGGTTCACGCTGCTGCGCCGCATTCTGGAGCGCGCGCACGGCCCGGACTGGGTGCGCGCGCCCTACGACGGCGCGCGCGCCTGGGGCGAGGTGGCGCTGGCGCCGAGCCGCGTGTTCACGCCGTTCCTCAATCACCTGACCGGCGGATTTTCACGGGAGCCGGCCGCCCCGATAAGCGCACTGGCCCACGTGACGGGCGGCGGCCTCGAGTCGAACACCCGCCGCGTGCTCCCCGCCGGCCTGCGGATCGCCTGGGGCAGCCTCCCTGAAATCCCAGAAGTCATGCGGCATGCAGCGGATCTGGGCGGCGTGGATGTCGAAGAGACGCGGCACGCGTGGAACTGCGGCATCGGGATGGTCGTCCTGACGCCGTCTCCGCAGGCCGTCCTGGCGCTCGCCGCCTCCATGCAGGTCCCCGCACGCGAGTTGGGGAAAGTCGTGCGCTCTTAAAGCCTGATTTCGGTAGTCAGGTTCGTGGTGAGGACGGCTGGAGCCACCGCAATAGAAGATGACTGCCGAAAGCAGGCACTGGGTAGGGTGGATCATGCTTTACAGGGTTGAGGCGCGCGTATCTTTGAAGCCGGGCGTGTTGGACGCTCCCGGCCAGGTGCTGCAGCGCTCGCTTCACAACCTCGGGTTCGACGAGGTGAAGGAAGTGCGCGTCGGCAAGCACATCACGATGGAAGTCGAGGCCGACTCTCCCGAGCAGGCCCGCGCGCGCGTGGCGCAGATGGGCGAGCAGCTGCTCGCGAATCCAGTTGTCGAATTGTTCGACTTCGAGATTTTCGAAGGCGCGGAGGCTGCTCGGTGAGCGTTGCCGTCATCCGCTTTCCCGGCTCCAACTGCGACACGGATTGCGTGCGCGCGACGGAAGTCGTGGCCGGACTGAAGGCGCGGGTCATCTGGCACCAGGACGCCATCCCCGCGGAAATTTCCCTGGTCATTTTGCCGGGGGGATTTTCCTACGGAGATTACCTGCGGCCCGGGGCCATCGCCCGCTTTGCTCCCGCGATGGCGGAGGTCCGCCGCTTCGCGGATCGCGGCGGCCACGTGCTGGGCATCTGCAACGGCTTCCAGATCCTGACCGAGGCGGGGATGCTGCCCGGCGCCCTGCTCCCCAACGGCAGTCTCTCGTTTGTCTGCCAGGATGTCCGCCTGCGCGTGGAGCGCACCGACACGCCCTTCACGCGGCGCTATAAAAAAGGGCAGGTGCTCCGCATGCCGGTGGCCCACGGCGACGGCCGCTATTTTTCAGAAACTCCTCCGCAGGGCGTCGTTTTCCGCTACGTGGACGAGAACGGCGATCCCACGCCAGAGGCGAATCCGAACGGCGCGCTGGACAATATTGCCGGCATGGTGAACGCGCGCGGCAACGTGCTCGGCATGATGCCCCATCCGGAGCGGGCCTGCGAGACCCTGTTGGGCAGCACCGACGGCCGCGCTCTCTTTGAGAGCGTGCTGGAGTCCTCCCTGGGAGTAGGCGCATGATGGGAGTGGGCGCATGATGACGGATACCCCGGTTTACCAGATCCTCGGACTGACCCGCTCGGAATACGTGCGCATTGTGGACATTCTGGAGCGCGAGCCAACCCCCACCGAACTGGCCATGTTTTCGGTGGAGTGGTCCGAGCACTGCGGATATCCCCGCTCGCGTGATTATTTGCGCACGCTGCCCCGCGAGGGAAAATTCGCGCCGATGGTGGGGACCGACGCCGGCGGCATCGTCCTCGACGGGCGGATTGTCGTGTTCAAGGCGGAAAGCCACAATCATCCCTCGCAGGTGGAACCGAAGGCCGGCGCGGCCACCGGCGTGGGCGGGATCGTGCGCGACATCCTTTCCATGGGCGCGCGGCCGGTGGCCCTGCTCGATTCCTTGCGCTTTGGTGACGCCCGCGATGCGCGCACCGCGTTCTTCGTGAAGGGCGTGGTCGACGGCATCCAGCACTACGGGAACTGCATCGGCGTGCCCACGGTGGGCGGCGAAGTGACGTTTGACGCGGCGTTTTCCGGAAATTGTCTGGTCAACGTGATGTGCGTCGGCGTGGTCGAGGGAGAGCGGGTAATGACCTCCGAGGCGCCGGCCGGGCAGAGTGTCATGTTTCTCGGCTCGCGCACCGGGCGGGACGGCATCGGCGGCTGCAGCGTGCTCGCCTCGCGCGAGTTCAGCGAGGCCGATCAGAAGCGGCCCACCGTGCAGATCGGCGATCCGTTCGCCGGAAAATGCCTGATCGAGGCGACCCTGGAGGCCATTGCCAGCGGCGCGGTCATCGCAATGAAGGACATGGGCGCGGCCGGCTTGACCTGTACTACATCGGAAATGGCGGCGGCCGGCGGCGTCGGCATGGAAGTCGAACTCGAAAAGGTGCCCCGTCGCGAAGCGGGCATGGAGCCGTTCGAGTTGATGATGAGCGAGTCCCAGGAGCGCATGCTTGCCGCGGTGGCGCCCGGGCGCGAGCAGGAAGTCGTCGACATCTATCACCGTTGGGGATTGCAGGCGCACGTGGTGGGGCGCACCGTGGAAGGCGGCGAGCTGATCATCCGCGATGAGGGAGAAATTGTCGCGCAATTGCCGGTGGTTGCGTTGACAAGCCCGGAGACGATTCCCCTGCCGTATTCAGCACCGCCGGCCGGCGCCGAAATTCCCCTGGATGTTGAGCGCCCCCAGGGCGGCTGGGGCGAGGCCCTGCTCACCCTGCTGGGCGCGCCCAATATCGCGAGCCGCGCGTGGATTTTCCGCCAGTACGATCACACGGTGCAAACCAATACCGTGGTTCCGCCAGGCCGCGCGGACGCCGCCGTAATCCGACTGCCCATCACCGTGGAGGGTGCGACGCGCGGGTTGGCCATGACGATGGACGCCAATCCCCGGCTGTGCGGCCTGGACCCGTACGAGGGCGCCCGCCAGGCGGTGGCCGAAGCGGCGCGCAACCTGGTGTGCGTGGGGGCGGAGCCGGCCGGGGTGACCGACTGCCTGAATTTTGGAAATCCGGAAAAGCCGGAGCGCTTCTGGCAGTTCGTGCGCGCCATCGAGGGCCTGGGCGACGCCTGCCGCGCGCTGCACATTCCGGTGGTTTCCGGCAACGTGTCATTCTTCAACGAGAGCCCCCAGGGCGCAGTGTTGCCGACGCCCACCATCGGCATGGTGGGCGTTTTGCAGGACGTCACGCAGGCCCGCTCGATGGGACTTCTCGGTGAAGGGTACGATCTGGTGCTGCTTGGCAATTTGTCGGGCGCACTCGGCGGAAGCGAATATGCCACCGAGATCTGCTGCGCCGGCGGCGGAAACATCGCGGTGCTCGACATGGAGCGCGAGAGCGCCCTGCACAAGACCGTGCTGGCCGCGCACGCCGAAGGGATTGTCGCGGCGGCCCACGATCTCTCCGAGGGCGGCTTGATGATCGCGGTGGCCGAGTGCTGCATCGCTGGCGGCGTGGGCGCGCGCCTCGATTTGAAGGACATCCCCGCGGAAACGCCGGCCGACCTCGCCGCGCTGTATTTCGGGGAAGCGCCCTCGCGCATTCTGGTTTCCCTCTTGCCCGAGGATCATGAGCGGTTGCAGGCACTGGCTGCCGAGCACGGCGTGCCGTACCGCCGCCTGGGATCCACGGCCGGACGCCACCTCGTGGTACACGGGCCGGGTTCTGAGGAATGGGGCTCGACGTTGAGCGCGATGCGGCGCAGGCATGCATCGCTGCCAGATTTGCTTGGATTGTGAGAAGGAGCCATGATGAACATGCAGACGCGCAATGAGGAAACTCGCGCTCACGCTGAAGTGCAGGAGAAATTCGGCCGCGAGGGGCTCACGTTTGACGACGTGCTGCTCGTCCCCGAGCGCTCGGAGGTGCTGCCCACCGAGGTGGACACCAGCACGCGGCTCACGCGCACGCTGCGCCTGCACATCCCCTTCTTGAGCGCCGCGATGGACACCGTCACCGAGTCGCGCATGGCCATCGCAATGGCCCGCGAGGGCGGCGTGGGCATCGTGCACCGCAACATGCCGCTCGACCGCCAGGTGGAGGAAGTGGATCGCGTGAAGCGCTGGGAGAGCGGGATGATCCAGAAGCCCATCACGCTGCCCCCCACCGACTCGCTGGAGGACGCGCTGAAGGTGATGGAGCGCTACGGAATCTCCGGCATTCCCATCACCGAGAATGGCAAGCTGGTGGGAATCCTGACCAACCGAGATCTGCGCTTCGAGAAGAATTTCGCGCAGCCCATCTCCCAATTGATGACCCGCGATCTGGTCACCGCGCCGCTGGGCACCACCCTCGAGCAGGCGAGCCAGATCCTGCACAAGCACAAGATCGAAAAATTGCCCATCGTGGACGAGTCGTTCCAGATCCGCGGCTTGATCACGGTGAAGGACATCCAGAAAAAGATCAGCGCGCCCAATGCCACCAAGGACGCGCACGGCCGCCTGCTGGTTGGCGCCGCGGTCGGCGTGGCCGGGGACGCGAAGGACCGCGTGGCGGCACTGGTCGCGGCCGAGGTGGACCTCATCGTGCTCGACACCGCGCACGGCCATTCGAAAGCGGTGCTCGACATGCTGGCCTGGATCAAGGAGCGCCACAACGTCCAGGTGATTGCCGGAAATATTGCCACGCCGCAGGCCGCCGAGGAATTGATCCGGGCCGGCGCGGACGCCATTAAAGTGGGGATGGGCCCCGGCTCGATCTGCACCACCCGCGTCGTGTCGGGGGTCGGGGTGCCGCAAATCACGGCGATTTTTGACTGCTGGTCGGTGGCTCGCAAGCACGACGTGCCGGTCATCGCGGACGGCGGCATCACGCTTTCCGGCGACCTCACCAAGGCGCTGGCCGCGGGCGCGGACGCATGCATGATGGGTTCCATGTTCGCCGGCACCGACGAGTCGCCGGGTGAAGTGGTGCTGGTGGGCAACGAGCATTTCAAGGAGTATCGCGGGATGGGATCGTTGGGCGCGATGAAGCACTTCTCCCGGGATCGCTACGGCCAGGACGCCTCCACACCGCAGGGCAAGCTGGTGCCCGAGGGCGTGGAGGCGATGGTGCCCTACAAAGGCGCGGTGTCGGCCATCATCCACCAGATGGTGGGCGGATTGCGGGCCGGCATGGGCTACGTTGGCGCGCACTCCATCGCCCAGCTGAAGGACAGCCGCTTCATGCGCATCACGCCGGCCGGCATGCGGGAGAGCCACACGCACGACGTGATGCTCAGCAAGCAGTCGCCGAACTACTCGGGACGCTGATGACGATGCAGGTCGAGAAAACCGCCGCGCCGGTCACCGCCGGGGTTGACCACGAGAGCGTCCTCATTGTCGATTTCGGCTCGCAATACAATCAGTTGATTGCCCGCAGAGTCCGTGAGCTGGGCGTCTTCAGCGAGCTGGTGTCACCGTCGATTGATCGCGAGACGGCGCTAAAGAAACAGCCGCTCGGATTCATTTTGTCCGGCGGCCCGGACAGCGTGTACGACGAGGGCGCGCGCACCATTCCCCCGTGGATTCTGGAGAGCGGGCTGCCGGTTCTGGGAATCTGCTACGGGATGCAGGCGCTCGCTCAGGCGCTGGGTGGCAAGGTCGAGGCGGCGCGCACCCGGGAATATGGCTGCGCGCGCTTCGAAGGGGCCGACGGTGGGCTGCTGAAGGGCCTGTCCGCCAGCGAGCAGTGCTGGATGAGCCACGGCGATCACGTGGTGGCGCCGCCGCCGGGCTTCGAGACGCTGGCACGCTCTGGAGAGACGATTGCGGTGATCGGTGATGCGCGGCGCAATATCTACGCGCTGCAATTTCACCCCGAGGTGGAGCACACGCCGTGCGGCGCCCAGATCCTGCGCAATTTCCTGGAGATTTGCGGCTTCCACTTCGACTGGACGCCGCGCGCCTTTCTGGAGGAAACCACCGAGGAATTGCGCCGCATCCTGGGCGGCGAGCGCGTGCTCTGCGCGCTCAGCGGCGGCGTTGATTCCACGGTGGCGGCGGCCCTGGTGCATCGGGCCATCGGGGACCGCCTGCTGTGCATTTTCGTGGACAACGGCCTGCTGCGCAAGGGCGAGCGGGAATGGGTTTCCGAGAAGCTGACCGCGATGGGGCTGCCGCTCCGCGTGGTGGACGCCTCCGAGCGGTTTCTTGCGCTGCTGGAGGGCATAGACGATCCCGAGCGCAAGCGGAAAATCATCGGCGAGACGTTCATCCGCGTTTTTGAGGAGGAAGCGGACCGCGCGGTGCACGACACGCCCGGCGGATACTCGTTCCTGCTCCAGGGCACGCTGTACCCGGACGTGGTGGAGAGTGGTTCCGGCGGCGGCACGCTGGCTGACCTGATTAAGACGCACCACAACGTGGGAGGCCTGCCCGAAGATCACAAGTTCCGCCTGTTGGAACCGTTCCGCCGCCTGTTCAAAGACGAGGTGCGGCGCCTTGGCCGGGAGATGGGCATGCCCGCGGAAATGCTGGAGCGCCAGCCGTTCCCCGGGCCGGGCCTGGCGGTGCGCCTGCCCGGCGCGTTTTCCGCGGAGGCCCTGGACACGCTGCGCGAGGCGGACGCCATCGTGCGCGAGGAAATTGAGGCGCGCGGATTGCACCGCGGATTCTGGCAGTATTTCGGAGTGCTGTTGCCGGTGAGATCGGTGGGCGTGATGGGCGACCGGCGCACCTACTCGCGCGCCGCCGCGATACGGGTGGTGACCTCGCAGGACGGGATGACGGCGGACGTTCCCGAAATCCCCTTCGAGGTTCTCAAGAAAATCTCGAATCGAATTGTGAACGAAGTGCCCGGCGTGAACCGCGTGGTGCTCGACCTGACTTCCAAGCCGCCCAGCACCATCGAGTGGGAATGAAAGTTCTCGTCGTCGGCTCCGGGGCCCGCGAGCATGCCCTGGCCTGGAAATTGTCCCAGTCGCCGCGCGTGACCGAGGTGCTGGTGGCGCCCGGCAACGCCGGCACCGGCCGCGTGGCGCGCAACGTCCCGGTGGTGGAAAACGACGTGCGGGGCATCGTTGCGCTGGCCCAGCGCGAGAAAGTCGGGCTGGCGGTGGTCGGGCCCGAGGTCCCCATCGTGGCCGGCGTGGCGGATGCGATGGAGGCGGAAGGCATCCCCGTGTTCGCGCCGAGTCGCCGGGCCGCGCGCCTGGAGGCCAGCAAGGTGTGGGCCAAGGCTTTCCTGGCGCGGCACGGGATTCCGACGGCGCCCTTCCACGTGAGCAGCCGCTTCGAGGACGCGGTGGCGCTGGTCCGCATGATGCCCACGCCCCTAGTCATCAAGGCGAGCGGGCTGGCGGCCGGCAAGGGCGTCAGCGTGGCGTCCACCATCCGCGAGGCGGAGGAAGTGCTGCGCCGCTTGATGGTGGACCGCGCGATGAACGGCGCCGGCGACGAGGTCGTGCTGGAGGCGTTCCTGGAGGGCCGCGAGGTCTCGCTCCTGACTTTCCTGGACGGCAAGACGGCGCTGCCCATGCCGCTGGCCTGCGACCACAAGCGCGCTGAGGACGGCAACCGCGGTCCCAACACCGGGGGGATGGGCGCGTACAGCCCGGCCTCCTGGGTGAGCGCGGACGTCGACGCCGCAATCCGCGAGAAGATCTATGAGCCGGTGCTGGAGGCGTTGCGCT
>Ga0194131_10004965_pt1 | contig 19569 bp, 23 predicted proteins | sample TA2KigO120mmetaG_FD_148631 | JGI IMG/M metagenome (GOLD analysis project Ga0194131, IMG submission 148631) | Freshwater microbial communities from Lake Tanganyika, Tanzania - TA2015053 Kigoma Offshore 120m | ecosystem: Environmental > Aquatic > Freshwater > Lake | place: Tanzania: Lake... | reverse complement strand
CGACACACCGACCCCGAACCGCTCAGCAGCCTGGCGCCGAGACAATCCGTCCTCGACCGCCCGCACCACACGAACACGAAGATCCTCTGATAGGGGAACTCCCATGCCCGCTGGCCTCCTCCTCCAGCACGCATCTTGAATCACATCGCGACAGGATTGGGAATCCCTGACGATTCAGACAGATCGGAAAATGCTCTAGAAGCGCGTCGTCAGCTCGGTCAGCCAGGCGGGGGAGGCTTCGACCAGCGCCGCCTCGACCCGCTTGTCGAGCCCGGTCAGCACCAGCACGCCGATCGCCGCGACCGCTGCACCCATTGCCACCTTGCCGCGGCTGCCGGCGGCGAGCAGGCGGCCGCGCCAGCGCGTCAGCGCCTCGCGCGACATCAGGCCGATGGCGAGCAGCGGCAGAGCGGCGCCGAGGCCGAAGGCAAACATGGTGAGCGCGACACCGCCGAGATTCTCGGCGCGCGCCGCCAGGACCGAGGCGGCGCCGAGCGTCGGGCCGACGCAAGGGCTCCAGACGGCGCCGAGGACGAAGCCGGCGGCGAACTGCCCGCCGAGGCCGCGGGTCGAAAGGCTGCCGGCTCGCTCCTGCACCCAGTTGCCCATCGGACCGGCTGCGGCGGCGAGGCGGAGCGACAGGGCGGGGAAGAGGAGAAACCCGCCGGCAAGGATCAGCAGCATGGCGGCAAGCGACCGGAACAGATCCTGGTCGAGCCCGGCCGAGAAACCGAGGGTGGCGACGAAGAGCCCGATCGCGACGAAGGAGAGCGCCAGCCCCGCGGCGAGTGCCGCGGGGCCCAAACGGTGCTCACCGAGCGCGGAGGCGATCACGATCGGGATCAGCGGCAGGACGCAGGGCGACAGCGTTGACAGCACCCCTGCCAGCAGCGCGAGCCCGATCCCCGCCATGCTGGATCAGAGCGCCTTTCCAAGCAGCGCCTCGATCGAGACGGGATTGGTGTCTCCGGTCGAGCGAGCGGTCTCTTGCTTCCCTTTGAAGACGATGAGCGTGCTCTGCTTCTGGACGTTGAAGGTCCGGAGCAGGTCTTTCTGGGAGTCGAAATCGATGTTGAAGGAGACCATCTCCTTGAACTTGGGCTCGCCCTTGAGCTTGGCCAGGATCGGCGCCTGCGCCTTGCAAACCGGGCACCAGGGCGCTGACACGTCGATGAGGATCGGCTTGCCGGCCGCCTGGGCCGCATCGAAGGCCTTCTGGTCGAAGGGCTTGCTCTCGGCCGCTAGCGCTGCCGGCACCGTCGCGAGGAGTGCTACGGCCGCGAGAGAGGCGAGAAGGGCGCGTCTGTTCATAGGGGTTCTCCAGAAATGTAGGTCGGCTGCATCCGAGTTTCGCACGATCGCAGGTTCGCTCGTGCGTCCTTGGACGGCGATCACGAGTGAGCGAGCGAGACTCACGCCCCGGCGAAATAATCCGTCGCCCATTTGAACACGGCGAGACCGGCCTGCTCGGCGGATGCCAGATCGGCCTCGCTGCGGCCGACCATGGCTGCCTCGCCCGAGGTCAGCGAGTGCTCGGCGAGGAAACGGCCGACGGGACCGGCGATCGCGTCAACATAGCCGCCGGCGGGCAGCCACTGCACGCGCGTCGGCTTGCCCGCGAGCAGCTTCTCGGTGCCGGGCGGCCAGATGCCCGGCCGCCGGTCGATCAGAACCAGCACCTTGGGCTCGCCGAGAGTCGCGAACTTCCGGCGCACACCGGGCTCGCGCACATCGATGGTGCCGGGCGCGAAGATCAGCGCCGAGAGGCGCCGGCCGCGATCCATCAGCACCGAGGTGAATTCGCGATAGGTGACGCCGAGCGACTCCGCCTGCTTGAGGCGGCGGAGCGCGATCTCGCGCGGCGGCGTCTTCCAGGCGCGGGTCGCCGCGCGACGCCAGAGAAGCGCGTTCGAGGTGAGCTCCAGCGGCGGCCCGCCATTGTGGCCGATGCGCGCCTGGTTCGACGGATCGAGACGGACCAGCGGCTTCATCAGCCGAACCCCGGCAGGCGCACGATCAGCACCAGGTACTCGGCCGGATCGGGGCCGGGATTGAAGTACCAGCTGTCGGCGACCTCCGGCAGCCGAAGGCAGTCGCCGGCCTCGAGGTCGAAGACGCGTGCGCCATTGCCGAAGCGGAGCCGCCCGGACAGCAGCAGGACGAGGTGATCGCGATGCGCGTAGGTGGAGGCCGGATAGGCGACGCGCGCGCCGGGCGGCAGCTCGACCCGCACGATGTCCTGCGGCGAGCCGGTGCCCGGCGGCGCCACGTCGCGGCGACGGTAGCCGGTCTCGGGATCGCGCCAGAGCGGCTGGCGCTCGAAGCGCGCGACCGGCTCGACCTTGCCTTCGACCTCGGCGAAGAGCGAGGAGAGGGAGACGCCGAGCCCGCCGGCAAGCTTCCCCAGCACCATGGCGGTCGGGCTCGACTCGCCGCGCTCGATCTTCGAGATCATCGCCCGGCTGACCCCGGAGGCCTGAGCGAGCTCGTCCAGCGTCTGCCCGCGCGCGGCGCGGGCGGCGGCCAGCCGCTTCGCCAGCCGCATATCGAGGGTCTCCGTCCGCGGGCGGGCCTTCGCCAATCCCATGGAAGAGTTTCTACTATAGTGGAGGAACGGCCGGCAAGAGTCGGCCCGCCGGCCGTCCTCGCCGGATCGGATTGGGTGAGCGGCCCCGGTTGCGCCTCAGAGCCGATCGACCTTTCGGAGCTTGGGAAAGACCGCGGCGCCCGACGCCGAGAGCGCCAGCGTCAGCGCGCCGCCGAGGAGGAGCGCGCCGGGCGCGCCGAGCCACGCCGCCGCGAGGCCGGCTTCGAGGCTGCCGAGCTGGTTCGACATGTTGACCGCCATGGCATTGGCGGCGGCAACGCGGCCGCGCAGCTCGTCGGGGGTGCCGAGCTGGATCAGCGACATGCGCACGATGACGCTGACCTGGTCGGCGGCGCCGTAGAGAAGGAGGGCCGCGACCGACAGGAAGAAGTTCGTCGAGAGCCCGAACAGCGCCGTCGCGATGCCGTAGACGGTGAGCGCCCAGAGGAACGCCTGGCCGGCGCGGCGGTCGATCGGTCGCCAGGCGAGCCAGGCGCCGACCATCAGCGCACCGACCGCAGGTGCGCTCCGCAACACGCCGAGGCCCCAAGGGCCGACCTCGAGGATGTCCTTGGCGAAGATCGGCAGCAGCGCGGTGGCACTTGCCACCATGACCACGAAGAGGTCGAGCGCCATGACACCGAGGATCACCTGGTTCGAGAAGATGAAGGCGACGCCGCCGAACACCGAGGGGCGTTCGCTGCCCTCATGCGCCGGCGGCACCGGCGGCAATTGCGACACCGCGACGAGGCCGCCGACCACCATCGCCATCGCCGTGCCGTAGACCGCGAGCGGCCCGAAGGCATAGAGGGCGCCGCCGAGCGCCGGTCCGGCGATGAACGCGGCCTGCCCGACGGAGGAGCTGAGCGACACCGCGGCGCGGATGTGCTCGGTCGCCACCAGACGCGGCAGCAGCGCGGTCGCGGCCGGATGGTCGAAGGCGCGCGTCGCTCCGAACACCGCCAGCATCGCGTAGATCGACCAGATCCCGGCGACGTCGGGCAGCAGCGCCAGGCCCAGCATGCAGCCGAGATACATCACAGCCGAGCCCTGGATGATGCGCCGGCGATCGAGACGGTCGGCGAGCTGCCCCGAAACCGGCATCAGGGGAATGATCGGGGCGAATTGCGCGAGGCCGACCAGCGCCAGCGCGATCGGATCGCCGGTCAGGTCATAGACCTGCCAGCCGACCGCGATCGCCTGCATCTGGGTCGCCATCGAGATGAGCAGGCGCATGACCAGGTAGCGCCCGAACACCGGGTCGCGGAAGCCTTTGAAGGGAGCAGGTGAGGGGGCGGTCATTCAGGCGAAAGGAACATTGTCGGCGGCGGCGAAAGCCAGCAGACTGGCGCCACGCATCAGAGAATAGCATGCAGCAGCGCAGGCTCGGTCGTTCCCTCGACGTATCCGCCATCGGCCTCGGCTGCATGAGCATGTCCTCGGTCTACGGCAAGGCCGAGGACGAGCTATCGATTGCCGCCATCCGTCGCGCCGTCGAACGCGGCGTGACCCTGCTCGATACCGCCGACGCCTATGGCATGGGCCAGAACGAGGGCGTGGTCGGCCGCGCGCTCAAGGGCATCCGCGACAAGGTCGTGCTCGCCACCAAGTTCGGTCAGGTGACGCGCGAGGGGAAGAGCGGCATCGACGGCACGCCGGAAAATGTGCGCCGGGCTTGCGACGGCTCGCTTAGGCGACTCGGCGTCGAGGTCATCGACCTCTACTACCAGCACCGCGTCGACCCGAAGGTGCCGATCGAGGAAACGGTCGGCGCCATGGCCGACCTCGTGAAGGCCGGCAAGGTACGCTTCCTCGGGCTTTCGGAGGCGAGCGCGAAAACGATCCGCCGCGCACAGGCCACCCATCCGATCGCCGCCCTGCAGACCGAGTACTCGCTGTGGACGCGCGATGCCGAGGCCGAGATCCTGCCGACCTGCCGGGCGCTCGGCATCGGCTTCGTCGCCTACAGCCCGCTCGGCCGCGGCTTCCTCTCGGGCGCGATCCCGACGCGCGAGTCGCTGGCTGCCGGCGACCGCCGGCTCGAGCATCCGCGCTTCGCGGCCGAGAACATCGCGCGCAACGCCGGCATGCTGCCGACGCTGAAGCGCATCGCCGGCGACAGGAAGGCGACACCGGCGCAGGTTGCGATCGCCTGGTTGCTCTCGCGCGGACCTGAGATCGTGCCGATACCCGGCACCAAGCGGATCGAGCGGCTCGAGGAGAACCTGGGCGCGCTCGACATCGGCCTTTCGGCTGCAGAGGCGGCCGCGCTCGACGCCGCCTTCCCGGTCGGCGCGACTGCCGGCGACCGCTATCCGGCCGAGCATCTGGCGCGGGTCGGGATTTGAGCGAAGGCGACACGGCGGATCGCCTGCAGCAGGCTGCCGCGCTGCATCAGGCGAGGCGCTTGGACGAGGCAGCGGGCCTCTACGGCGCGATTCTCGCCGCTGAGCCGCGCCACGTCGCAGCGCTGCACATGCTGGGCATGCTCGAAGGCGATCGCGGCCGGCACGCCGAAGCGGAAAGCTTGCTGGGGAGAGCGCTGCAGGCCGAGCCAAGATCGGCGATTGCCGCGATGAGGCGCGGCGTCGCGCTGCACGGTCTTGGCCGTCTGGAGAAGGCTGTCGCGAGCTTCGAGCGGGCACTCGCGATCAATCGCGATCTTGCCGAAGCCTGGCATGGTCTTGGCCTTGCCCTGCTCGATCTGCGCGGTCCGCAGGCGGCGATTCCCTGCTACGCCCGGACGCTGGCGCTGTCGCCGGGCGAGCCCGCGGTCCTGGTCAATCGCGCCAATGCGCTGCGCCGTCTCGGGCAATTCGATGAAAGCCTCGTCTGGTTCGACCGTGGCCTCGCGGCGCGGCTGGACTATGCCGAGGCGCACTACAATCGCGCGCTGGCGCTTCAGGATCAGCGACGCGTCGATGACGCCATCCCTGCGTATCGCCGCGCGCTCGCGCTGAAGCCGGGTCTCGTCGAGGCCTGGAACAATATCGGCATCGTCCTTCTCGGCATCGGCGGCCTCGATGAAGCGGCCTGCGCCTCCGACCACTTGGCCGCCCTTTCGCCGATGCATCCCGACGTCGATCGAAGCCGGCTCATCTTGTTTCTCCATCGCGAGCCCGCCGACCGGCGCTTCTACGAACGAGCGGTCGCGGCAGCGAAGCGCCGGGCACCGGCCGAAGCGCTGCCGGCGCTCGGCAACGATCAAGATCCCTATCGACGCCTCAGGGTCGGCTTCCTCTCCTCCGACTTTCACTTCCATCCGGTCGCCCGCAATGTCCGCGCGCTCTTCGAACATCGCGATCGACAGACCTTCGACTACCTCTGCTACGCACATGAGCGGCGCCGTGATGCGTTCAGCGACTGGTATCGGTCGCAAGCGATGGCCTGGCGGCCGATCCAGGCTCTGTCGGACCGCAAGGTCGCCGCTCTCGTCCGGCGGGATTGCGTCGATGTCCTGGTCCTGCTCGCCGGCAACTTCGATCGCAACCGTCCGGCCGTCGCCGCGTGGCGCGCGGCTCCGGTACAGGTCTCGATGTACGATGCGGGAACCAGCGGCATCCCCGAGATGGACTACTTCATCGGCGATCCGATCTTGACGCCGGCCGGGGGAAAGGAACCGTTCGTCGAGACGCCGGTTCGGGTCCCGATTCTCTACAATCACATTGCCAAAAACGGACCGCCGGTCAGGATGCGTCACCCGGGCGCCGATGGCGCCGTCGCCTTCGGCTCGTTCAACAACCCGAACAAGCTCACGCCCGTCATCCTCGGTCTGTGGGGGCAGATCCTTGAGCGCCTGCCCAACGCACGGCTGCTGCTCAAGTACAAGGACGACTATGCCCGCGCCTGGCTCCGGGAGAAGGTTCTGGGCGAGATCGGCGGCGGGACCGACCTCGCACGCCGGATCGATTTCATAGCGGCCGACGAGGACGAAGATCGCCACCTCGTGCGGCACGCCGATGTTGACATCGCGCTCGATAGCCATCCGTTCAGCGGAGCGACGACCAGCTTCGATGCACTCTGGATGGGAGTGCCTGTGGTGACGCTGCTCGGTGGTACTTTCCTTAGCAGGATGACCGCCTCGCATCTGATCCCGCTCGGTCTCTCCGACCTCGTCGCATCGACGCCGGAGGAGTATGCGAGCATCGCCGTAGACTTGGCGCTCGACCGAGGGCGCTTGGCGAGTCTCCGCTCCAGCCTGCGCGATCGGCTGCTCGCCTCGCCTCTGATGGATGGCGCAGCCCATGCGAGGAACTTCGAGGCGCTGCTGCGCCGCCTCTGGCGCCGCTGGGCGAGCGAAACGTCCAGTCCCGCTTGAGCCGCGTCAGCCGGTGGTGGCCGCCTGCCCGCGGCGCCTGAGGATCCAGGCGGCGAGGATGGCCGGGATGACGACGCCGAGCTGCATCAGCGGAACGACGACGAAGGCGGTCGTACTCTTCGGGTCGACACGGATCACCAGCATGTCGACATAGACCCAGGTGCCGAAGGCGACGACCATGCCGGCCGCGGCCGCGAGAACGAGGCGCGCGCTCGGCGGGTCGTCATCGCGCCCGAAGATCCAGAGATGCCCGATCGGCAACAGGCACCAGCCGAGCCAGAGAAGGCTCGGACCGTCGAAGAGAGCGGCAAGCGTGCCGGCCGACTTGAGAAAGAGCGCCAGCGTCGCGACCGCTCCGGCGATCAGCACTGCTCGCTTGAGGCCGATCAGGTCCATCGGGCGAGGGTAGGGAGCCTTCGACTCGCGGTCAACCGAGCGGCCTCTTGCTCCAGCCCCATTTGATCGGAGAGTTGGTAGCGGTGGACGGATTTGAACCGCCGACACAGGGATTATGATTCCCCTGCTCTACCCCTGAGCTACACCGCCGCCGGAGCGGTCCCGCCAACCGGCCGGGCCGCCGAGAGAGCGTGCCTATAGGCCGCCCGGGAGGCCCCGTCAAGCAAGGCATCCCATCGCGAAAATATGGGTTTCGACGGCCGTCTTGTCTAGGAACCGGCTGCTTCGGCCGGGGCGAGCGCGGCGGCATCGACGATCAGCGCATGCGCCCTGATTTCATGGGCCGTGGCGCCGATCGCGGCATAGAAGGCGTGCGCCTCGGCATTGGCGGCGAGCGAGGTCCACCATAGGAAGCTGCGCTCGCGCCGCTTGGCCTCAGCGGCAACCGCCTGGACGAGCGCGCGGCCGGCGCCGCTGCGGCGCGCTTCCGGGCGGACATAGAGGTCGGCGAGGTAGGACCGCGCGCAGCGAAGGCGGGCTCGTAGGATTCGGTGAAAAGGGCATAGCCGATCGGCCGGCGGTCGCGCTCGGCGACCAGGATGTCGAACTCGCGCTCATCGCCGAAGCCGTCGCGGCGGATCGCCGCCTCGTTGAGATGCCCGATCGGGTCCTTTTGATGCGCGCGGAGCGCGGCGACGAGAAGAGCGAGCGCCGGCGCGTCCTCGATGACCGCCGGGCGGATCGACACCTCGCTCATGCCGCCTTCGCGATCCAGCCGCCGCCGAGCATACGATCGCCCTGGTAGATCACGCCGGCCTGGCCGGGGGCGACGCCGTGCTGCGGCTCATCGAGCCGGATCTCGGCGCCGCTCCCGGCGGCGAAGACGCGGGCGGAAGCGGCCGGCGCGGCGGAGCGGAGCTTGACCATGACGGCAACGCCCTCGGCGGGGATCGGCGCATCGCCGAGCCAGTTGAGCTCGCGCAAGGCGATGCTCCTCACGCCGAGCGCCGATTTCGGGCCGACGACGACGCGGCGCGTCGCGGGTTCCAGGCGCACGACATAGGAGGGCTCGCTGCCGTCGCTCGTCGCGCCGATGCCAAGACCTTTCCGCTGGCCGATGGTGAAGTCGACGATGCCGCTATGGCGGCCGAGCACACGGCCGGAAAGATCGACGATTTCGCCCGGCGCATCGGCTTCGGGCCGAAGCTTGCGCACGATCTCGGCATAGCGCCCGTCGGGCACGAAGCAGATGTCCTGGCTGTCGGGCTTGGAGGCGACATCGAGCCCGAGGCGGCCGGCGATCGCACGCGTCTCCTGCTTCGGCATGTCGCCGAGCGGGAAGCGCAGCAGGGCGAGCTGGTCCCGGGTGGTGCCGAAGAGGAAATAGCTCTGGTCGCGTGCGGGATCGGCCGCGCGATGCAGCTCCGGCCCGATGGCACCGTCGATGCGACGAACGTAGTGGCCCGTCACCAGCGCCGCGGCGCCGAGATCACCCGCCATCCGCAGGAGGTCGGCGAACTTGACCGTGCGGTTGCAGAGCACGCAGGGGATGGGCGTCTCGCCGGCGAGATAGGAGGCGGCGAAGGGCGCCATGACCTGGTCGCGAAAGCGTGCCTCGTAGTCGAGAACGTAGTGCGCGATGCCGAGCCTCGAGGCAACGCGGCGCGCATCGTGGATATCCTGTCCGGCGCAGCAGGCGCCCGGCTTCTTCACCGCCGCGCCGTGATCGTAAAGCTGGAGCGTGAAACCGGCGACGCGATACCCCGCCTCAACCAGCAGCCCCGCGACGGTCGAGGAATCGACGCCGCCCGACATGGCGACGGCCACGAGGTGGTCGGACGGTTTCCCGCCGAGATGGAGGGGGTCTGACATCAGCGACCGAGTTCGGCCGCACCCCCCGCCCTAACCCTCCCCCGCAAGGGGAGAGGGGACACGAAGCAGAGTTCGTCCTCGTACCCCCTCCCCCCTAGCGGGGGAGGGATGGGGTGGCGGATGATGAAGAACGCGATCATCGATGCGTGTCACCCGCGCTCGTCGAGCCAGGCCATCTGGATGGCTTCCAGGATTTTCTCTCCCGAGCGGTCGGGGTCGTCCTTGAAGTCCGGGAGCTCCATCACCCAGCGATGCAGATCGGTGAAGCGGATCGATAGGATGTCGACATCGGGATGCGCGTCCTCGAGCGCGATCGCGATCTCATGCGTGTCGGTCCAGCGGAGCGCCTTCGGCATGGCTACTTGTCGACCATCATGTTGCGCGTGGCGGCAGGAAGCGTGACGGTGAGCCCGTCCAGCTCCTCGGTGATGATGATTTGGCAGCCGAGCCGCGAGGTATGGGTCAGGCCGAAGGCAAGGTCGAGCATATCCTCCTCGTCCTCGGTCGCATCCTTGAGCCGCTCGTAGTCTTCGGGATCGACGATGACGTGGCAGGTCGAGCAGGCGAGCGAGCCTTCGCACGCGCCTTCGAGGTCGATCCCGTTGCGGTGCGCGATCTCAAGCACCGAGAGGCCGACGGGTGCGTCGACCTCTTTGCGGTTCCCCTGGGGATCGATGAACGTCATCTTCGGCATATCGACTCTAGCTCCGCACTCTCAAAGCTTCTCTTCTTCGGGGTCGGGCGCCAGGCAGCCGCCGGGATCGCCCTTGAACTCGTCGATCGAATGGCCGGCAAGGCCGGCGCGGATGGCGCGGTCCATGCGCCTTTCGGCGAAGGGCCGTGCCGCCTCTTCCAGCGCCTCGACCGCGGCCTTGATCCGGTCGCGGTCCTCGCCTTCGATCGCCCGGGCCAGGCCCAGGCGGGCCTTTTCTATACGCTCTGCCTCGCCCGCGTCGAGCATGGAGGCGTCGGCGGCCAGCGCCGACTGGAGCGCCAAAAGGACGCGCTGGCCCTCGACCCGGTTCTCGATCAAAAGGCGGCGCTCCATGTCCGCGCGGCCATGCTCGAGGCTTTCCTCCAGTATCCGCGCCATCTCCTCCTCGGAAAGCCCGTAGGAGGGTTTCACCTCGACGCGCTGCTCGACCCCGGTGGTCTTCTCGGCTGCCGAGACGGTCAGGAGACCGTCGGCATCGACCTGGAAGGTGACGCGGATGCGGGCGGCACCGGCGGTCATCGGCGGGATGCCGGCCAGCACGAAGCGCGCCAGCGAGCGGCAGTCCGCAACGGTCTCGCGCTCGCCTTGGACGACGTGAACGAGCATCGCCGCCTGGCCGTCCTGGTAGGTGGTGAACTCCTGCGCCTTGGCGACCGGGATCGGCGTGTTGCGGTCAACGACCTTCTCGACCAGCCCGCCCATCGTCTCGATGCCGAGCGAGAGCGGCAGCACGTCGAGCAGCAGCGTGTCGGAGCCCTGGGTCAGCGCCTCGGCCTGGAGTGCGGCGCCGAGCGCCACGACCTCGTCGGGGTTGATGTCGGAAAGCGGCGGCTTGCCGAAGAAGGACTCGACGGCGCGGCGCACTTGCGGCACGCGGGTCGAACCGCCGACCAGCACGACGCCCTGGATCTCCGAGAGATCAAGGCGCGCATCGGAGACGACCTGCCGGCAGATCGCGATGGTCTTCTCGACCCAAGGCTGAATCAGCTTGTCGAGCGCGAGGCGGGTGAGGCGATGCAGCGTGGTCTTGCCGTGCAGCATGACCGGGAAGTCGCCGGCCTCGCGCTGGGTCAGCGCTTCCTTGGCCGATCGCGCGCTATTCAGCGTCTGCTTGGCTTCGCTCGCTGTGATCGGCTCCGATCCAAGTTCCGATCTGCGGTCGGCAAGCCAATGCTCGGCGATCGCGTGATCGAAATCGTCGCCGCCGAGCGCGGCGTCGCCGCCAGTCGCCAGCACCTGGAAGATGCCCTTCTCCAGGCGCAGGATCGAGATGTCGAAGGTGCCGCCGCCGAGATCGTAGACGGCGTAGATGCCCTCCGCCGCCTTGTCCAAGCCATAGGCGAGCGCCGCCGCGGTCGGCTCGTTGACGAGGCGCAAGACTTCCAGGCCGGCGAGCCTCGCCGCGTCCTTCGTCGCCAGGCGTGCAGCATCGTCGAAATAGGCAGGCACGGTGACGACCGCCTTGGCGACCTCGCGCCCGAGATGCTGCTCGGCCTGGATCTTCAACGCGCGGAGGATCTCGGCCGAGACCTCGACCGGCGTGAGCCGGCGGTCGCCGATCAGGAGGCGCACCATGCCGCCGTCGGCAGCATCGAATCTGTAGGGAAGCGTGCCGGCGAGCGTCTTCACATCAGCGGCGCCGCGCCCCATCAGCCGCTTGACCGACGAGACGACGGTCTCCGGCGCATCGACCAGACGCGCCTGCGCTGCCGATCCGACGACAGGACCGTGCTCGGTATAGGCGACGACCGACGGGATGAGGCCGCTGCCGGCGGCGTCGCGCAGCACCTCCGGCTTGCCGAGTGCCGAGAACGCGATGACTGAGTTGGTGGTGCCGAGATCGATGCCAACCGCAAGCGTCTGCTCGCCCTCGTGCGGCAGCGGCGTCTCGCCGGGCTCGTGGAGCTGGAGGAGGGTCACGGACGCGCACCGAGCGCGACATCGCCCCCCACCTTATCCCTCCCCCGCAAGGGGGGAGTGGATACGATGTGAGGCGGCGAGGTTCGCGTGTCCCCTCCCCCCTTGCGGGGGAGGGATAGGGCGGGGGGTGAGATGACGAACTCAGCCATCTCCGTCATGCCACGTTCAGCCGGCGGGCGCGCGCATCGTCGATGAGCTTGTCGAGGTAGGTCAGACGCAGCGTCGTCGTCTTCGCCGCTTCCAGATCCTCCGCGGCGAAGTCGCGCGAAAGCTGCGCCTCTGCGGCCTCCGCATCGCGCCGGGCGCCGGCGACGACCGCGTCCACCTCGGCCGGCTTGCGCGCCTCGGCAAGCGCCTCCCGCATCTCCATCGCGTCCATCAGGAGCGCTGGATCGGTGACGGTCTTGCCGTCGCTGCCGGTCTCGATGCCGGAGAGCTTCAGCAGATAAGAGGCCCGCTTGAGCGGGTCCATCAGCGCCTCATAGGCCTCGTTCAGGCTGGTCGCCTGCGCCTGGCTCAGCGCGCGCTCCTTGGGGCTCCTGGCCGCGAAGCGATCCGGATGCAGCGTCCGCTGAAGCTCGAAGTAACGGCGCTCGACCAGCTTGCGGTCGAGGTCGAAGGTCCTAGCGAAACCTAAGCGCCGGAAATGGTCCGCTTGGCCCGGCGGCTGCACCGCCTTGCAGGTCGGACAGAAAGGTTCTGCCGCCGGCACCGGCCCGCGGCAGGACCAGCAGGCATCGGGGTCGGTCAAACGTGGAAGGACTCCCCGCAGCCGCAGCGGCCCTTCTCGTTCGGGTTCGTGAACTTGAAGCCGGTCTGCATCTTCTCTTCGACGTAGTCCATCTCGGTGCCGAGGATGAACATCGCCGCCTTCGGGTCGATCAGGATGGTGACGCCCTTGTCCTCGACCGCCTCGTCGAACTTGCCGCGCTCGTCGGCGTATTCGAGCGTGTAGGAGAGGCCCGAGCAGCCTTTGGTCCGCACGCCGATGCGGATGCCCGCCGACGGCTTGCCGCGCTTGTCGAGCAGGCGCCTCACCTGCGCCGCCGCCGCATCGGTCAGCGTCATCGCCTGGCGCTTCAGGCGCGGCTTCGCCGCGCCGGCGGGGGCGGGTGCGGTCGTGGTGCCGGTGTCGGGCATCAGGCCTGCTTTCCTACTCCGCCGCCTTCGCCCTGGCGCCGGTCTTGGCGCGATAGTCGGCGATCGCCGCCTTGATCGCGTCCTCGGCGAGCACCGAGCAATGGATCTTCACCGGCGGCAGCGCCAGGTGCTGGGCGATCTCGGTGTTCTTGATCGTCTCCGCCTGGTCGAGCGACTTGCCCTTGACCCACTCGGTCGCGAGCGAGGAGGAGGCGATCGCCGAGCCGCAGCCGAAAGTCTTGAACTTGGCGTCCTGGATGATGCCGTCGGCCGAGACCTTGATCTGCAGCTTCATCACGTCGCCGCAGGCGGGCGCACCGACGAGGCCGGTGCCGACATCCTCGGCGGCCTTGTCGAGCGAGCCCACGTTGCGCGGGTTGCTGTAGTGGTCGATGACCTTGTCCGAGTAAGCCATGTCGTTCTCCTAAGGTGGCTAGTGGGCCGCCCATTTGATGCTCTTGAGATCGATACCCTCCTGGACCATTTCCCAGAGCGGGCTCATCTCGCGAAGCTTGGTTACGTGCTGGACGATATCCTCGACCGCATAATCCACCTCTTGCTCGGTGGTGAAACGGCCGAAGCCGATGCGAAGCGAGGTGTGCGCGAGCTCTTCCTCGACGCCGAGCGCGCGGAGCACGTAGGAAGGTTCCAGCGAGGCCGAGGTGCAGGCCGAGCCCGAGGACACCGAGAGATCGTTGATGCCGAGGATCAGGGATTCGCCCTCGACATAGGCGAAGCTCAGATTGAGGTTGCCCGGAATCCGGTGCTCGAACGAGCCGTTGAGGAAGACGTCCGGCAGCTTCGCCTTGATCGCCGAGTAGAAGCGGTCGCGGAGCTTGGTCAGTCGCTTGGTCTCCTCAGGCATCTCGCGCTCGGCGATCGCGCAGGCCTCGCCGAGGCCGACGCAGAGCGGCGTCGGCAGCGTGCCCGAGCGCATGCCGCGCTCCTGGCCGCCGCCGGTGATCAGCGCCTGCAGGCGCACGCGCGGCTTGCGCCGGACATAGAGCGCGCCGATGCCCTTCGGCCCGTAGATCTTGTGGCCGGAGATGCTCATCAGGTCAATGTTCATCGACTCGACATCGAGCGGGATCTTGCCGACGGCCTGGGCGCAGTCGGTATGGAAGAAGGCGCCCTTCTTTCGGCACAGCCTGCCGATCTCGGCCAGCGGCTGGATCACACCGATCTCGTTGTTCACCGCCATGACCGAGACGAGAACGGTCCTGTCGGTGATCGCCGCCTCGAGCTCGGCGAGGTCAACGAGCCCGTCCTGCTTGACCGGCAGGTAAGTGACCTTGAAGCCCTCTTCCTCGAGATGGCGGAGGCTGTCGAGCACGCATTTATGCTCGGTCACGAGGCTGACGATGTGGTCCTTCTTGTCCTTGTAGAAGTGCGCCACGCCCTTGAGGGCGAGGTTGTTCGACTCGGTCGCGCCGGAGGTGAAGATCACCTCGCGCTCATCCGCGCCGATGATGTGGGCCACCTGCGCGCGCGCCTTCTCGACCGCTTCCTCGGCCTCCCAGCCATAGGCGTGGCTGCGCGAATGCGGGTTGCCGAACTTCTCGGTGAAGTACGGGATCATCGCCTCAAGCACGCGCGGATCCATCGGCGTGGTCGCCTGATAGTCGAGATAGATCGGGCGGCCCGGCCGGTTGCGGCCGGCGTCCTTTCTCTCCTGCGTCTTGGCGGCACGGGCTTGCGTGGTCACGTTGCTCTCCTTCACGCGGCGGCGCGCAGATCGCGCCGGCCGATGCGGTCCCGGATCCTCCCGAGCGCCGCGATGAACAGGTCGATCTCTTCTGCCGTCGTCGTCCAGCCGAGGCTCGCGCGGATGGCTTCGCCAGCCGCTTGCTCGCTCATGCCCATCGCCTTCAGCACCGGCGAGGTCTTGACCTTGCCCGAGGAGCAGGCGGCGCCGGCGGAGACCGCGACGCCTTCGAGATCGAGCGCGATCACCAAGGTCTCGGCGGCGATGCCAGGCAGCCTGAGGCTCGTCGTGTTCGGCAGCCGCGCCGCTTGATCGGCGAAGATCTCGGCGCCGAGGCCGATGGCGCGCTGCTCGAGATCGCAACGAAGCTGCGTCACCGAGCGCCAGTCGGTCACCGCCGCCGCAATTGCCGCCGCGCCGAAGCCGACGATGCCTGCGACATTCTCCGTTCCCGCCCGCCGGCCGCGCTCTTGGCCGCCGCCGCGGATCATCGGCGCAACCAGCGCGCGCTCCCCAATAACGAGGGCGCCGACGCCCTGCGGGCCACCGAGCTTGTGCGCGGAAACGCTCATGAGATCGGCACCGAGGCCGAGGAAGTCGACCGGCATGCGGCCTGCCGCCTGCGCCGCATCGGTGTGAACCAGGGCACCGTGCGCCCGCGCGATCCTGACGACATCGGCAAGCGGCTGGATTGCGCCGGTCTCGTTGTTGGCGAGCATCACGGAAACCAGCACCGGCGCCCTGCCGGAAGCCAGCTTCGCTTCGAGGTCGTCGAGATCGACGACGCCCTCGGCCGTGACCTTGATGCGCTCAGGCACCGCATGGGCCAGCACCGAGTCATGCTCGATCGCCGAGGCCAGCACGCGGCGGTCGCTGCCGCCGAGCGCCAGCGCATTCGCCTCGCTGCCGCCGGAGGTGAAGACGATCTGGTCGGGACCGGCGCCGATCAGGCTCGCGACCGCCTCGCGCGCATCCTCGATCAGCGCCCGTGCCGCGCGGCCCTCGCCATGCACCGACGATGGGTTGCCGGCGAGGTCGAGCGCGGCCGTCATCGCCGTCCTTGCTTCGGGGCGGATCGGCGCGGTCGCGTTCCAATCGAGGTAGGCGCGAAGGGTCATGAGTGTGCTTGCGCCTACTCCGCCGCGACTGCGGCCGCAGGCAGGTCGCGGCGCACGCAGGCCGAGCCGATGACCTTGTTCTCGACCACGTCGGCGAGGCTGACGGAACGAAGGAACAGATGGATCTGGTTGCCAAGCTCCTCCCACAGATCGTGGGTGAGGCAGCGCGAGCGGTCGGTCTTGCAGCCGAGCGCCGAATGCGAGGCGCAGCGCGTGGCGCGGATCGGCTCGTCGACCGCGAGAATGATGTCGGAGATCTTCACCTCCTCGACGCCGCGGCCGAGCAGATAGCCGCCGCCGGGCCCGCGCACGCTGCGCACGAGCCCGTTCTTGCGGAGCTTGGCGAAGAGCTGTTCCAGATAGGAGAGCGAGATCTCCTGGCGCTCGGCGATGTCGGCGAGCGAGACGGGATGGCCGGCGCCGTGCCGGGCGAGGTCCACCATCGCCATCACCGCGTAGCGGCCTTTGGTGCTGAGCTTCATGGTTCCTTCATCCCCCGTCGGGTCAGGTCCCGGTCACACGAAGATTGGTTCGCCGGGCTTCAGGCTCCTGTGCTGCCTCAAGCTCGACGACGCGCTTGCGAAGCTGGTCGACCTCGCCCTGGAGCGCCTCGATGGTGCGTGCGACCGGGTCGGGAAGGCCGTCGCTCGGCGTGCCATAGGCCTGGAACTCGGCGACCTTCGACTTGTCTCGCGTCAGCGCCGGCTTGGCCGGGATGCCGGTCATGGTGACGCCCGCCGGCACTTCCGCGACGACCACCGCATTGGCGCCGATACGCGCCTCCGCACCGACCGTGAAGGGGCCGAGGATCTGCGCGCCGGAGCCGACGATGACGCCGCGCTCGAGCGTCGGGTGGCGCTTGCCCTTGTGCAGCTTGGTGCCGCCCAGGGTCACGCCCTGATACAGGGTCACGTCGTCGCCGACGATCGCGGTCTCGCCGATGACCACGCCCATGCCGTGGTCGATGAAGACCCGGCGGCCGATGGTCGCGCCCGGATGGATCTCGATGCCGGTGAGCCAGCGGCCGAGCTGCGAGAAGAACCGCCCGGTCAGCCGCCAGCCCCTCGTCCAGGCCGAATGTGCCAATCGGTGCAACAAGATAGCCTGGAAACCGGGGTAGCAGAGAATGACCTCGGCACGGCTGCGGGCAGCCGGGTCGCGGGCGATGATCGAGTCGATATCCTCGCGCAAGGTCTTGAAAATCATGGCAGCGGCTATGCTATTGTGCCCAAAGGCTGGAGAGGCCGGAACCAGCCTCGATCCTGCATATAGTATACCCGACTAGCCTGGTCAAGAATGGACGAGGCTGGCCAGGAGCCTAGTTCCGCTTTATCCCATCTTCCCGGTCAGGATTTCGCCAGTCCGCATGCCTGAGATCATCATCAACGGTCCCGCCGGTCGCATCGAGGGGCGGTATCTGCCGCCGAAGGCCCCGAACGTGCCGATCGCGCTGATGCTGCACCCCCATCCGCAGCATGGCGGGACGATGAACAACAAGATCGTCTACACGCTCTACAACCTGTTCGCCCAGCGCGGCTTCGCCACGCTGCGCTTCAATTTCCGCGGCGTCGGGCGGAGCCAGGGCGTGTTCGATCGCGGCGAGGGCGAGCTCTCGGATGCGGCGGCGGCGCTCGACTGGCTGCAGACCTACAATCCGGATGCGCCGGCCTGCTGGATCGCCGGGTTCTCCTTCGGCGCCTGGATCGGCATGCAGCTCCTGATGCGCCGGCCGGAGATCACGGGCTTCATCTCGATCGCGCCGCCGGCCAATCTGTTCGACTTCTCTTTCCTGGCGCCCTGCCCGTCCTCGGGCCTCATCGTGCATGGCACGGCGGACGAGGTGGTGCCGTCGGAATCGGTGCAGAAGCTGGTCGACAAGCTCTCGAACCAGCGCGACATCACGGTCAAGTACAAGTCGATTCCCGGCGCCAACCACTTCTTCACCAACAAGATCGAGCAGATGGGCAATTCGGTCGGCGCCTATCTCGACGAGGTCTTGAAGGCACCCGCCAAGGCGAAGGCCGCGAGCTAGCGCCATGTCGACGCGCGACTTCCTCGAGGTCATCCGCGAGCGCGGCTGCCTGCATCAATGCTCCGACGAGGCCGGCTTTAGGAAGCTGACGGCGGAGAGGATCGTCACCGGCTATATCGGTTTCGACATGACCGCGGATTCCCTGCATATCGGGAATCTCGTGCAGATCATGATGCTGCGCCGCCTGCAGCAGACCGGGCACCGGCCGATCGTGCTGATCGGCGGCGGCACGACCAAGGTCGGCGATCCTTCGGGGCGCGACGAGGTACGGAAGCTGCTGACCGACGCCGATATCGCCAGGAACATGGCGTCGATCAAGGCCACCTTCGGCAAGTTCATCAGGTTCGGCGACGGTCCCAGTGACGGGCTGATGGCCAACAACGACGACTGGCTGTCCAAGCTCAACTACATCGAGTTCCTGCGCGATTACGGCCGGCACTTCTCGGTCAACCGCATGCTGAGCATGGACTCGGTCAAGCTGCGTCTCGAGCGCGACCAGCCGCTGAGCTTCCTCGAATTCAACTACATGGTGCTGCAGTCCTACGACTTCGCCGAGCTGGCCAGGCGTTACGACTGCCGGCTGCAGATGGGCGGCTCGGACCAGTGGGGGAATATCGTTCAGGGCGTCGACCTCGGCCGCCGCGTCGGCACGCCCGAGCTCTTCGCCGTGACCACGCCGCTGGTGACGACATCGTCGGGTGCGAAGATGGGCAAGACCGCGGCCGGCGCGGTCTGGCTCAACGAGGACCGCCTCTCGCATTACGACTACTACCAGTACTGGCGGAACACCGAGGACGCCGATGTCGGGCGCTTCCTCAAGATCTTCACCGACCTGCCGATCGGCGAGATCCGCAGGCTCGAAGCGCTCAAGGGCTCGGAGATCAACGAGGCGAAGAAGGTGCTTGCCTTCGAGGCGACCAAGATGTGCCGCGGCGAGAAGGCTGCCGCCGAGGCGGCCGAGACGGCGCGCAAGGCCTTCGAGGAAGGCGAGGCCGGCGGCGTGCTGCCGACGGTCAGCGTCGCGCGCGCCCAGCTCGATGCCGGCATGCCGGTCTGGGAGGCCTTGAAGCTCGCCGGCTTCGCTTCCTCCAACGGCGAGGCCAGGCGCCTGGTGCGCGGCGGCGGCGTGCGCATCAACGACGATGCCTGCGATGACGAGAACCGGAAGATCTCGGCCTCGGACCTCACCGCCGAGGGCATCGTCAAGCTCTCCGCCGGCAAGAAGCGCCATGCGGTGGTGAAGGTCGCCTAAGCGCGCTTCGGCGCTTCACCTCGCATATTCGATCCAGGCCCCATACGCCGAACCGCATTGCGTTCCGCCTCGCGCCGGGCTGATATACATTTTTGGAAACGTATATCCAGGATTCCCGTCATGCAGGTCGCCAAATGGGGCAACAGCCTTGCCGTCCGTCTCCCCGCCGCGGTCGTCGAAGCGCTTAAGCTGCGCGAGGGCGACGAGATCGAGATCCGCGTCGCCGATGCGAGGGAGTTCGAGGTTGCGCGCAGGCCGGGCCGCAAAGAGCTAGAGCATTTTCCGATCATTCTGGTTCATAGCCTGAGTTTCGAAAGTAGTTGGCGCATTCGTGTGGTGTGAAGGCGTCGAGAGCGTCAGCGATGGCCTGCCATAGGGCGTCCTTGGTTCGTGCGGCCACCTTTCGCAGATAGGCCTTCAGCTTGGCAAAGGCTTGCTCGATTGGGTTGAAGTCCGGGCTATAGGGAGGCAAGAACAAGCGCGTCGCGCCTGCCGCCTCGATGGCTTCGCGCAC
>Ga0194131_10004964_pt1 | contig 19572 bp, 18 predicted proteins | sample TA2KigO120mmetaG_FD_148631 | JGI IMG/M metagenome (GOLD analysis project Ga0194131, IMG submission 148631) | Freshwater microbial communities from Lake Tanganyika, Tanzania - TA2015053 Kigoma Offshore 120m | ecosystem: Environmental > Aquatic > Freshwater > Lake | place: Tanzania: Lake... | reverse complement strand
TGGTCGATCTGCCCCGCTGGCAGTGGCTGCCCATCCTCTATCTCTTTGTATTGACCCGCCGGCCCGCCCGCTCCGCGGCCCTGTACCGCCGCATCTGGACCCCCCAGGGTTCCCCCCTCCTGCTCCATTCCCAGGCCCAGGCCGCCGAACTGCAGGACCGCCTGGGGCCCGGGTATCAGGTGGCCCTGGGCATGCGCTACGGCCAACCCGGCATCGCCGAGGCCATGCAGCAGTTGCAGGGTGCCGGCGCCGAGCGGGTCCTGGTCTTCTCCATGTTTCCGCAGTTCTCCTGCTCCACCACCGGCTCCATCTACGACGCGGTGGTCCGCGCCGCCTTTGGCCGGCGCTGCCCCCTTTTCTTTGACCGCCGCCGGCAGATGCCCACCCTGCGCTTCGTGCAGCCCTACTACAAGCATCCCGCCTACATCGCGGCGCTCAAGACCTCCTTTGAGGAGGACCTGCGCCAGTCCGGCTTTGCCCCCGACCACTACCTGCTCACCTTCCACGGCATCCCCAACCGCTACGTCACCGCGGGCGATCCGTATCGCCGCCAGTGCGAGACCACTGCCCGGCTCCTGGCCCTGGCCCTGGGGTTGGGCCAGCACCAGTGGACCCTAGGCTTCCAGTCGCGCTTTGGCAAAGACCCCTGGCTGGAGCCCTACACCGAGGAGTTGCTGCGCCAGTTCGGCGGCCGGGGCGTGCGCGCCCTGGCCGCAGCCTGCCCCGGCTTCACCGCCGACTGCCTCGAAACCCTCGACGAAATCGGCCACGAGGGCCAGCGCCAGTTCCGGGAAGGCGGGGGACAGACCCTGCACCTGAGCCCCTGCCTCAACAGCCATCCGGTCTGGCTCGATGCCATGGCTTCAATCGTCCGCCAGGAGAGCGCCGGCTGGGCCTGAGAAGCGCTTGAGAGGGAGGGCGCCTCTTTTGTTGATTAGCCTCCTGCTCGCCCCTGCTTCTGGATGGAACGACTCCCGGAGCGCCTCGAGCGCAAGCTCGTCAAGCTGGGCCACGCCCTCATCGAACACCGGTGCGCCCACCTGCTGGTGGCCACGGAGAAGGTCCACCCCTACCCGCGCGGCCTGACCGAGAAATAGAAACCCGGCACCGGGGTGTGGAGCCTCGATGCCTTCGCCGCCCCCAGCGTCGAGGCCCTGGCCCCCCAGGTGCAGTTGCGCCCCCTGCTCTGCGGCCAGGACCCCGCCTACCTGCACCTCAAGGACCCGAGCCTCTCCCCCGGGCTTCGCCCCCGGCCAGCAGTTGCTGCTCTATTGCGCCCATACCTTCACCCAGCGGGACCTGGTCCTGCTGGCTCGGCTGGCCAAGCCAGGCGGCCCTGGCCATCGAAAGAACCGGCCACCTGCAGACCCTTGAGCGCGAGGTGGCCGAACGCCGCCAGGCCGAAGCCGCCCTGCGCCTGGCCCAGTTCACCATCGACAACACCAGCGAGGCGATCTTCTGGTTCGGCCCGGACGGCCGCTTTTTCTACGTCAACGAGGCGGCCTGCAGCAGCCTGGGCTACACCCGCGAGGAACTAACCGCCCTGCACATCACCGACATCAACCCGGATTTCCCCCGGGAACCCTGGGAGCAAAGCTGGCAGCGCATCCAGCGGGAATCCCTGCCGCGCCGCCGACATGGTCCGTTAGCTCATGATTCTTGCCCGGCCCGCCCACGCCCACCGGCCCCTCGACCTGGCCGCCTTGCTGCGCCACATCCTGGCCATCTGCCGCCAGACCTTTGACCAGCGCCTGGCCCTGGAAGCCCAGATCGCCGCCCAGTTCCCGCAGGTTCAGGGCCATACCGGCCAGCTCGAGCAGGTGCTGCTCAACCTGCTCATCAACGCCCGTGACGCCCTGGAGGAGGCCGCCAGTCCGGCCCCGCGCATCGGCGCCTACCTGCGCTGGCCGTTCCTGGAAACCTGCCCGCCGACTTGCCGCCTGGCCCCTACCTGCTCCTGCAGGTCAGCGACAATGGGGTGGGCATGTACGCGGCCACCCAGGCGCGGATCTTTGATACCTTCTTCACCACCAAGCCCGAGGGCAAGGGCACCGGCCTGGGCCTGGCCACGGTCTATGCCATAGTCCGGGAACACCGGGGCCGCATCCTCTGCGAAAGCACGGCGGGGGAGGGCACCACCTTCTCGGTGCTGCTGCCGGCCCTGGGCGCACCTGCCCAGGGGCACAGAGACCCTGCTGCTCATCGACGACGAGGAACTGGTGCGGCGCACCGTAGGGAGGAGCCTGGGGCGGGCCAGCTACCGGGTGCTGGAGGGGGAGAAAGAGCGCGGAGGAGCGGGAGATCCTGCGGCGGGAAGGCAAGCAGGTCGTCCTGGTGGTGCTGGACCTGTCCATGCCCGGCATGTCGCGGGCCGAGGTGCTCGAATACCTGGGCCGCTTTGAGGCCCGGCCCACGGTGGTGGTACTCACCGGGTACACGACGGACCCGGCCCAGTACACCACCTCCGATGAGGTGCTACAGAAGCCCCTCACGCTGGCGGACCCGGTTCGCCGCGTGCGGCAGTTGCTGGATAGCTGAAACGAAACTCCAGCGGAGGGGAGATGACCCTGGAGGTCTCTCCCGGGGAGAGGCGGGGGCAGGGAAGTCCGCGTGGTGGACTGGTCGGGTAGCGGAGCGATGAGCGAGCGAGGGAGAAGGACGGCCTTGAGAGAGACCGCAATCGGTCACTCCCGGCCGCGAAGCACTCATGGGCCAAACACAAACTCCACCCGCCGGTTCCGGGCCCGGGCCGCCGCGTTTCTGCCCCGGTCCACCGGCTCCTCCTCCCCCCGGCTTAGGGTTTTGAGCCGCTCCGGGGCGAGGCCCTGGTCGGCCAGGAACTTCTTAACCCGCTCGGCCCTTCTGGCCCCCAGTCCCTGGTTGACCTCGGCGCTGCCCCGGTCGTCGCAGTGGCCCACCAGGGTCAGTAACACCTCGGGGTGGGCCTTGAGGCGCTCGGCGTGGCGCAGGAGCACCCTCTGCTGGTCCGGGCGGAGCTGGTCCTGGCGGTAGTCGAAATAGACGCTCTCCAGCACCAAGGTGTCCCTGTCCCCCACAGAGCCGGTGGCTTCCGGGCGGGCCGTGGCCTGGGCCAGGTCGCGGGCCCGCTGCGCCACCACCACCTTCTGCCGGGGCTGCTCGGTCCCCCGGTGGGCGCAGGCGGCCAGCGCTAGGCAGAGACCGGCCCAGGCCAGGGCGGAAGCCCGGCTCAACCCCGATCCAGCGCCTCGCTCAGCCATGCTCGCACCTCCTCCAGGCACTCCTCGTTGATCTGGTGCCCCATTTCGAATTCGCGGTAGACCAGGCGCACCGGCAAAGACTCCAGCAGGGCTCTGGAGGCGCGGCCCAAGGCGATTGGCAGCAGCGGGTCCTGGCGCCCGTGCGCCATCAGTACTGACAGGGAACCCAACCCTTCCCCAGCGCCTTTCGGGATCATCTCCTCCGCCACCAGGCCGCTGAGAAAGACCACCCCGGCCACCAATTCGGGCCGGTGCAGAGCCACCCCCAGAGCCATAACCGCCCCCTGGCTGAAACCCAGCAGGAAGACCCGGCCCCGGTCCACCCCGCCCGCCCCGACCAGCCCCTCCAGCCAGACCTCCAGTTGCCGGCGCGAGGCCCGGGCTTGCTCGTGGTCCAGCACCAGGCCAAAGGGGGTGAACTGCACGTCGAACCAGGCGTGGCCCCCCTGCTCCAGGACCTGGGGCGCCCGCGCACTAATCACCGTGAAGCGCGGGTCCAGGTGCGGAGCCAGACCCATCAGGTCCTCCTCGTCGCTGCCGTACCCGTGCAAAAGCACCAGCAGGGGCAGGTCTCCCACCGCCGCCGCTGCCGGCGGGCGGGTAATATAAAAAAACTCGGGGGACGCGCTCACCCCACCTCCACCTCGTGCCGACCCGCCCCCTTCAGCGATAGCACCAGGTGCTCGGCCTCAGCGCTGATCTGGGGCACCAGGGCGTTGGGGTACATCTTCTCGTTGCGCCAGAGGGTCTCGCCGTTGAGGCTGACCACCGGGAAGCGCTGGCCCAGCCGCGGCAGCCACAGACGGGTCTCCCCCTCCCGCTCCAGGGTCAGGGCAAGCCAGAAACGCCCATTACCCTGTTGCCATTCCACCTCCACCATCCCGCGCCGGGTGGGGACGCGGCCCTGGACCCGCCCCAGGTCCAGACCCGGCGGACGGATCTCCAGCACCCCGTACCCGGGGCTGCCCGGCCGGACCCCTAACACCTGCGACCCCAGGAAGTACTCAGGGCCGGGCAGCACCTCAAAGCCCCCGTTCTTCTCGCCCCAGGTCTCCCCCTCGCGCCCGACCGTCCGGCCCCACTTAATCTCCAGGTATTCCAGGGCCCAGACCCCGGCCCCACTGCGCCACAGCCCGCCTTCCAGGTAAAACGCCTCAAGCAGGCCGGCGCCGGCCAGCCGGCGCACCCAGGCCTCCTGCGGTTTGGGGGCCAGCAGGCCAAGGTAGCAGGCCAGGGCGTAGGCCCAGCGGTCCTCGGGCTCCGGGGGCGCGGCGGCCCACTGCCGGCGCAGGGCCCGGGCCTCCTGCTCCCACTGCTGGGCCGCAGCCCGGTCGCGCTGCCAGCGGCACAGCCTGCCGGCCGCCTCCAGGGCCCCGATGCGCAGGGCGCCCAGGGCCGGGCCGGACCACGATCCCTCCCCCGCCGGCAATCCCGGCGACCGGCAGGCCGCCAGGGCCGCCAGGGCCGCCGGCAATCGCCGCGCCAGTTCCTCCCCCTCTCCGGCATATAGATGGTGGGATTGCAGCGCCAGCAGGTAGGCCAGTTGCCCGGCCACCTCGCCCTGCCCCGGCGCGGCCCCGGCCAGGGCCGCCCCCATGGCGCGGGTGTCGCCGCTTAGGTAGCAGTCGTTCAGGGCCAGGGCCTGGGCCCGCAGCCAGTCGTAGGGCGGCCCCGCCGGAAAGTAATACAGCTCCTGGCGGCAGGCATCCAGGCTGCGCCGCCCCACCTCCCACACCTGCTCCAGCAGGGGGGAAAGGGCCAGTTCGCCGCGCCCCTCCACCTCAGCATGGCGGCCTACCAGGCCCACGCAGTCGATCTCCACCTCCTGCTCGAAGTGACTGAGGCGCATCATTAGGTAGCGGCAGGTGCGCAGCCACAGCCCGCTCCACTCCTGCACCCCCTGGCCGCAGGTGTAGCTCACCCAACTGTCTACCTGCCCCCAGGAGCGGGCAAAGCCCAGTTCGACCAGGCCGCCCCGGCCGCCCCGCAGGCGCAGGCAGGGAAAGCCGCTGTGCTGTTGGCCCAGGTCGAGGATCAACAGCACGGCCCGCTGCGGATCCCGGGTCTGCACCAGGGTCCAGCTCTTGCCAGGCCGCAGCAGTCCCTCGCGGTGGACGCATTTGGCCCGGCGCAGGGATTCCGGCTCGGCGGCGAAGCGCAGCGGACCGCCGGCCTCCGCCTCACCAAATGCCACCACCGCCCGCCCCCAGTGCGCCTGCTCAGCCACTGGGAGGGGCGACCAGGGATCGGGAAGGGCCACCCGCTCGACCACCGCCACCCCGGTCCAGGCCAGTTCCCCGCCCGCTGCCGGCCAGCAACGCTCCCCTCCGCCGGGCCCTTCCTCCCACTCGGCGGCCCGGGCCGCCTGCCAGGGCCGGCCAGTGGCCAGTTCGATCTGCCCGCCCTGAGCGCAGTCCACTTTTCCGCTCAGGCTCAGCCATCCCACACCGGCGCCGGCGGCGGCCAGGACCAGCAACTGCTGCGGCCCCGGCCCCAGGCCCGGCCCCAGTTCAAAGCGCTCCCGCACCGGTCGGCCCGTGAGGGTGGACCCCAGGCCCCGGCCCACCAGTTGCCCGCCCAGGTAGAGCTGGTATGGCCCGCTGGCGGCGCCTTCCAGCCAGCCACCGGACAGGGCCTCAGGCAGGTGCAGCGGCAATACCAGATACACAAAGGGGGCCGGGCCGGGGTACCAGATGGGGGCCGGCGTCATGGCCTTGCGAGTTTCTTTAGATTTGTCCCCATGTCATGGTTCGGCGCCCACTGGCGCCCGCTCCTGCTCTTCGCCTTCGGGGCGCTGCTTTACGTTCGCACCCTAGGGGGTGGTTTTGTGCTTGACGATCGGGCCGCTGTCCGCGACAACCCGGTGGTCCGGCGTGGCGAGCTGACCCAGATCCTCAGCGCCGATTACTGGGCCGGCTTCCACGGCGACCACTCCGGCCTGTACCGGCCTCTGACCGTGTGGACCTTTGCCCTCAACTACCACCTGTCCGGCCAGGCGCCCTTCTCCTACCACCTGGTAAACATCCTGCTCCACGGGGCAGTGGCGGCCCTGCTGTATCTGGTCTGGCGGCGATTGCTGGGACAGGAGGAACCTGCCTGGTGGGCGGCCCTGTTTTTTGCCCTCCATCCGGTCCTGTGTGAGGCCGTGGCCGGACTGGTGGGGCGGGCCGAGTTGCTGGCGGCCCTTTTCGGGCTGGTGGCCCTTCACCTGCATCTGGGCGGCCGGCCTCTGATGGCCGGAACGGCGCTGCTGGCCGCGCTTCTGAGCAAGGAGAGCGCCATCGCCCTGCCCGCCCTCCTCCTCCTGACGGACCTCTTTCAATATCGCGGTTTTCCGCAAAAACGCTACTGGCCGGCCCACCTCCTCTACAGCGGCATGGCCCTGCTCTATCTGGGGGCGCGGCAGTGGGTGCTGGGCGGGTTGCTCGTCGGCCAGATCGACCCCTTCGACAACCCCTTGGCCAACCTGGACACCCCGCTGCGCTGGGCCAACGCCCTGCTGGTCCTGGGCCGGTACCTGGGGCTGCTGGTCCTGCCCCACTCCCTGTGCGCCGACTATTCTTTCGGCGCCCTGCCCCCGGCCCCCTCCTGGTCGCTGTCGGCCCTCCTGCTGGCCCCCGCGGTTGCCGCCGCCGTAGGTCTGGCGCTGTGGGGGGCCCGGCGTTTCCTGCCCGCCGCGGCCCTGGGTCTGGCCTGGATGCTGGTGGCGCTGGCCCCGGTGGCCAACCTGTTCTTTCCCATCGGCACCGGCATGGCCGAGCGCCTGCTCTACCTGCCTGCCGCCGGCTTCTGCCTGACCCTCGCGTTGCTCCTCCGGCAACTGGGAGCGCGGCGCACTGCCGTCGGGGCGCTCCTGGCCCTCTGCCTGGCCTGGGGGACCTGGAGCCGCAGCGGCGACTGGCGGGACGAGTACACCCTCTTCTCACAAGCGGTGCGGGCCCAACCCCAGAGCGCCCGGGCCTGGCAGGTGCTGGGCAAGGCCGCCCTCGAAAGAGACGAGGAACCCCTGGGGCTCCAGTGCCTGCAAAGGGCCCTGGCGATCTTCCCCTCCTACTACGAGGTCCACGCCGACCTGGGCGCCTTCTACGAAAAAAAAGGCGACCACGACGGGGCCGCCGACCACCTGGCCCGCTGCCTGGAACTGCGCTCCAACTATCCTCCCGGCTGGTACAACCTCGGCCTGGTCCATTACCGGCAGGGAAGGCGCGACGAGGCCCGCCAAGCCTTCGCCAAAGCCGTCCTATACGACCCCGGTTACGCCAGGGCCTATTACAATCTGGGGGTGATGGAGTTGGAGGAGAGCAGACCAGTCCCGGCCCGCGAACTGTTCCAAAAAGCCCTGGCCCTCGACCCAGAATACGCAGAGGCGCGGCTCAATCTGGAGGCCTGCGAAAAACTGCTGCAGCAGAGTAGTGCGCCATAGAAACTCGCCCAAGGATTATGTCAATCACTGCAAGCGGCGGGGAGATGACCCCGGCGGGGAGCCGCGCGGGTTGGCGCAGCGGCAGGCGAGGGGGTTCCTCATTCAATGAGCGGTAGGGTAGGACGCGGGTGAGGTCGTGGGGAGAGCGGAGCGAAGCGAGCCCGGGCGCAAGGCGCCAACGTATGGGGCGTTGCGGGGGAAGGGTCTTGGGGGAGGGCACAAATCCGCGCCTTGGGAAAGCCCGAAGTGGGTCGCTCCCCGACGCCTCAACTTGGAACCACACGCCACAGGGAAAAGCGGGCCTGGTCAAAACCCTTGAGTTCAGTTTCCAAAGGCTCGACCCACAGGTGGTTTGCCCCGGTGAGAAACTGCGCCACCTCGGGGCCTTCGCGCACGATGGAGGAGAGCACCAGATCAGCGCCCTTGGACACATGCTCCAACAGCGAGGCCAACTTCACCGTCGAACCAAGATAGTCCACCCGGTCGTTGAGGGAAACGGCGATGCAGGGCTCATAGTGCATCCCCACCTTCAGTTGCAGCCCCCCCGTCTCCGGCGAGGCCGCCAACTCCCGCTGCACCCGCAGCATGGGCGGCCACCGGCCAGCGGAATACCGCCATTACCGCGTCCGCAATGGTCTTGACCAGGGCCCCCTCCTCCTCGGCAATGGCCTTCAGCAGGATATCGAAGTGGCTCATCACCAGGCCAAAAGCCGGGGTGTCGCCGATCTGGTTGTAGAGCCGTGTGGAGCCGCACAGGTCGGTGAAGAGCACCGTCAGACTGCCCACCGCGATCTTCTCCCCCGGCTGCAGGGCCTCCCCGGCGAAAAGGTCGCGGACGCGCTGCAGGGCCGTCACCTCGGCGGCGGTGGCGGCCTGGTTGCACCAGGCCGTGCGCTCCAACACCAGCAACTTGCTCGGACCCGGTGGCATTGACAAAGCGCAGGGCCGCCTCCGGGGACTGAACCCACTCCTCGTCCGGCCAGCCCGACTCGATCCTCCACGCCGCCTCGGCCTGTCCTCCCTCCTCCACCCGAATGAACTGGGCGCCCCGGGCAGCCCCAGGGCCCGCAGCCGGGGATGCGCCACCCGCTCGGCGCCGGGGGCCAACAACTGCTGTGGGGATACGTGGGGGGTGGTCTGGGGGCCGGTCACGCAGAACGCCCCGGCCTTGGCTGGCCGGATGGCTGGGTTGGGATGGAAAGTCAACTCCACGGTGCGCTCGAAATAAACCGCAATCTCGATGTTGCAGGTGTCGCCGTGGACCTGGGGCACGATCCCTCCAGGGAGGGGTTGCGCACCCTGGCCCCCCGGCACAGGGGGCAGAGCAGGTCCCACTCGAATTCAAGCAAGCCCACCCGGGTGGAGAGCAGGCACAACTCCAGCACATGGCTCCGCGGCGCGCCCCAGGCATCGGCCAGCTCGTAGAGCCGGATGCAGCCGGTGCTCAAATCGTCTGCCTGTTCGAGGTGGGCCGCCAGGCGAGCGAGCAGGTCCGGGTCCGGGTCCGCCCCCTCGGCCAGCAAGGTCTGCCGCAGGGCCTGGAGCAGTTGCCTGCCGCCCTCGGCAAAGCGCACTGGCTGCGGGGCCAAGGGCTACGGCCAGCGGACCTCGGCGCGGGAGGCCAACTCGTCGTACTGGCGGAAGACCCGGGCAAAGCTGCGGGCGCTCAGTATTCCCACCGGCACCGGGATGGCCAGCCATCCCAGCAGGTTGCCCGGCCAGAGTCACGCCTAATACAACAGCCGAGTCCCCCGCTCGGGCCCGGGGCTCCAGTTCGGCAAGCACCCGCATCTGGGCCACGGTCCCCTGCTTGTAGCGACGCACCACCCCGAAGCGGCGGGGCCGCACCCACTCGCAGGGTTCCTCCTCCCACTCCACCACCAGGCCCAATTTGGTGAAGCGCAGGCAGCGGCGGGCATTGGCCCCGGCGCTGGACTTCTGTACCGGGGGCAGGCCGGTGTCGCGGTTGAAGCGGTTGGTGTCGGCCACCAGGGGCCACAGGGCCTTGGGGCTGCAGCGCAGGTCCCATTCCCAGGGATAGTAGAATTCTCTGCTCGGCATGGCCCCAAAATAAAAAAACCCCTCTCCGCCGGGGAGAGGGGTCTGGGTTGAGGATCTCACTGGGCGGGGATCGGCACCGCCATCAGATGGGTGTTGTCGCCCTGCCGCACGGTGAAGAGCACGGACTTGCTGCGCTTGGCCGCCGCGGCCAGGGCCTGCGCGTACTCCTCGGTATTGCCCACCGGCCGTTGGTTGACCTCCTGGATCAGATCCCCTGCCTTCAGGCCGCGGCGGGCCGCCGGGCTGCGGGGCCTCACCCCTCTCACCACCACCCCGCTCTGCCCCTCGTATCCGAAATGCTCGGCGATTTGCGGGGTCAGGTTCTGGACGACCAGGCCCAGGCGATCGCCCCGCCCTTCCCCGGTTGCTTCCGGGGCATTGGTCCGGGCCAGGGCCTCGGCGGTAAGCTGATCCAGAACCACGGGGATGTGGCGCTGCTCCTCGCCGCGGGCCACCAGCAGGTCCACCCGGGTGCCGGGGGGGGTCTCGCCGATCAGGCTCTTGAGCTCGACAGTGTCGCGCACCGGCTTGCCCTCCACCTCGAGCACCACGTCCCCCTGCTTCACCCCTGCCTTGTCCGCCGCGCCCCCCGGACGCACCCCGTCGATCAGTACCCCCTGGGTCTTCTCCAGGCCCAGGGCCTCGGCGGTGACCCGGTCGAGGTCCTTGATGTTGACCCCTAACAGGCCGCGTTTCACCTCGCCGTGCTCGATGAGCTGGCCCATGACGTTCTTGACCATGTTGACCGGGATGGCGAAGCCGATGCCCTGGTACCCGCCGCTGCGCGAGATGATGCCGGTGTTGATACCCACCAGTTCGCCGCGCAAATTGACCAGGGCCCCGCCGCTGTTGCCCGGATTGATGGCCGCGTCGGTCTGGATGAAGGAACCGTACTCGTCCCGGCCAAAGCGCCGACGGCCCGCAGCGCTGACGATGCCGGTGGTGACCGAGTGCTCGAAGCCGAAGGGATTGCCGATGGCCATCACCCATTCGCCCACCCGCAGCCGATCCGAATTGCCCATAATCAGCGCCGGCAGGGTCTGGGCCTCCACCTTGAGCACCGCCACGTCGCTCAAGGAATCGGTACCTACCACCTCGGCCGCAAAATTCCGGCCATCCACCAGTTTCACCTCCAACTCGTCGGCCCCGCGCACCACGTGGTAGTTGGTGAGGATATAGTACTTGCCCTTGTAGTTGACGATCACTCCCGAGCCCTGGCCTTCGCCGGGGGGGTTGGGGCCGAAGCGGCGAGGGTTGGGGAGAAAATCCTCGAAGGGCGTGCCTTCAAAGGGATTGGGACCCCGCTCGGACTCGTCGCTGTCTGGGTTCTTCCAACTCTCGATGGCCACCACCCCCGTGGTCACGGTAGAGGCCACCAGGGCAAAACCATCGCTGAACTGCTGCAACTGGGCCAGGTTTTCTTCGACCGTGGCATGGGCCGCCCCGCTCAGGGCCAGACTGGCTGCCAGAAGTACTGCTGATATCCGCATTCTATTCCACTCCTTACGGTTTGTAGGTAGGTGCATTATACAAGACGAAAAGTCCGTACTCAGGTTCCCGGGTTCTCGTGATGCACCGCCAGTTCCCCGCCCTCCAGGTCGACGACGATCTTCGCCCCGTCCTCGATCTGGCCGGCCACCAGGGCCCGGCCCAGGCGGGTCTCCAGCTCGCGCTGCAGGAAGCGTTTTAGGGGCCGGGCCCCGTACACCGGGTCAAAGCCCTCACGGGCGATGAAAGCCCGCGCCGGCTCCCGCAATTCCAGGCTTAGACGCCGGTCGCGCAGCCGCCGGCGCAGGTCCTCGATCAACAGATCCACGATCCGCTCGGTCTCCTCCAGTTTGAGCGGCCTGAAGAGCACGATCTCGTCCACCCGGTTCAAAAACTCCGGGCGGAAGTGGTTGCGCAACTCCCGCATCACCTGCTCGCGCGCCCCAGGGTGGATCTCACCCTGGTCGTCCACCCCCTCGACCAGATGGGGTGAGCCGATGTTGGATGTCATGATCACCACCGTGTTCTTGAAGTCCACGGTGCGGCCCTGGGCGTCGGTGAGCCGGCCGTCGTCGAGCAGTTGCAAGAGGGCGTTGAACACCTCGGGATGGGCCTTCTCGATCTCGTCGAAGAGCACCACCGCGTAGGGTTTGCGCCGAACCGCCTCGGTCAACTGGCCGCCCTCCTCATAGCCCACGTATCCGGGGGGCGCGCCAATCAGCCGCGAGACCGTGTGTTTCTCCATGTACTCGCTCATGTCTATGCGCACTACGTTCTCTTCCGAGTCGAAGAGGGCCTGGGCCAGGGTCTTGGCCAGCTCGGTCTTGCCCACCCCGGTGGGACCGAGAAAAATGAACGAACCAATGGGCCGGCGCGGGTCCTTGATCCCGGCCCGGGCCCGGATCACCGCGTCGGCCACCAGGCGCACGGCCTCCTCCTGGCCGATCACCCGCTGGTGCAGGATCTGGTCGAGGCGCAGGAGCTTCTCCCGCTCCCCCTCCACCAGCCGGCTCACCGGGATGCCGGTCCAGCGCGAAACGATCTGGGCCACTTCCTCCTCGGTGACCTCTTCGCGCAGCAGGCGTTTGCCTCCCTGACCGCCACTGAGCTGTTCCTCGGCCTGGCGCAACCGCCGCTCCAACTCGGGTATCTTCCCGTGCCGCAGTTCGGCGGCGCGGTTCAGGTCGTAGCGGCGCTGGGCCTCCTCGGCCTGGTGCCGCCCCTGTTCCAATTCCTCGCGCAGACTCCGCACCTGGGCGATGGCCCCCTTCTCGTTCTCCCACTGGGCCCGCAGGGAGGCGGCCTGGCCCTTGAGTTCGGCCAGTTCACGGCGCAGGTCCTCCAGGCGGTCCTGGCTGGGTTTGTCCTGCTCCTTCTGGAGGGCGGCCTCCTCGATCTTCAGTTGCATCACCCGCCGGGTCAGGTCGTCCAACTCAGCGGGCATGGAGTCGATCTCGGTGCGGATTAGGGCACAGGCCTCGTCCACCAGGTCGATGGCCTTGTCGGGCAGGAAGCGGTCGGCGATGTAGCGGTTGGACAGCACCGCGGCCCCTACCAGGGCGTTGTCCTGGATGCGCACCCCGTGGTGCACCTCGAAGCGCTCGCGCAGGCCGCGCAGGATGGAGATGGTGTCCTCCACCGAGGGAGCCTCCACCAGCACCGGCTGGAAGCGCCGCTCCAGAGCCGCGTCCTTCTCGACGTGTTTGCGGTACTCGTCGAGGGTGGTGGCCCCGATGCAGTGCAGCTCGCCCCTGGCCAGCATGGGCTTGAGCATGTTGCCCGCGTCGGTGGAGCCCTCGGTGCGGCCGGCCCCAACTATGGTGTGTAACTCGTCGATGAAGAGCAGCACCCGGCCCTCGCTCTCTTTGATCTCTTTGAGCACGGCCTTGAGCCGCTCCTCGAACTCGCCCCGGTACTTGGCCCCGGCCATCAGCGCCCCCAGGTCCAGCGAGAAGAGCGACCGGTCCTTGAGCCATTCGGGTACGTCGCCCCGCACGATGCGCTGGGCCAGCCCCTCGGCGATGGCGGTCTTGCCCACCCCCGGCTCGCCGATGAGCACCGGGTTGTTCTTGGTCTTGCGCGAGAGGATGCGGATGACCCGGCGGATCTCCCCGTCGCGGCCGATCACCGGGTCTAGCTTGTTGGCGCGGGCCAGGGCCACCAGCTCCACCCCGTACTTCTCCAGGGCCTCGTACCCCCCCTCCGGGTTGGCGCTGGTCACCCGCTGCTTGCCCCGCACCGCCATCAGGGCGCTGAGGAAGCGGTCGCGCTTGACCCCGAACTGGGCGAAGATACGGCCGGCCTCCGTGCCCCCACCCTCGGCGATGATCGCCAGGACCAGATGCTCCACCGAGACGTATTCGTCCTTGAGCCCATGGGCCTCCCCTTCGGCTTTGACCAGAACTTCCTGCAGCCGGCGGCTCGTATAGAGTTGTGCGCCAGGCCCCGAAACCTTGGGCCGCTTGCCCAGGGCCTTACCCACCTCGCTTTGAAAAGCCGCGACCGGCACCTCCAGCCGCTGCATGAGGCGCGGCAGCAGCCCCCCCTCCTGTTCGAGGAGCACCGCCAGCAGGTGTTCGCCGTCCACCTGCTCGTGCCCGCGCCGCAGGGCCAGGGACTGGGCTTCCTGAAGGGCTTCCTGGGATCTCTGGGTGAATTTGTTAAGGTTCATATGCGCACCTTATTCGGATGAGAATCAACACTTGAGCCCCCTGCTACGCAAATCCTGTACCGTTCGCCTTTTTGCCGGAATGGGCACCCCACGCCACCAACCCGCTGCCATTCTGACAAAAAAAGGCGGACCCGCTGCTGCGGACCCGCCCTTGCCCGAGGCTGTTGCGCGTTATCTAAATCGCCCCCACCAAGCTTCCCTTCTTCGCCGCGCCCTGCTGCGGCTGGGCTGCGGCCGGTGGCTCGGCCAGGGCCTTCTTCTCCCGGTCGGCGAAATCGTCGAGGCCCTTCATCACCAGCTCATGGGTCTTGTCTATACCCCCCTGCACCTCCCCCGAGATCTGGCCTATACCTTTGAAAATCTCCCGCGCATCCTCAAAACCCTTCTCCACCGCATCCTTAATCAGGGCCGTGAACTCGTCGATCTGATCGGTGCCCTCCAAGTCAGGGTTGTCGCTCTTGAAGGCCGCCAGGAAACCCGTGGAAAAATCGACAATGCGCTTGGCCGTGGCCTCCGGCGAGGTGTCCAGGCCGCTCTCCAGCAGGAATTGGGTATCGATGTCCACCCCGGCCTCGGCAAAAGCCTTGTCGAAGCACTCGGCCAGTGAATTCTTGAGCACCTTCTGGGCGCAGTCCTCGTCGATAAAATTGCTCAACTGCAGCACGTCGCCCTTGGTGCCAGCCCTCCCCACCCCAGTCAGCAACTGCCCCGCCGGAACCCCCTTGCCCTGGATCACGCCCCGGATCGCCGTCACCAGGGTCTGCCCGCTCCGGATCCGCTCCACGTCCATATTTTCTGCACCCTGCTTGTTGGCAAAATGGGAGCCGCCCATTCACAGTTATCGGCGGGCACTTCATTTTCTGGAGGGTTTTTCTGCCGCCGCCGGCACCTTGCCCGACCTCGCCCGGCTAGGTATCGTTTATACCCATCGCCCCTAAACACTTTGAGGAGCAGCAGATGCAGCTCAGATTCTGCGGTGGAGCCCGCACCGTCACCGGGTCCCAGCACCTGCTTTCGGTCAACGGCAGCCACGTGCTGCTTGAATGCGGCCTTTTCCAGGGCCGCCGCGCCGAGGCGTACGAGCGGAACCAGCAGTTTGCCTACGACCCGGCCAGACTCGACGCGGTGCTGCTCTCCCACGCCCATATCGACCACAGCGGCAACCTGCCCAGCCTGGCGGCCCGGGAATTCCGGGGCCCCATCTACGCCACCGCGGCCACCGCGGGCCTGTGCCAACTGATGCTGCGGGACTCGGCCTATCTGCAGGAACGGGACATCGAGTGGGTCAACAAGATCCGCCGCCGCCGGGGCGAGCCCCTGGCCCAGCCCCTGTACAGCATCGAGGACGCCGAGGCGGCCCTGCGCTGTTTCGTCGGGCTCCAGTATGACCAGCCCCAGCAGGTGGCCCCCGGGGTGGAGGCCACCTTCCGCGACGCCGGCCACATCCTCGGCTCGGCCGGCATCTTGCTCCAGATCGAGAGCAAGGGGGGGAAGCTGCGCCTGGGGTTCAGCGGCGACATCGGCCGGCCCGGCATGCCGGTGCTGCGCGACCCCCAGCCCTTGCAGGATCTGGACGCGCTGATCATGGAATGCACCTACGGCAGCCGGCTGCACAGCCCCCCCGGCGACGCGGCCGAGGACCTGGCCCAGGCCATCCGCGACACCGCCGCCGCAGGGGGCCGCGTCATCATCCCCGCCTTTGCCGTGGGCCGCACCCAGTCCCTGGTCTACGAGTTGCACAAACTCTTCGACCAGGACCGCATCCCCGACGTCCCCATCTTCGTCGACAGCCCCCTGGCCACCAACGCCACCGAGGTCTTCCGGCTCCACCCCGAGTGCTTTGACCGGGAAACCTACCGCCTATTCCTGCAGGACCAGCGCGATCCCTTTGGCTTCGACCGGCTCCAGTACGTGCGCACCGTGGAGGAGTCCAAGAAACTCAACACCCTCAAGTACCCCCACGTCGTCATCTCCGCCTCGGGCATGGCCGAGGGCGGGCGCATCCTTCACCACCTGAAGAACAACCTCGACGACCACCGGAATCTGGTGCTGCTGGTGGGATACGCGGCCCAGGACACCCTGGCTCGCCGGCTGATGGAGGGGGAGAAGGTGGTGCGGATCTTCGGGGAGGAGTATCCGGTGCGCTGCAAGGTGAAGGTCATGGACGCCTTCAGCGCCCACGCCGACCGGCGGGAGTTGCTCGACTACCTGGCCTTCAACAGCCCCGACCGGCTCAAGCGCATCTTCTTGGTCCACGGCGAGCTGAAGCAGGCCCAGTCCTTCAAGGATGCCCTGCGCAGCCAGGGCTACCCCGAGGTCCACATCCCGGAGCCGGGCGAGGTTTATGCTTTATGAGAGAAAATCCATGCTCGAATCCATAGCCGAACCCGTAGCATACCTCCAATACCAAGGCCCCATCATGGGCGTGGCCACCCTGACCATCCTCTGGGTGGCCTACAAACTCTCCAGCCGGGGCCTGGGGCGCTATCTGTCCAGCCGGGGGGAGTACAAGGTCGAGAACGTCCAGCACTTCCTCTTCATCTGGCGCTATCTCTGGCTGGGGCTGGGGGCCATCCTGGGAATCATCAGCTTCTCGGGCTCCCTGGCCACCCTTGGGATCTCGGCGGCCTTCCTGGGCATGGTGCTGGGCTGGTCGCTACAGGCCCCCGTCACTGGCATCGCCGCCTGGCTGATGATCATCCTAAAGCAGCCCTTCAAGATCGGCGACCGGGTGATCATCGCCGGCATCATCGGAGACGTGGTGGACATCACCCTCACTCACGTGCTGCTCAACCAGGTGGGCGGGACCATCGGCGGGGAGGAAAAGTCGGGGCGCGGGGTGCTCATCCCCAACGCCACCCTCTTCCAGCAGATCATCTACAACTACACCCTGGATGGCGGCCCGGAAACCGCCGAGGTAGCCTCCAGCTATATCCTCGACGAGGTGCCGGTGCGCCTCACCTACGGCTCCGATTTCGACGAGGCCGAGAAGATCCTGATCGGGGCGGCCAGGCAGATCACCGGCGAGATCGTGCGCCATACCGGACAGGAGCCCTTCGTGCGCGCCGAACTCTTCGAGTCGGGCATCCTCCTGCGCCTGCGCTACCAGACCTTGGGCAAGGAAAGGCAGCGCATCTCCAGCGACATCGTCCGGGTGATCATCCGCGAGTTCGGCCGCACCAGCAAGGTGAACTTCTGCTACCCGCACATGGACATCTACTACACCCCCAGACAGAAGTAATGCCAACTTTTTTGGGGTTGTAAAAACCCCTAACACGCCCGCTCTTTGATCCCCCCCTTTCCTCCCGTCTTTTTTCACGGCCCATCTGCTTGATCTTCTGCGGGTTGTAGCAGGAAGCCCGCAGCTCCCCTGCCGCTGGCCCGGCATTTGCTTATAACTCTGAGCGACGCCAAGTGCAGTTCCCTTTACCAGGACGGCCCAAGGCTTCCAGAGAAAGGCGGCATGCCTGTCATCCTGTTTGTCGACGACAACAAGAACGTCCGCGAATTCTGCCAGCGCGAACTCGGGCGAGAAGGGTACCGGGTGGTCCCCTGCGAGGATGGGTATAAGACCCTCCACTTCCTGAACCAGGAAACGCCGGACCTGCCATCGTGGACGTGCATATGCCCCGCCTGAACGGCCTTGAAACAGCCAGGCTCATGAGGGTGCAGTTCCCCCAGCTGCCGATGATCTTCTACACCCTGCATCGCGAATGTCTCGATGACCTCACCGGCACAGCCGAGGTAGTGGTGGAAAAAACAGAGGCTCTGAGCGAACTGAAATCACAGGTGGCGCAGGCACTATCAATTCAGTGCACTATGCCGTCGCCCCAGCGAGCGATTGATTCAACCTCAAGACCAAAAAGGAGTAACCACATGCATTTCAGCACTGCCAAAACCGGCCGCTGTCTGGCGATCCTGGTGGTGTTGGTCACCATCGGACTCACCTCGCCTGCCCAGGCGCAGTTCAGGGACAACGGCACCCCGGGCCTCGGCGCCGGCCTGCACGTGGGCGGCCTGCTGGGCAAGACCGACCTGAGCGACAAACCTCATGTGCAGGTGTGCAACTACCTCAGCCACGGCCTCACCTCCGCGCTGAGCGCCGAAGTGGGCGCCGGCTATGCCTCCCCCAGGGGCGGCGATTACCGCACGCATGGGGGCTGGTGGACCTTCGGCTAGTGGCCACCCCCTTCCGGTTCGCGCGGGTGAGCCCCATCCTCTTTGCCGGTGCCAGGGCCCTGCGCTACGACTTGGACCGGATCCCGCGGACCCGCACCGCCGGCGCCAAGTCCATCGATTAGACCGGGGCTGTTCCCGTGGGGGCCGGGTTACAGTTTAAACTGACCGAGCGGCTCTCGACGGATATGAGCGGCGGCTACACCCACACCTTCAGTAACGTGCTCGACGCCAGCGCCCTGAAGGCGGGCAAGGGCGTGTACTGGAGGGCCAAGCTAGGCTTTGACCTGGGCCGCCATTCAGATCCGGACCGCGACGGCCTCTACTCTATGGCCGAGAAGCGCCTGGGCACCAACCTCAAGCTCAGTGACACCGCCGGGGACGGGGTGAACGACGGCGAAGAGGTAAAAGCACCGGAACAACCCTCTTGCCAGGGACACGGATGGGGATGGGTTGTCCGATGGGGACGAGGTGAACAAGTACCGGACCAGCCCGTTGCAGGCCGACACCGACGGCGACGGGGTGGCGGACGGCGCCGAGGTGGCCCAGGGCAAGTACCCGCTGGTTGCCGGCGAGCAGGTGGCCAGGGCCGAGGCACCCGGGGCCGCGTCAGCCTCTTCGGCCCAGCCGGAACACCCTGCGGCACAGGCTTTCCAGGCAGTGTACTTCGATTTCGACCAGCATGCCTTGCGCGAGAGCCAGAAGATGATGCTGGTGGAACACGCCGAAAGGATCAAAGCGAGCCCCACCTCCAAGCTGATCCTGGAAGGCCACTGCGACGAGCGGGGGACCCTCGAGTACGACTTCGCCCTGGGCCAGAAGCGGGCCGACAACGTCACGAACTTTCTGGTGAAGTCCGGGGTTGCCGTAGGGCAGTTGACAACGGTCAGCGATGGCGAGGAAAAGCCGGCGGACCCCAGCCATACCGAGGCGGCCTGGGCCAAGAACCGGCGGGTCGAACTGGTGCCGGCAGAGGGAACCCTCCAGGTACTGCAGGAATAACCTGCTCACCTCCAGACCGCGGCGCACCTGTGAAAACCGCGATGACTTTGGGGGAAACCGCAGCGTTGGGGTGCGCGGCCTCCACTACCGCGCAGACCTCACCGCCTTCCAGGTCCAGGCGGCCTGCTCTCCCTCCCTGAGAGCAGGCCGCGTTCTTTTCTCGGCGAGCTGCTCAGTAAAACAGGGCCCTCAGCCCCAGTGCCAGGGCCCCGCCCAGGACCGCCGTGGCCGGCAGGGTGAGGACCCAGGCGTAGATAATCTTCTTGCCCACGCTCCAGCGCACCGACCTGAGCCGGTAGGCGCTGCCCACCCCTAGGATGGAGCCGGTGATGGTGTGGGTGGTGCTGACCGGGACGCCCAGGGCCGCGGTGGCGGCCAGCACCACCCCGGCGCCGGTCTCGGCGGCAAAGCCCTCGATGGGCCGCAGGTGGGACAGCCTCATGCCCAGGGTGCGGATCACCTTCCAGCCGCCCACCGCCGTGCCCACCCCCATGACCAGGGCGCACAGGACC
>Ga0194131_10004959_pt1 | contig 19578 bp, 20 predicted proteins | sample TA2KigO120mmetaG_FD_148631 | JGI IMG/M metagenome (GOLD analysis project Ga0194131, IMG submission 148631) | Freshwater microbial communities from Lake Tanganyika, Tanzania - TA2015053 Kigoma Offshore 120m | ecosystem: Environmental > Aquatic > Freshwater > Lake | place: Tanzania: Lake... | reverse complement strand
CTCGCCGCCGAGGACAGTTGCTCCCGCCCCGTCGCGCAGCTCTGCCGCCGCATCCACGAGGTCTCCCCCCGCGTCGCCTGCCCACCACCCGGACGCTGACCGATCCGAACGTCGGAGAGCCCCCGGAATAGCGCCCGGGAGGTCCTCGGCGCGCTCACGGGGGCGCGCGGTCGGCGGGGACGAGCTGCATCGTGCCGGGCGTTCCCTGGAGACGCAGGTCGCCGAGGGTCTTCTGCCGGTGGTGGTACCGGCACAGCCGACCGAGGTTCGCCAGCTCGGTACGACCGCCTTCGGAGACCGGGACGTTGTGGTCGATCTCGAGGTGCTGGTTCACATGGCAGCCCGCGATCACGCACTCCCGGTCGCGCGTCTCGATTGCAGTGCGCAGCCGCGCCGGGATCGTCCGACCGAGGTGGGAGATCGCGCGCACGTCGGTCGCGTCGGCGAGCACCGCCTTCAGGAAGGAGTCGGCGGCCAGGGCTCGCGCAACCGCGACCGGCACCGGCCCGGCGCCCGCGATCTCGCACTGCTCGCCGCGCTCGACGTGTCCACGCTCCATTGCCGTGTGGGACAGGTGGACCACCGTGGTCACCGCCGGGGGCGACGCGTCGCACTCGCCGCCCTCGCACGGCACGGCGTGCTCGGACATCAGCACGAGCGCATCGAAGGCGTTGGCCTCGCCGTTCTCGCGCTGGCCGGCTTTCCGGTTCTCCTCGAAGCACTGCCGCTCGAAGGGCTCGAGCGACGCCATGACCGCGGCGGTGCGGTCGACCGGGCCGCGCACGGAGATCCGTCCGGTGCCGTCGGGGTCACACCAATGACGGACGGAGCGCGCCGCGTGGATGCGGCGGTACTGCGCGTGCTCGTCGGGACACGCGGCCGCGCGGACCCGGGCGCAGGTGTCGCGCAGGCCTTTGATCCCGTCGCGGCGTGCGCTGGCCAGGAGCACCGCCTCCGCGTGGGGGTCGGCGACCGCGGCCGAGCTCACCAGCTCGGCCTGCGTGGCGGACAGTCGCCCGGCGCGCAGCGCTTCGCGCGTCTCCGGGAGCCCGGCGACCCGCTCCGCGGTCTCGAGCGCGGCGCGGGCCTGGCCCACCGAGGTGCCGAGCGTGGCCGCGAGCCAGGTGCCCGCGTCACGGTGGCTGCCCCCGGTCGCCCAGGTTCCGGTGGCCGCGACCCGCCCCGCGGCCAGCGTGCGGCAGGCCGCGGTCAGGCGTTCCAGCTCCGCGCACGACTCCGCGAGCCGGCGCGCGGCGTGACCGTCGAGGGTCGCGGGCTCGAAGTCGGCGAGCAGCTCGCGCAGCGCGGCGACCGCCTCGCCGACGACGGCGCTGATCGTGGCGCGCGCCCTGGCGACAGGTGCGCCAAAAGCCGTGCTGAGCATGCCCCACCTCCTCCGCGGGCTCGGACCGTCGCGGCGCTCACACCGCGGGTAGACGAACGATTTCGACGGGAAGTCGAGGGGGAAGAGGTAACGGCATCGTACGAACAGGCGTTCGCTATGTCAAGGGATTTCTCGATCGAGGTCGGAGCGCGTCGAGCCTGCAGCCGACCTCCTGCGTGCCGCGCAGGCACGACAACTACCGCTCAGCGTCGTCGTGTGGGGGGCGGCGCCACTCCGCCATCGCGCGCAGCACGAGCACCGCGACGACCCCGACGCCGATTGCGGCCAGCGCGGCGCCCACGAGCGCACCGATGGCCTTCGCGGAACCGCAGTCGCCGGTGCAGGTGGCTCCGACGTATCCGTACCCGATCGCGCCGCCGAAACATCCCGCCACCACCACACCGGCGTACGCGAGGAAGAAGGCGGGGCGCGGCGGCCCGGGTCCGGTGTCGAACGGCTGCGTAGGTGCCACGGACCGCCACCGTAGACTCCCGCCCGTGGCTGGCCGGACCCTCGAGTTCATGGCTGCGGGAGCGGTCCTGGAGCACGGTGGCGGGCTGCTGCTCGTCTGCAACCGCCGACGTGGCGGCACGCTCGACTGGAGCACTCCCGGAGGCGTCATCGACGCGACCGATGCCGACGTGCTCGCCGGTCTCGGTCGCGAGGTGGAGGAGGAGACCGCGCTGCGCGTCACCGAGTGGGAGGGCCCCCTCTATCGCGTGACCGCGCGGTCGCTCGACCTGGGCTGGGTCATGCGCTGCGAGGTGCATCGCGCGGTCGTGTTCGAGGGCGATCTGCTGGTCGACGACCCTGACGGGATCGTCGTGGACGCTGGCTTCTACGCCGCAGATGAGGTGGGCGAGGTGCTCGCCGAGTGCTTCCGGTGGGTCCGTGAGCCGCTCGAGCAGTGGCTCACGCAGCGGTGGGTGCCGGCGGACGCACGCCACTTCCGCTACGACGTGCGCGGCACCTCGCTCGACGCGCTCGAGGTCGTCCACGCCACCGAAAGATGACCGCCCGCCCGGGCCCGAGCATCGGTCTCCATTGGTCGGCTCGACGGCGCGGGTGGTGGAGGTCGTGAGCCGGGTGGCGCCGTCGATCCTCGGTCTCCATTGGTCGGCTCGACGGCGCGGGTGGTGGAGGTCGTGAGCCGGGTGGCGCCGTCGATCCTCCACCTTGACCTGGATGCGTTCTTCGCGTCGGTGGAGCAGCTCGACGACCTCGGCCTGCGCGGTCGGCCGGTCGTCGTGGGTGGGATCGGCAACCGGGGCGTCGTCGCGGCGGCGAGCTACGAGGCACGCGCGTTCGGGATCCACAGCGCGATGCCGACGGCCCGGGCCCGTCGGGCCTGCCCGGACGCCGTGTTCCTCCCGCCGCGCTTCGAGGCTTACAGCGCCAGGAGCGCGGAGGTCATGGCGATCCTCCGGTCGGTGACGCCGCTGGTCGAGCCGATCTCGCTCGACGAGGCGTTCCTCGACGTGGAGGGGGCGCACCGAACGTTCGGCACCGGGCCCGAGATCGGAGCGGGCCTTCGAGCGCGGATCAAGGCCGAGACCGGGCTCAGCGCGTCGGTGGGCGCGGCCACCACGAAGATGCTCGCGAAGATCGCCAGCGACCTCGCCAAGCCCGACGGCCTGCTCGTCGTGGAGCCCGGCACCGAGCTCGAGGTGCTCCACCCGCTGCCGGTCGGGCGCCTCTGGGGCGTCGGCCCGGCGACGCGGCGACGCCTCGACCGGTTCGGCGTGGTGACGATCGGTGATCTCGCCGCGATCCCCGAGGACACCCTGGTGCGCGCGCTCGGGGACGCGTCGGGCCGCCACCTCCACGCGCTCGCCTGGAACCGTGACGACCGCGCGGTCGAACCGCATCAGGAGCACAAGTCGATCGGCCACGAGGAGACGTTCGCTCGCGACCGTACCGACGGCGCCGGGCTCGCCGCGGACCTCGGCCAGATGGCCGCCCGCGTCGCCGCGCGCCTGCGCGCCGCGGATCGCACCGCGCGCACGATCGTGCTGAAGGTCCGCTTCCACGACTTCACGACCATCACCCGGTCCCACACCCTCCCACACCCGACCGCACTGACCGTCGAGATCGCGGCGACCGCCCGCGCCCTGCTCGACACGGTCGACCTCGGAACCGGCATCCGGCTGATGGGGGTCTCGGTCAGCCAGCTCGAGGAAGGCGCGCCGGTGCAGGGAACACTCGCACTGGACGGGCCGAGCGACTCGGCGCGCGACGACCGCCGTGCCCTCGACGCGGCGCTCGACGGGGTGCGTCAGCGCTTCGGTGAAGGCGCGGTGGGTGCAGCGGGCGGCCGCACGCGCGACCGTGGCAGCCTGTGGGGCCCCGAGGAGATGAAGGAGGCCGGCGAGTGATGCGCATCGGCTTGGTCGGCTGTGGGCACATCGGCACGGTGCACGCGTACGCGCTCGAGCAGCTGCACCTAACCGGATTGGTCGACGCCCGGCTTGTCGCGACCTACGACGCCGACCCCGAGCGCGCGGCCCGGCTCGCGGGAAACCACGGCGGCACGCCGATGGCGCGCCTCGACGACCTGCTCGACGCGGTCGACGTCGTCTGGGTCTGCACCTGGACGGCGGGTCATCTCGAGGCGGTCACCGCGGCCGTCGCGCGGAACCTCCCCGTCTTCTGCGAGAAGCCGCTCGCGCCGGACCTGACCGACTGCCTGCGCATCGCCGAGCTGCTCGGACAGGTGCCGCACCAGGTGGGCCTCGTCTTGCGCCACGCGCCCGTGTTCCGCAACGTCGCGGACATCGTCGGCTCCTTGCGCTACGGCGCGCCGATGGCGGTGGTGTTCCGCGACGACCAGTACTTCCCGATCCAGGGCATGTACGGCTCCACGTGGCGCAGCGACGTCGCGAAGGCAGGGGGCGGCACGCTCATCGAGCACTCGATCCACGACGTCGACGTGCTCGCCGGGATCGTGGGAGCGCCGGTGTCGGTCACGGCGCACACCGCGTCGAGGTTCGGCTACCCGGGCATCGAGGACACCGCGACCGTCGGGCTCGCCTACGCGCAGGGCGCGAGTGCGGCGTTGGTGAGCGTCTGGCACCAGGTGACGACCCGGCCTTCGACCCGGCGTCTCGAGGTCTTCTGCGAGGACGCCTTCCTCTGGACCGAGGACGACTACCTCGGCCCCCTCCACGTCGAGACCTCCGACGGCACCGAGGTGATCTCGGGGGAGCCTCCGGCCTGGATCGATCGCCTCGCCGTGCCGGAGGTCCTGGCCAAGCCGCTCGCCCAGTACTGCGAGCCGAGCAAGGCGTTCCTCGACGCTCTCAGCGGCAGTGGCGGGGCCGCTCGGGGCTTCCCCGACGTCGAGCTCGCCCTCGCCGCTCACCGGGTCGTGGACGCCGCGTACACCTCGGCGGCGAACGGTGGCGCACCCATCGCGTTGAGTGACCCTCTCGGACGCGCGAAGATTGCCTGATGCCGCTTTCCGAGGAAGAGCAGCGGATCCTCAAGGAGATCGAGGCCAACCTCGCTGAGACCGATCCCGGTCTGGTGCAACAGGTCTCGGAGACGACGCTCTACCGTCACTCCGCCCGCGCGATCAAGTGGGCGGTGATCGGGTTCGTCGCCGGTCTCGTGCTGCTGCTGCTCACCTACCAGAACCTGCTGCTTTTCGGCGTGGTCGGATTCCTGGTCATGCTCACCTGCCTCCTCGTGATCGAGCGCAACGTGCGCAAGCTCGGGAAGGCCGGCATCCAGAACCTCACCGGCAACGTTCGCGGCAGCGCGGTCACCGGGTTTCTCGGGTCCACGTCGCGCCGTTGGCGCGAGCGCTGGCAGCGCGACGACGGCTGAACGGGCATTGGGCTACACGGCGCCCCAGGCGGCCCGCATCACCGGCGCGACCCCTGCGCAGCTCGACTACTGGGCACGCACCGGCCTCGTGGTGCCCGACGGGGGTGCCTACGAGTTCCGCGATCTGGTGGCGCTGCGTGTGGTGGCGTCGCTGCTCGCCGCCGGGCTCTCGCTTCCGCGGGCCAAGCGGGCGATCGGGTTCCTCGTCGTCTCCGGGGAGGACGTGGCCGGACTGCGGCTCGTCACCGACGGTGAAGCGGTGTGGGCATGCCGCGACGACGGGCAGATTCTCGACGCGCTCGGCCGGGGCCAGCTTGCGCTGTTCGTCGCGGTCGACGCATTCGCCGACCAGGTGGAGGCCGAGGTCCGTTCGTTCTGCGCCGAACGCGACGCGTTCGTCGACGCGCTCGAGCCCGGGGCTCGCTCAGCTACCGACTGACTCGGGTTCGCGGTGGAGCGCACGCCGCGCTCGTTCGCGGCCGGTCGTTCCTTCGGCGAGCGCGTCCCGGACCATGTCCGCCCACTCCCACGCGTCCCTTGCCGCGTCGGGGGTGGGATTTCGATCCGAGAACCGGGTCCGCGCGTAGAGCGCGGCGAGATCCGCGAGCGCGCCGGTGACCGCGTCGGGCGCCCCCCGGACGCGGTAGGCACGCGCTTGCTCGTCGGGGGTCAGTGCGCGTGACGGTGGCAGGCCGGCATCCGCGAGGTGTTCCAGCGTGTCGTGCCATGCGCCAATGATCGACTGCCGCGCGACCCGATGGGATCGTCGTTGCGCGCGCTGGCGCCGCTTGCGGGTGACGGTGCGAACCGAGCGTGCACTGGTTGCGAATCCCAGGGCGACGGCGAGCCCGAGCGAGCGCGCCGCGAGGACTGGCGCCGAGTTCAACGTCGCGGTGGCGACGCGTCGCGTGCGCGACATCGACGACGTAGCCTCGAAGGGCCGCCGCGACCTGGACCCGATCGACGGCCTAAAGGAGTGTGTGCACGGCGTCGCGGCTCAGCACGGCGTCGAGCTCCTCGATCGCCACGTGGTTGTCCGGGGCCTCGAGGATCGCCACCTCGGCCGATCGGCTCGGGTCCCGCATCTCGATGCGCATGAGGAACCGGTCGAGCTGGGCCTTGGGAAGGGGATAGGTGCCCTCGAGCTCGATCGGGTTCTGCGTCGCGATCACGAGGAAGGGCGACCCCAGTGGGTAGGTGACTCCGTCGACGGTCACCTGCCGCTCCTCCATGGCTTCCAGCAGCGCCGACTGGGTCTTCGGCGACGCTCGGTTGATCTCGTCGGCGAGCACAACGTCGGCGAACACGCCACCGGGCCGGAACTCGAAGCTTCCGGTGACGCGGTTCCACACCGACACGCCGGTGACGTCGGAGGGGAGGAGGTCGGGCGTGAACTGGATGCGCCGCCACGTCCCGCCCATCGAGCGAGCGATGGCCTTGGCGAGCGACGTCTTGCCGACACCCGGCACGTCCTCGATGAGGAGGTGGCCCTGGGCGAGCAGGCACACGAGCGCGAGGTGCACCGCCTCCTGCTTGCCCTGAACGACCTGCTCGACGTTGGCGAGCAGCGACTGAAATCCGGTGTCGAGGTCCGTGCCGACGCCCGCGCCGTCAGGGTCGAGCTGCTCCGGCTGCGCCACCGCGGCTCCTTTTGACGCGGACGCGCAGTCTACGGGCGCGGCACGTCTCGCCCCGCAGGGCCCAGTTCGTCGGGAGAGGAGCGGTATTCGCTCTTCGACGCACAAACTAGGGTCGGTGGCGTGCATGGTGCAGTCCGCGCCGGGGCGACGCCGCCGGGCGCCCGCCCCGGAACGCGGCCCGGTTCCCGGTTCTGGGTCCGGGCGATCGGCGCGCTCGCGCGGCACCCGAAGCTCTGGCCGACCGCGCTGGTCCAGGTCGGGCGGCTCGCCCGGCCGGGCTGGTGGCGCCACGCGCCGTTCCTCCCGGTGCCGGACCGCGAGTACCTCCGCTTTCGCCTCGAGACCCAGTACGGGCCGGTCGCAACGCCGCAGCCCGGCGACCTCGTCGACTACCTGCGGTGGTGCCGGGAGACCGGCCGGTAGACTCCGCCCGGTCGCCCGGGCGCCGAAGCCGGCCATTGGAGGAGGTCCCGAGGCTTGGGAAGAGCGCTGCTGCTCAACGCCAGCTTCGAGCCGCTCTGCGTCGTCCCGTTGCGTCGCGCCGTCGTGCTCGTGCTGAAGGAGAAGGCCGAGATCGTGTCGCGCCGCCCGGAGGCCGTGCACTCGGAGCGCCTCGTCGTGCCCGCCCCGAGCGTGATCCGCCTGGTCCACTTCGTTCGCGTGCCGTTCCGGTCGCGGATCCCGCTGTCCCGGCGTGCCGTGTTCGCACGCGACGGGCACCGCTGCCAGTACTGCAACCGGCCCGCGGAGAACATCGACCACGTCGTCCCGCGCTCCCGTGGCGGCGAGCACGTCTGGGAGAACGTCGTCGCCTCGTGCCGCCCGTGCAACGCACGCAAGGAGAACCGGTTCCTCCACGAGACCGACCTCCGGCTGCGGCGCCGACCCGTCGCGCCGCCCGACATCCACTGGGTCGCGGCCACTGCCGGCAACATCGACCCGCTGTGGGAGCCCTACCTCCCGGGCCTCGAGCCCATCGCGGTCTAGGGCTTCGCCTCGCCGAGCGTCCCGGGCTCCGGGTGATCCGGGCTCGGGCACCGCACCGCTGAGCAGCCCGGGTCTTCGCGGCTCGAGGTGGGGATCGCGGCCGCCATGGGCCCGGTTCTGGCCGCTTCGGGGATCACCGGGGCGACGAGCGTGCCCCGACCGCCCGATCCGGGCCCTGCCGGGGCGCCACGAGCCCGAGGAGTGGCGCGAAGTGGCGCGAAGTGGGTTGACAGGGAGGGAAGTGGTGCTCTAGGGTGCACGGAGTGGAGTGAGGGGAGTCGGCAGTCCCGGGCACCGGACCCGGGGGTGCGGCCGACCGGAGTGAGGGGACATCGATGCTCGGCTTCCTCGGCGAGTACCAGCACTCGCTGGATGCCAAGGGTCGGGTGATCCTCCCGGCCGAGTTTCGGGAGCCCCTCGCCGAGGGCGCCGTGCTCACCCGGTTGCCAGACGACGGCTGCCTCGCGGTGTACCGCCAGGAGGAGTTCGAGCAGTTGGCCCAGCGGGTGCGGGAGAGCGCAAGAGAGGGAGCGGCCCAGGCGTGGCTCGCCCGGAACTGGTTCAGCTCGGCTCGTCCGTTCACGCCCGACAAGCAGGGCCGGATGGCGATCCCCCAGAACTTGCGGGAGTTCGGCGGGCTCGAGCGTGACGTGATGGTGGTGGGAATCGACAACCGCATCGAGCTGTGGGACCCGCCGAAATGGCGCGAGCGCAGCGCCGAGTCCCTCGAGGTCTCCGGCGCCGAGCTCGGCAAGATGTTCTTCTAGGAAGATATTGACAGGCGGGACCGGTTTCCCGGACCCGCCACCAGTCCCCCGGCCGGCGCGGTCGAAGGCCCCTACTCCGCCCGCTTTTGGCCGAGTCGATCCGGGGAGAAATCCCGGACGGCATGCACCGAGCCGGGGGACTGGTGGCGGGCCGCGGGGGATCGGGCTCGAAGGGGGCACTGCGTGAGTGAGGCGTTCGTCCATCACCCGGTGATGGGCCGGGAGGTGGTCGAGCTCCTCACTCAGGTACCGGCGGGAACCGTCGTCGACGCCACGGTGGGCGGCGGGGGTCACGCCGGGATGCTCTGCACCGCCCGGCCCGACCTCCGGCTGCTCGGCATCGACCGGGACCCGGTGGCCGTCGCGGCGGCCAGGGCGGCACTCGCTCCCTTCGGCCCCCGGGCACGGGTCGTGCACGGGGGCTTCGAGCACCTCGCCGAGATCGTGGCCACAGAAGCGAGCGAGGGGGAGATCGTCGGAGTGCTGTTTGACCTCGGAGTGAGCAGTCCGCAGCTGGACCGCGCCGAACGCGGCTTCTCGTACTGGGCCGAGGCGCCCCTCGACATGCGGATGGATGCCGGCCAGGCGCTCACCGCGGCGGACGTCTGCAACGGCTACGACGAGGCCGCGCTCGGCCGGCTGATCGCCGCCAACGGCGAGGAGCGCTTCGCCCGCCGCATCGCGCGCGAGATCGTCGCACGGCGACCGCTCCAGACGACTGGCGATCTCGTCGACGCGATCAAGGCTGCGATCCCCGCACCGGTCCGTCGTCGGGGCGGCCACCCCGCGCGGCGGACGTTCCAGGCGATCCGGATGGAGGTCAACCAGGAGCTGCCGAACCTCGCCGCGGGCCTCGACGAGTCCGTGCATCTCCTGACCCCCGGCGGCCGGGTTCTCGTGCTCGCCTACCACTCTCTCGAGGACCGGATCGTGAAGCGCCGATTCGCGCAGCTCTCGGGCACCGGCTCGGTCCGAACGCACGTACCGAAGGGACTGCCGGCCCCAGAGCTCGACGCGCCGACCGTCCGGCTCTTGACGCGCCGCCCGCTGCGTCCCTCGGACGACGAGGCCGCGCAGAACCCGCGAGCCGAGAGTGCGCGGCTGCGCGCGGTGGAGCGCATCGCGTGACCGCGGCCGTTCGTTCGTTGGTCCCGCGCCGGAGTCCCCCATCGCGGCCGGTGAGGGAGCGCCAGCGGCATCTGCGCGTCGTCGACCCCGCAGCCTTGCGTCGCGAGCGGTGGCGTCGGATCGGGGTGCGCGCCGCGGTCTTCGCGACCGCGGCGGCGGTGCTCGGCGTCGTCGTCGTCCACGCGACGATGGCTGAGCGCGAGGTGCGGTTAGACGATGTCGCGGCCGGGACGCAACGGGCGCAGCGTCGCTACGAGCTCTTGCGGCTCGAGTACGCGCAGCAGTCCTCCCCCCAGGCCGTGATCGATCGCGCGACGCGCTTGGGCATGGTGCCCGCGCCCAGCCCGCGCTACCTGAGCGCCCCCGGCGCGGTCGAGGAGGGAACACCGCCGAACGGCTCGACGACGGCAGCGAGCATGGAAGAGGACTGGGGAAAGGTGAAGCCGAACCTTGTCGCAGCACCGTGATCCCCGACGCAGTTCCCGGTCGGCACGGACGGCCGCGCCGACGGCGCGTCGGCGCCGGGACGCGCCCCGACGGAAGGCTCCCGCACCCGCCGCCGCCGGTTCCGGATCGAGTGCCCGTTCGCGCCCGTCGCGGGCAGTAACGCCGAGGTCGACGCCCACCGCGCCCCGCGCGCGCTCGACGAGCACCGCGACGGCCGGGTCACGTGCCGGCTCGACGCGAGTCCGCGTCCGCGCGCCACGGCGAGCGCCGGTGCCCCGCCGCCAGCCGACCTCACGCCGCCCGAGCCGGCCCCGATCCTTCACGAAGGCGGAGCGGACGGCCTCGGCCCGACGCCGGCTCGCGGTGTTGCTCGTCGTGATGGTGCTCGCACTCGGTGCCATCGCTGTGAAGACCGTGAGCGTGCAGGCGTTGAGCGGTGAGCACTACGACGAGCTCGCTCTCGCACAACGGGTCCGATCGATGTCGCTCGCCGCCGAGCGGGGCTCCATCTTCGATCGCAATGGCAACGATCTCGCGATCTCCGTGCAGCAACAGACCGTGTTCGCCGACCCCCGCTTCATCCGGGATCCGGCGGTCGCGGTGGCGCGGCTCGCCCCCGTCCTGGGTCTCGAGCCCCAGGACTTGCTCGAGCGGTTGAGTCGGACCGACACCGCGTTCGTGTACCTCGCGCGTAAGGTCAACGACGAGACGGCAAAACAGGTGCGCACGCTGGGGATCACGGGTGTCGGGATGGTGGGGGAGTCGAAGCGCTTCTACCCGTCGAGCTCGCTCGCGGCGCCGGTGCTCGGGTTCGTCGGGACCGACAACAACGGGCTCGGGGGTCTCGAGGCGTCCTTCGAGGCCACGCTGCGAGGCAAGCCCGGCAAGGTCGTCACCGAGGCCGACCCGAGCGGGCGCTCGATCCCAACCACCGACCGCACCGAGGAGCAGGCCCGCCGTGGCGGTGACCTTGTGCTCACCCTCGACCAGTCGATCCAGTACGAGACGGAACGCCAACTCGTCGCGCAGGTCGAGGCGACGAAGGCCAGAGGCGGGATGGCGGTCGTCGCGGACGTCCGGACGGGTGACGTGCTCGCGATGGTGACCGTCGTCGGTGCCGATGCAGACGGTCCTGCGCGGCCGGCGTCGTCCACCCAGCAGAACCGGCCAGTCACTACGGTGTACGAGCCAGGCTCGACGAACAAGGTGATCACGCTCGGTGCGGCACTCGAGGCGGGAGTCGTCACGCCGGACACGACGTACGCCGTCGGATCGTCGATCCGGATCGCAGACGCCGTGTTCGATGACCACGACCCACATCCCGTCGAGCAGTGGTCGGTGCGCGACATCATGCGCGAGTCGTCCAACGTCGGCACGATCCTCGTCGCCCGCGCACTCGGCAAGGAGCGCCTCGACGCGTCGTTGCGCGCGTTCGGGTTCGGGTCGCGCACGGCGCTCGACTTCCCCGGTGAGTCCGCGGGGCTCCTGCTCGACCCTTCGCGATACAGCCTGACGAGCATGGGGAGCGTCCCGGTCGGCAACGGACTGGCCGTGACCGCGATGCAGATGCTCGACGTGTTCGTGACCGTCGCGAACGGCGGCGTCTCGCGTCCCCCGCGGCTCGTGTCGGCCACGATCGACGCGGACGGCACCAAGCACCCGCGCCGTCCGCTGACGGGCACCCGGGTGGTCTCGGCAACGACCGCCGCGCAGCTCAACGAGATGCTGCGCTCGGTCGTGAGCGACGGCACCGGGGAGCGCGCTGGGATCCCGGGGTACTCGGTTGCCGGGAAGACGGGGACGGCGCGCAAGCCCCCCTACGAGCAGCCGTACCGGTACATGGCCAGCTTCGCGGGCTTTGCCCCCGCGGAGGCGCCGCGCCTGGCTGCGATCGTCGTGCTGGACGAGCCCGGGACCAGCTACTACGGCGGTCAGGTCGCCGCTCCGGTGTTCGCGAGAGTGATGCAGTACGCGCTGAGGCTGGAGCGGGTCCCCCCGACCGCGGCGCTCACGACTCCCGACGACGATGCGAGTGCGGCTCCGAGCCGCTCCAACGACGCGCCGGCCCCGCCGGCCCCGTCCGCCTCGACGGTCACACCGGTCACACTGGCCACGGCTTCGGCCGCAAGGGCGGCGCCCGGTACATTGACCGCGCCCGACTCGTAGCGGAGCAGCTCCCGTGCACCTGCACGAACTCCTGCGCGACATCGACGTGCTCGAGCTGGCGGGCGACGAGCACGCCGACGTCGTCGCCATCGAGCACGACAGCCGACGCGTCCTTCCGGGCGCGCTCTTCTGCGCGATCCGGGGCGAGACCACCGACGGCCACGCCCACGTGCCCGAGGCCCTCGATCGGGGGGCGGTCGCCTTGCTCGTCGACCGGTCGATCACCGCGCCCGCGACCCTGGTCCGCGTGGCCGAAGTGCGGCGGGCGATCGGGCCGGTGTCGGTGTGCTTCTTTGCCCACCCGTCGAAGGCGCTCCCCGTGCTGGGCGTCACCGGGACCAACGGCAAGACCACGGTCACCTACCTGCTCGAGTCGATCGGGCGCGCTGCTGGCGTCGAGACCGGCGTGATCGGTACCACCGGTACCCGGATCGGCACGTCGGTGCTCCCGACCGGCCGCACCACCCCCGAGGCCCCGGAGCTCCAGGAACTGCTCGCCCGGATGCGCGATGCCGGGGTGCTCCAGGTGGCGATGGAGGTCAGCTCGCACGCGTTGGCGATGCATCGCGTCGACGGGACGCACTTCGCAGCCGTGTGCTTCACCAACCTGTCGCACGACCACCTCGACCTGCACGGCTCGCTCGAGTCGTACTTCGCCACCAAGGCGCGCCTGTTCGCGCCCGAGCTTGCGAGCGCGGCGGCGATCGCGACAGACGACCCGTGGGGCACGCGCCTGGCCGGCATCGCTCGCACGCAAGGCCTCCCCGTTACCACCTTCGGCCTCGGTCGCGACGCCGACGTGCGCGCCGAGGCGCTCGTACCCGACCGTTCCGGGACGCGGTTCCGGCTCGTGCTCCCCGCCGGCGAGGCCGACGTCTTCCTCCCGCTGCTCGGCGAGTTCAACGTCGCGAACGCCCTGGCGGCGGCGGCCACCTCCACCGCGATCGGACGGCCGGTCTCGGCGATAGCTGCCGGCCTGGGTGCGGTGGGTCCGGTGCCCGGCCGCATGGAGCGGGTCGACCGGGGTCAACCGTTCACGGTGCTGGTCGACTACGCACACACGCCCGACGCGCTGAGGCGAGCGGTCGCCGAGGCGCGGCGCCTCGCTGCGGGCCACCGCGTCATCGTCGTGTTCGGCTGCGGTGGCGACAAGGACCGCGCGAAGCGCCCGCTGATGGGTCGTGTGGCGTCGGTTGCTGACCTGGTGCTGCTGACCTCCGACAACCCACGCAACGAGGACCCCACCGCGATCGCCGCCGAGGTTGAAGCCGGGCTGCGTGACGGGTCGGGCGCGTTCCGGGTCGAGCTCGACCGACGGACCGCCATCCGGGCCGCGCTTGGCGACGCGACGGCGGGCGATGTCGTCGTCGTCGCCGGCAAGGGTCACGAGACGGGCCAGGTCGTCGGCGCGCGCAGCCAGCCGTTCGACGATCGAGTGGTCGCGGGCGAGGAGCTGGAGGCGCTCGCATGGACGTGACCGTTCGCGACGCCGCCTTGATCACGGGAGGGCACCTCGTCGCGCCCGACGGTGGGCCCGGCGACGATGCCGACGCCAGCCGTGTCGCGCGCGGGTTCTCCTTCGACAGCCGCACGTTGGTGCCGGGCGAGGCGTTCGTGGCCCTGCACGACCTGCGCGACGGGCACGACTTCGTGGCCGACGCCTTCGGTCGCGGCGCGGCGTTCGCGCTCGTGGAGCGGGTACCGGCCCGAGCCGACGGCCCGTGCGTCGTCGTAGGGGAGACCACCACCGCACTGATCGAGCTGGCGCGTGCCGCCCGTGCCCGTCTGCAGGCGACGGTGGTCGCGGTCACCGGGTCGGCCGGCAAGACCTCGACGAAGGATCTGGCGGCGGCCGCACTCGCGGCGGGCATGTCGACCCACGCCAGTCGGGCATCGTTCAACAACGAGATCGGCCTCCCGGTCACGCTGCTCGACGCGCCGGAGGACGCCGAGGCGGTGGTGCTCGAGATGGGCGCCCGATTCGCCGGGAACATCTCCGAGCTCTGCGAGATCGCGAGCCCTTCGATCGGGGTCATCACCCACATCGGGCTCGCGCACGCCGAACACCTCGGTGGACGTGGCGGTATCGCCCGCGTGAAGGGTGAGCTGCTCGACGCGTTGCCCGCCGAGGGGCTCGCGATACTCAACGCCGACTGCGAGCACAGCCTGGCACAGCGTCACCGAACGGTCGCGCCCGTGATCACCGTCGGGACCACGGCCTCCGCCGACGTCAGTGTCGGCGGGCTCGAGGTCGACCACGAGCTGCACCCGTCGTTCCGGCTCGACTCGCCGTGGGGCAGCGCGCGGATCCGGCTCGCGCTCCGCGGGGCGCATCAGGCATTGAACGGCGCGCAGGCGGCGACGGTCGCGCTGCATCTCGGTGTGCCGCTCGATGCCGTGGTCGCGGCGCTGGCGAACGCCAGCAGCGCGGACCGGCGCATGCAGCTCGCCCGGTCGCCGTACGGCGTCACCGTGCTGGACGACTCGTACAACGCGAGCCCCGGGGCAATGACCGCCGCGCTCGAAGCGCTCGCACACCTGCCGGTCACCGGGCGCCGGATCGCAGTGCTGGGCGAGATGCGCGAGCTGGGAGCGGCCGGCCCCGCCGAGCACGCGCGCATCGGCGCGGCGGCGCTGGCCGAGGGCATCGACGTGCTCGTGGTCGTGGGCGCGGCCGGGGAGTCCATCGCCGCCGGCGCCATCGATGGGGACGTCGATAGCCCCATCGGCGATGGGGGCGCCGGTGGACGGGTCGAGATCCATCAAGTCGCGGATGCGGCCGGCGCCGCGACCCTGCTCGAGGCGCTCGTTGCGCCCGGGGATGCGGTGCTCGTGAAGGCGAGTCGGGCCGTCGGCCTCGAACGGGTCGTCATGGCGCTGCTGGGCACCCAGACCGGAGCCGTGTCGTGATCGCCGTCCTCATCGCCGTCGCCGTGGCCTTCACGGTGGCCGTGCTCGGCACGCCGATGCTCATCCGGGTTCTCCGCAAGCATGGCATCGGGCAACAGATCCGCGACGACGGTCCGATCGCCCATCCGCACGAGGCCAAGGCGGGCACCCCGACGATGGGCGGCATCGCGATCATCGTGGCCGGGCTCGCCGGCTACTCCGCCGCCCACCTCCGCGGCGAGGCGATCAAGTTCGCCGACACCGCGATCGCACTCTGGGTCGTGATCCTGGGCCTGGCCGCCGTCGGGTTCGTCGACGACTACCTCGGGGTGCGCAAGGCGCGCAACCTCGGTCTGCGCAAGCGCGGCAAGACGGCGGGCATCCTGTTCGTCGGCTTGCTGTTCGCGCTGCTCGGCATCGAGTTCGTGAAGGTCTCGACCCAGCTGTCGTTCACACGCATGATCGACGTGGACCTCGGCACCCTCGGGTGGGTGCTCTGGGCGGTCTTCGTCGTGTATGCGGTGGCGAATGCGGTCAACATCACCGACGGCCTCGACGGCCTGGCGGCCGGGTCGGCGTCGCTGGTGTTCGCAGCGTTCGTCGTCATCGCGTTCACGCAGTTCCGCCACCCGGAGATCTACGACGTGATCGCAGCCGGTTCGATCGACGTCGCCGTGGTCGCAGCCGCGCTGATGGGGGCCTGCGTCGGCTTCCTCTGGTGGAACGCGCCACCGGCCAGCGTCTTCATGGGCGACACCGGCGCGTTGGCGATCGGCGGGGCCATGGCGGGGATGGCGCTGCTCACCAACACTCACCTCCTGTTACCCGTGATCGGAGGTCTCTACGTGCTGGAGACCGCGAGCGTGATCGCGCAGGTGATCGCGTTCCGCGGCTTCGGCCGGCGCGTGCTCCGGATGTCTCCGGTCCATCACCACTTCGAGATCCTCGGCTGGCCGGAGTCCACGATCATCGTGCGCTTCTGGATCTTCGCGGGGTTCGCGATGGCGCTCGGGCTGGGCTTCTTCTACGCGGACTTCCTCCGCATCCCGGGTGTGATCGAGTGACCCGCCGAATCCTCGTGGTCGGCCTGCGCGCCACGGGGGAGGCCGTCGTCGGGCACTTCGCCCGGGCCGGGGACCGGGTCACCGTCGTCGAGGAGGACCCGGGCCAGCCGTCGTACGCGGCGCGGGTGGCAGCCGTCGGAGCGCTCGGTGCCGAGCTGGTCGAACGGCCGGCACCCGAGGCCTGGGAGGTGCTCGTCGCGTCGAGCGACCTCGTGGTCCCGAGTCCCGGTGTGCGGCCCGGACATCCGGTCTACGTGGCCGCACTCGCGCAGGGCGTGCCGGTGCGCAGCGACGTCGACGTCGCCGTCGAGCTCGCGTCCGTGCCGGTCGTCGCGGTGACGGGGACCAACGGCAAGACCACCGTCACCACCCTCGTGACCGACATGCTGCGGGCCTCCGGCGTGCGCGCCGTATCGGCGGGCAACATCGGCGTCGCGGCGCTCGGCGTGCTCGACGTGCCCATGGACGTCCTCGTGGTCGAGGTCTCCTCTTTTCAGCTGCACGCCACCACGAGCACGTTCCGACCGAGGGTCGCGGTGCTGCTCAACATCGCCGACGACCACCTCGACTGGCACGGCTCGTTCGCGGCATACGCCGAGGCGAAGGCGCAGGTCTTCGCGCACCAGTCCGCCGACGACGTCCTGGTGTCGAACGTCGACGACGCGGCGACCGTCGAGCTGGCGCGTCGTGCGCCGGGGCGGCGCCTGGGGTTCGGCGCTCATGCGGCGCCGGGTGTTGCCGGCATCGCCCGCGGCGCGCTGCTGGGTCCGGACGGCGCCGTGCTCGCCGCGGCCGACGTGCTGTCCGGCGCAGCGCCCCACGACCGGTTGAACGCCGCGGCAGCCGCGGCGGCCGCACGCGAGTTCGGCGCGAGGCCGTCTCGGGTGAGCGCGTCGCTGCGCGACGCCCCGAGGCTCCACCACCGGACCGAGCCCGTCGGCAAGGCTGGGGGGGTGGCATACGTCGACGACTCCAAGGCCACGAATCCCCACGCAACGCTCGCGGCGCTTGCCGCGTACGCTCCACCGGACCGCGAGCCGGGCCCCGGCGGAAGGCGTGAGGAAGGCGGCGAGCGTCGCGTCGTGCTGCTCGCCGGCGGCGTGGCCAAGGGGGTGGACCTGTCGGTCCTGCGTCCTGCGGTCGGGCGCGTTCGGGCTGTCGTGACGATCGGCGCGACCCCCGAGGTCGTCGAGCAGGCCTTCGCAGGTCTTGTGCCCACGGTCCGGGCCGCATCGATGCGCGAGGCGGTACGCACGGCGGCGGGGCTCGCGCACGATGGCGACACCGTTCTGCTCTCACCGGCCTGCGCGTCCTTCGACTGGTACCGCAGCTACGAGGAGCGCGGTGCGGACTTCCGCCGGGAGGTCGAAGCACTGGTCGCCGAGACGGCCACCACGGGGAAGTCGGCGCGATGAGCACCGTCGCGAGCCGGTTGCGCGCCTCCGGCGCACCGCGCCTGCCGGGCCGGCTGAGGGCTCGGCTCGCGGGGTTGTGGGCGGCGGGTGACACCCGGCGGACGCCGAACTTCCTCGTCTTCACGACGGCGATCGGAGTGCTCAACGCGATCGGGCTCGTGATGGTGCTCTCGGCGTCGAGCGTGCTCTCGCTCGATGACAAGGGCAGCCCTTGGTGGTTCTTCCAGCGACAGCTGATGTGGAGTGTCCTCGGGCTCACCGCGTTCCTGGTGTGCTCGCGCGTCGACTACCGCACGTGGCGCAGGATCACGATCCCCTTCCTCGCGGTCACCCTCGTGCTCCTCGTGGTCGTGCTCATCCCGGGGATCGGCATCTGGGTCGACGGCTCACGCCGGTGGCTCGGTTGGGGGACGCTTCGGTTGCAGCCTTCGGAGGTGGCCAAGCTCGCGCTGCTGATCCTCACCGCCGACGTGCTGACGCGGCGCGAGCGCGAGCTCGACGACTGGCGGGTGGCCTTGCGGCCGACCCTCGTGGTGACCGCGGTCGTCGCCGGACTCGTCATGCTCGAGCCCGACCTCGCGTCGACGATGGTCATCACGATCGTCGTGGGCTCCGTGCTCGTCGTCGGCGGGATCCGCCTTCGGCATCTCGCCGCGGTCGGTGCCACTGCGATCGCGCTCGTCACCGCCTTCTCGCTCCTCGTCCCCTGGAGGCGGGCCCGGATGTTGTCGTTCCTCGATCCGTGGTCCGACTCGTCGAACGCCGGGTACCAGGTGACGCAGTCGTTGATCGCGCTCGGCAGCGGAGGTTGGACGGGCGTCGGCCTGGGCGCGAGCCGGGCCAAGTGGCGGTTCCTTCCCGCCGCGCACACCGACTTCATCTTCGCCATCGTCGGCGAGGAGCTCGGCCTGCTGGGTGCGGGGCTCGTGATCGGCCTCTTCGTCATGCTCGCGGTGGCCGGTGTGCGTACCGCACTCCGGTCGCCCGATCGCTTCGGCATGCTCGTCGCCGGTGCGGTGACGGCGTGGATCATCGGCCAGGCGGTCGTGAACCTCGGCGCCGTCGTCGGGGTGCTGCCCGTCACCGGGGTCCCGCTCCCGTTCGTGTCCTTCGGGGGGAGCGCACTCGTGATCACGATGGCCGCGGCCGGCGTGCTCGCCAACGTCGCCCGCCAGGGCCGGTGAGGGCGTCCCTCGGCCCGGTGTTCGCGCTGATCACAGGCGGCGGAACCGGTGGCCATGTGTATCCGGCGCTGGCGCTCGCAGACGCGCTCGTGGCGCGCGGCCACCCGACCGACACCATCCGCTTCGTGGGTGCCGCCCGTGGGCTCGAGGCCCGGGCGGTCCCCGCGGCCGGGTATTCGATCGACCTGCTCCCGGCGCGCGGACTCCAGCGTGGCCGATCGTTGCGAACGTTTGTCGCCAACGTACGGATGTTGGGCGCGATGGCGGTCGCGGTCGCGGGTGCGGCGAGGCTCGTGCGCGCGCTGCGCCCTGAGGTGGTCGTGAGCGTCGGGGGCTATGCCTCGGTGCCCGTGGTGCTCGCCGCCCGGTGGCGGCGCGTGCCCGTCGTGGTGCACGAGCAGAACGCCAGGCCCGGCCTGGCGAACCGACTCGCGGTACGGCTCGGGGCGCGCCCCGCGGTGTCGTTGCCGGGGACGGCCCTGCGCGACGCCGTCGTCATCGGGAACCCGGTGCGCGCCGAGGTCCTGGGCATCGTGCGCGACCCGAGCGCCGCGTGCGCGCTCGTCGGCGTGGTCGGCGGGAGCCTCGGGTCTGCACGCCTGAACGACGCCGCGCTGGGCCTCTACGACCGGTGGCGCGACCGGGCCGACCGCCGCGTCCACCACGTGACCGGGCCCCG
>Ga0194131_10004958_pt1 | contig 19585 bp, 17 predicted proteins | sample TA2KigO120mmetaG_FD_148631 | JGI IMG/M metagenome (GOLD analysis project Ga0194131, IMG submission 148631) | Freshwater microbial communities from Lake Tanganyika, Tanzania - TA2015053 Kigoma Offshore 120m | ecosystem: Environmental > Aquatic > Freshwater > Lake | place: Tanzania: Lake... | reverse complement strand
GACGCTTGGCAAGCTCGGCACGACCACCCCCGAGGCGCTCGCGGCGTTGCGCACGGCGGCCCGAGCGGACGACGGGAGCCTCGCCCGGGCCGCGACCAGCGCGCTCCGCATCCTCTTGCCGCCGGGTTGAGCGCGATCCGGGCTCTGGTAGAGCCTCGCCATGTCGATCACGAGCATCGCCCCGGCCGCGCCGGACAACCCGTTCGCACCGCTTGCCGCACGCGCCCTCGCCGGCGAGGCACTGACCCGCGACCAGGCGCGCGGGGTGCTTGCCGTTCCGGACGAGCGTCTCACCGATCTGCTGGCCGCCGCGTTCACCGTGCGCGAGCGCCGCTGGGGCCGCAAGGTCAAGGTCTGCGTGCTGCAGAACGCGCGCTCCGGCCTCTGCCCCGAGGACTGCGGCTACTGCTCGCAGTCGAAGGTCTCGACCGCAGACATCGACACCTACCGCCTGATGCCGCACGAGGAGCTGGTGCGCAAGGCCGACGACGCGGTCGCACGCGGCGCGCGCCGCTACTGCATGGTGACCAGTGGTCGCGGGCCGAGCGAGCGCGACATCGAGCAGCTCTGCGCCGCGACGCGCGACATCAAGCAGAGCCACCCGGATCTCGAGATCTGCGTCTCGGTCGGCCTGATGGACGACCCGGCGGCGCAGCGCCTCGCCGACGCCGGCGTCGGCTGGGTCAATCACAACCTGAACACCAGCGAGCGCTTCTACCCGAAGATCTGCACCACGCACACCTACGCCGATCGTGTCGCGACCGTGCAGGCGGCGCAGCGTGCCGGCCTCAACACCTGCTGCGGCGGCATCGTCGGCATGGGCGAGGACGACGAGGACGTCGTCGACCTCGGCTTCGCGCTGCGCGAGCTACGGGTCGACTCGCTGCCGGTGAACTTCCTGATCCCGATCGGCGGCACACCGCTCGAGGAGCGGCCGGTCACGCACGCGACGCGCGCGCTGAAGGCGCTGTGCCTGATGCGCTTCCTCAATCCGGACGCCGACATCCGCGCGGCCGGAGGCCGGGAGCGCACGCTGGGGGAGTGGCAGCCGCTCGCGCTCTACCCCGCCAACTCGGTCTTCGTGAACGGCTACCTGACCACGCCGGGGCAGGCCGCTGCCGAGGCCGAGAAGATGGTCTCCGGCATCGGCTTCGAGCTGGAGGCGGATTGAAGCGAGGAGACCCGCAGGTCCTGTGAACGGGAGGGGCCACGACGCCCCTCCCCCACGCGGCGAAGCCGCGTGGGGGACCACTCGGCGCGCGCCCTGCGGTCAGCCGCGGGCGCCGCGCGCGGCGGGACCGTCCGCTACTTCTTCACCGGCGGAGCTTCCCGCCTGGTCTGCGGGATGCCGATCTGCTGCAGGTGCTCGCCGAGTGAGCCGTCGAAGTGGTCGGCGATCTCGGTCGGCGTCCACCCGCCCTCCTTGAACATCGACGCGATCGGCCGCGGCGTCTGGAAGATCGTGAAGGCGAAGCCGCGGCGACCGAAGATCTGTCCGTTCACGTGGGCGGCGCGCTCCGAGGCGAGGTACGCGACGATCGCTCCGTTCAGGTCCGGGTTCATCTCCGGCGCCACCGGACGGTTCTCCATGCCCGGCATGCTGCCGACCATTCGCGTCATCCCCGATGGCGCGAGCGCGTTCACGGTGATGCCGTACTTCGCGAGCTCGATCGACCAGGTGAACGTGATGCCCATCAGCGCGGCCTTCGCTGCGCCGTAGTTCGTCTGGCCGAAATTGCCGCGCAGTCCCGCACTCGAGGTGATGTTGATGATGCGGCCGTAGTTCTGGTCGCGCATCAAGGGGATCGCGTGGCTGCCGCAGTTGAAGCTGCCCTTGAGATGCACGGCCAGGACGGCGTCGAAGTCCTCCTCGGTCATCTTCATGATCGATCGGTCGCGGACGATCCCGGCGTTGTTCACCAGGATGTCGATGCGGCCAAAGGAGTCGACGGCGGTACGGATGATGCCCTTGGCCGTCGTGTGGTCGGAGACCGAGTCGTAGTTCGGAACGGCCTTGCCGCCGAAGCCCGCGATCTCCCGGCACACCTCGGCGGCAGGATCCTGCTCGGATCCGCGCCCATCGAGCGAGCAGCCGACGTCGTTCACGACGACGTTCGCGCCCTCGCGTGCCAGCGCAAGGGCGATCCCACGCCCGATGCCACGTCCCGAACCGGTGACGACCGCGACCTTTCCCTGGAGCAGCATGAGATCCTTCCCAAACCGTGAGGGTTTGAGCCCCGAACCGTGAGGGTTTGAGCGACGAAACTGCGCGTCGGCTAACACGCAGCGGCGCTGGCTTGCAATTCTCCGGGCGGCGCGGCCACAACAACCCGTGCTCCTGCTGGGCGACATCGTCCGCCGTCACGCCGGCTACCGGGGCGGACGGCTCGCCTACGTGGTCGATCACGCCGACGGGCGCTCCGATCGCGTGACCTACGCCGAGCTGAACGACGGCGTGAACCGCCTCGCGCACGTGCTCGCAGCTCGCGGCGTGCGCCGCGGCGACCGTGTCGCGATCCTGGCGCACAACTGCGTCGAGTACCCGTGGACCTATTTCGCCTGCAGCAAGCTCGGCGCGATCGTCGTGCCGGTGAACACCCGCTACAAGCGCGACGAGATCCGCTACGCGCTCGACTTCGCGGAGGCGCGAACCGTGCTCGTCGGACCGGAGTTCCTCGCCGATGTGCAGGCGCTGCGCGACGCGGGCCTCCTGCCGAGCCTGCGCGAGACCCTGCTCGTCGACGCGAACCCGGTGCACGCGGCAGAGGCGGCAGAGCGCCATCCGGCGATCACCGCCCTCGCGCCGCTGCTGGCCGCCGCAGACCGGCACGAGCCCGAGCCGCTCGACCCACCCGACGAGCGCGACGCGCACGTGATGCTGTTCACCAGCGGCACTACCGGAGCCGCCAAAGGCGCGCTGCTGTCGCAACGCTCGTACGTCCTGCAGGCCGGCCTCACGCAGACCATGAACGGCCTCACCGACGAGGACGTCGGCCTCAGCATGTTCCCGATGTTCCACATGGGGGGCTGGGCGACGCCGCTCGGCTACTGGTCGATCGGCGGCACGGTGCTGATCATGCGACGCGCCGACCCGCGCGCCATGCTGGCCGCCGTGGCCCGCGAGCGCGTCGCCTATCTCTATGCCGTGCCGACGGTCTACAACGCGATGCTCGCGCTGCCCGAGTTCGGCACGTTCGACCTCTCGTCGCTGCGCCTGCTCGGCGGCGGGACCGCGTACATGCCGCGGGAGCAGCTCGAGCGCATCACGGGCGCCTTCGGCGTCGACGCGATGGTCGTCATGTACGGACAGACCGAGGCGGGGCCGGTGTCGTGCCTGCGCGCGCGCGACCTCTGGCGCAAGGCGGGCTCCGTCGGGCAGCCGGTCAACGACGTCGACGTGCGCATCGTCGACGCGAGCGGAGGCGACGTGCCGCCCGGGGCGCCGGGCGAGATCGTGGTGCGCAGCGACTTCAACATGCTCGGCTACTGGCGCATGCCCGACGCGACCGCCGCCGCCTTCGCGGGCGGCTGGCTGCACACCGGCGACGTCGGCCTGTGGGACGCGGAAGGATTCCTGCACATCGTCGGGCGCGCGAAGGAGATGATCAAGACGGGCGGGGAGAACGTCTTCCCCGCCGAGATCGAGCAGACCCTGCTCGCCCATCCCGACATCGCAGAGTGCGCGGTGGTCGGCGTCCCGGATCCGGACTGGGGCGAGAGCGTGCTCGCGGTCGTCGTACCGCGCGCCGGGTCGTCGCTCTCCAATGGCGACGTCGTCGAGCACGTGCGGACGCGGCTCGCCGGCTTCAAGAAGCCGCGCCACGTGCGATTCCTCGCGGAGCTGCCGCGCACCGCGTCCACCCGACAGGTGCAGAAGGCGCTCCTGGCCGACCGTTTCGCGCACGGCTGGTAGCCGCTCGGACGAAACGAACACCCGTGCGCCGCCGCCCGATTCCGGTCCGTCCGCCCCACCAGCGCTCTCGCGTGCGGATCTCGCTCGCCGCGCTGCTGCTGCCATTCCTCGCGATCCTGGTCCAACTCGGCATGGAGCCGTCGCGGCGCCCGCTCGAGGAGCGCGAGGCGGTGCTGGCGATCGACGTGCAGCGCCTGCGCCGCGGCGCCGAGGCGATCGGTACGGCGACGCACGGTCCGTGGACCGCCACCACGCTGTCGCTGGTCGCCGGGACGCCGCGGCTGGTCGGCAACCGCGAGCTGCAGCTGCGCCTGCCCGGCATCCTCGCCGGCGCCGCCGCGATCGGCGCCCTCACGCTGCTCGGCCGGCGGATGTTCGTACCGCGCGTGGGCATCGCGACCGCGCTCCTGATGCTCGCCGTGCCGTCGGCCCGCCAGCTGATCGGCTTCGGGCTCGGTGGCGAACCGTTCTTCGTGCTGGCGATGTCGGTGGCGCTGCTCGCCATCCGCGAGATGGCGCTCGCCCGGGGCGCGGCGGTGGTCGCGGGACTCGCCGGCGGCGTCGCCTGCGCGGTCGCCGGCGTCGATGGGCTCTGGCTGCCCTTGCTGGCTCTCGTCTGGCTACGCTTGCACCGGGGGCTCACCTTCCGGAGCGCCGGGGTCGTCGTCGGAACGACCGGTGGCGTCGCCGCGGTGCTGCTCGTCGTGGGCTGGCTCGCCTTCGGGCGCGACGCCGGCCTGCCCCTGCTCCCCGAGGGGTACGGGCCGTACGGCTACCTCGACCCGACGCTCGTCCGCCCGCGACCGACGGGAATGCAGCTGCTGCCGCTCGCCCCGCTGGTGCTGCTGGGTGCGTTCTCGATGCGCAGCGCGTGGTGGCGCAGCGAGTCGTTCCAGCTCCTCCTGCTGTGGCTCGTGCTCGCGGGCGCCACGTGGGTCGTCACCGGTACCGCTGCAGGCGCCCTCACGGCGATCCTCATGACCGCGGCGGCAATCGCGCTGCTCGCCCTCGAGCACACCCGGCGCCTGATCGCGGTGCCGGCGTGCGCGATCGCTCTTGGCCTGGCGTTCGAGATGAACCGCGCGGCGCCGCAGGGAAACGAGAGCCAGATCCTCGAGCGCTGGGCGATCCGCGAGACCGGACGCTTCGTCGGCCGCGTGATCGACCCGGGACGGACCATCGCGGCGGACGCTCGCGCCGCGCGGCGGCTCGCGTACTACGGCAACCGTCGCATCGAGCTGCTGCCGGCCGGCACGTCGCCAGCCACGGAAGTCGACTACGTCGTCGTGCCCCGCGACGAGTTCCGCTCGCTCCGCGAGACACACGGCAGCGCCGCGGAAGCGTCTTCGGACCACCTGGAAGCGCGCGTCAGGCGGGTCGCCGAGTTCGGCGGTTGGGTCGTGGCGCGGGTCTCCGAGGGCCCGGCCGAGCGGACCGTGAACCGCAGTCGGAATTCGTCTTTCGTTCGCCCCCGATGAACAAGATTAACTAGTAAAAACAACAGCTTGGAACTGAGTGGGAGATCGTGAATTGACTTGCGGACCCGGCGTCTTTAACGTCGACCGTGCAGCCTTCCAGCCCGGATTTCCCGCAATGCGCATGATCCTTCCACCCGTTCGCGAGCGTCGGCAGATCGACCGTCTGCTGTCGTCGTTCTTTCACGAGAACCGCGAGCTGGAGTTCCGGCGGGCGCTGGTCCAGATGTGCCGCTACTACCGCCTGGTGACCCCGCGCATCACCTGGTTCGAGTATCTGGACTGGGGGAAGACGGCGGGCCGGACCTACGAGAACGGCGAGATCCACCTGGTCCACCCGGAGAACTGGAAGCGCGGCCGCAAGTACAACTCCGAGCGCCGGTGGATCAACATGATCTACCACGAGATGGGCCACTACATCTTCTGGGCCGACGCGGAGCGCAAGGCCGACACGTTCGCAAACCGCATGGTCCGTGGCCTCGGCGGCGCCGGCGCGACCCGCACCCTGAGGATGCCGCCGGCCGGCGCCACCCCGTTCGGCTTCGATCGGATCGGCGAATCGGCGGTCGCCGCGCGGCGCAGCGGCCGCGGCCGTGCCACGCGCCGCGCCACCGCGGCCCGCAAGTCGCGTTCGGCCTGAGCGCTCGGAGCGGGGCGGATGGCGGAACGGATGGCCAGACCCGATGGACGCGAGCCGGGCTCCGGCACGCCGACCGAGGGCGGGGCGCCACCGACCGTCGAGAACCGCTGGTGGGTCGACGCCAATACCTCGGCAAAACGTCGGGGCCCTACCCCGCCCGGTGAGCGCGAGACGGCACCCATCGTCGGGCGGCTGTTCGACGTCGGCCGCGACTTCGACCAGGACCGCGCCAAGGCCCGGTTGACCGACTCGAACCTGCACCTCCTGCGGGAGTCCAACCCCCCCGAGGATGCGTGGGCCTACCTGCCGATGACCCAGCAGCGCTCGAGCAGGGACCTCCTCGAGCGCGTCAAGCGAGCCCTTCGCCTGCCGCGCGGCGGGCGCGGGGTCCTGGTGGACTCCGGAACATCGCTGCGCGCCATCGCCACCGGCCGCCCGTTCGGCGATCGCGTCGTCGAGCTGACGCTCGGCGGCGACTCCTCGCTCGACGTCTGGTCGCGCGGCGAATGGGTCGCCGAGCGCGTCTTCCGCAGCCGCGAGCGGGCACTGCGCGAGGCCCCGCACCTCCTCTCGCGCTACCTCCGCGCGTCCGAATGACTGCCGCGTCGGCCTTGCCGACCACCTGAGGATCGAACCGGCAGGGTGATTCACCCGACTGCCGCGTCGGCCTTGCCGACCACCTGAGGATCGAACCGGCAGGGTGATTCACCCGACTGCCGCGTCGGCCTTGCCGACCACCCCGGTGGAAGCGACCGGCGCGTTTCGCCGCCCCTCGCGCCTCCGGCCCCCGCCTTCCGGCCGCCCCTGGGCTATGCAATCGGTACGAAATCCACTACGCGGTGTGGCCGGAGGCTCGTAGCCACCGCGTACGGAGTGCGGTCCGTCAGCCAGCGACCCCGGCCGGAGACATCGATGCCAGACAAGTCCGCAGCGGATCAGGTGAAGGACGCCGCGTGGGTCTACACCCAGCGTGTGATCGTCGTGTTGCTCTTCTTCGGCGCCGGTATCTTCCTCGGCTACCAGAGGTGGGGCTCGGGCGACGAGGGTCAGCCCGCACTTCTCGCGCTCAAGGAAGCGAACGTGAAGGAAATCAACCGTCTGAAGAACGAGCGCGAGGACTGCCAGAAGGTCCTGCAGGTCACCCAGACCCGCAAGGAGGCAGTGGACAAGGAGCTGGCGCAGCTCAAGGCCAAGGCCGCCGGCCAGTGAGCCCGGCAGGGCGCGATCCGCTCCGGACGCGCTCCCTTGCCTACAGCGGAGCGCCCGCTTAACGTCCGCGCCATGGCGTCCAAGGAAGATCTGTACGACGAGGGCCTCGACCTCGCGTTCGAGGGCAAGTTCCGCGAGGCCATCGAGCGGTATCGGGCGGCCCTGGCGATCGATGCGGACTACGTCGACGCGGTGCATGCGCTGGCGATGGCACACGCCGAGCTCGAGGAGCTCGACGACGCGATCACCGTCGGCTGCCGGCTGTGCGAGCTCGTGCCCGACGACATTCTCGCGCACACGAGCCTGTCGACCTTCTACCAGCGCAAGGGCCTCATCAAGGAGGCGGAGGAAGAGGCTGCGAAGGCGAAGGTCCTCGACTGGAAGCGCCAGCTCGCCGAGCAGAAGACGCCGGACGGCGCCTGAACGGAGGCCTCGGTGGTCGAGCGCACGGACGAGTACATCATCGGCCGCCTCATCGAGCGCATCCGGCTCCTGATCGCGACGTCGGACGAGATCCCGGTCGACACCAAGCTCCAGGCGCAGCCAATGCTCAAGGAGTTCCAGGCCGAGGTCAGCGTCGCGCTCGCCGATCAGGACCAGGAGCGGGCGCGCAGCCAGTACGCTTTCCTCTATCGGGAGCTCGAGGAGTACCCGGACATCGAGGCGCTCCTGCACGCACTCAAGAACTTCCTGCCCTACCTCCGCTGACGCCCGCGTGCGGCTCGCTGCGCCGGTCAGTAGACTCGTTCCTTCCGTGCTGGCGTTCGACGACATCGCGCACCGGGTCCTCGAGCGGATCGCGAGCGACCCCGACCCGTTCGCCGCGCTCGACGACGACGCGCCGTTCGACGCTCTCGCGCGCGCCGTGTTCGCGTTCCAGTACGAGGCCAACCTGCCCTACCGCGCGTTCTGCGACCGTCGTGGCCGCACGCCGGACCGGGTGGCGCGCTGGCAGGACGTCCCGGCGCTTCCGACCAGCGCGTTCAAGACCGTCGAACTCGCCTGCGCGGCACCGGAGAAGGTGTTTCGCACGAGCGGCACCGCGCAGGGTAGCGAGCGCCGCGGACGCCACCTGGTGCCACGGCTCGAGCTGTACCGCCGCGGCGCGCTCGCGCACTTCCGCCGCATGGTGCTGCCCGACGGGCTTCGGCCACGGATCGTCGGGCTCCTCGGCCCGCCGGATCTGCTGCCCGAGTCGTCGCTCGCCCAGATGGTCGAATGGCTGCGGCTCGACGTCGCGGGCGGCCACGGCGAGTACCTGGTCGACGCCGCCGGCTTCGACGCCGCCCGCGCAGCCGACCGCATCGCCGAGCTGTCCCGCGACGGCCGTCCGCTCTGCCTGATCGGCGTCCGCGTCGTGTTCACCGCGCTGCTCGATCACTGTCTCGCGAGCAGGCGCGTCCTCGAGCTGCCCGCCGATTCGCGCGTCGTCGATACCGGCGGGCCGAAGGGTGGCCGCACGCTGTCCGATGCGGGCTTCCTCGCGGCGTGCTGGCGCGTGCTCGGCGTCGCCGGGTATCACTGCGTCAACGAGTACGGGATGACCGAGCTGTGCTCGCAGTACTACGACGACACGCTCGCGGCGCGCTGGGACGGCGACAGCCGCCCCCGCCGCAAGGTCCCGCCCGCATGGATGCGCAGCGTTGCGGTCGATCCCGCGACGCTCGCACCGTTGCCCGAGGGCACGACCGGTCTGCTGTGCCACGTCGACCTCGCGAACGCCGGCTCGGTGATGGCGGTGCAGACCGAGGACCTCGGAACCGTCGATCGCGGCCGCCTGCAGCTGCTGGGCCGTGCACCCGGCGCCGAGCCGCGCGGCTGCGCGCTCGCCCTCGCCGACTTCCTGGCGGCGTCCCCGTGAAGCCGACGACGCGCGATGCCGCGCCGGCCCGCGGCGACCTCGCACCGTCGGCGATTCCGACGATCCTCGAGCGGCTGCGTGCGGCGCGCGCCGTGCTCCTCGAGCGTGATCCGGGGCAGGTCGTCCGCGCCCTCGGGCGGGTGTCCGCGCTGTGGCTCGAGGACGACGCGCGCAGGCGAGCCGCGGCCGAGAGGATCGCGCACGGGACCGGCTACGCCCAAGCCATGGTCGACGTCTGCCTCACGCGAACGTTCGCCGTGTGGAACGAGGGTGCGCTGGCTGGCCTGCTCGATTCGGCCCTGGCCGGGGTCCACCTGCACCTGCCCGGTACGCGGGCCGCGCGGCATCCCGCGGGCGCGCGCGTCGCCACGGCACCCCAGCTGGTGCTCGCGCTCCTCGCGCAGAACACGCCCGGGCTCGCCGTCGCACCGGTCTTCACCGCCCTCGCGCTGCGCGCAGCGGTCGTGGTCAAGTCGCCCCGCGGCGAGACGAGCTTCGCAGGGCTGCTTCTGGACTCGATCGCCGAGATCGATGCCGCTCTGGGCGCCGCGTGCGCGGCACACACCTGGCCGGGTGGCACCGCCGCGATCGAGGATCCCCTGTTCGCAGCCGCGAGCCGCATCGTGGCGTACGGCGGCTGCGAAACGCTCGCTGCGGTCCGGGCACGCGCCGGTGAGCGCGTGATCGCGTACGGTCCGCGCGCCAGCGTCGCGGTGCTGGCGGGCGAGCGTCTGGCGGGATTTCCGCGGGCGCCCGCGCGCGCCCTGGCGCGCGAGATCGCGTTTCTCGACCAGCGCGGGTGCCTGTCGCCACAGCTCGTGCTGGTCGACGACCGTCTCGATCTCGGCGCGCTCGGCGACGCACTCGCACACGAGCTGGCTCTGCGTGAGGCCGAGTGGCCACGCCGCCGCTTGCCGCTCGACGCCGCCACCACGTTCCGCCGCGCGGTCGACGCGGCCGAAGCGGACGTCCTCGCGGGCGCCGCGGCGGCGCTGCACGGCGGCGCGCACGAGCCGTGGGCGGTCGTCGTCGAGCGGGGCACGCAGCTCCGTTCGACGCCGCTCGACCGCTTCGTCCGCCTGCACCCCTTCACCGGGCCGGACGGCCTTCGCGCGGCACTGGCCCCGCTGCGGGGGGTGCTCGAGTGCGTCGGAATCGAGGCATCGCCGGCGGACACGGACGAGACCGTGGCGGTGTGCCGTGCCGCCGGTGCCGCACGCCTCTGCGCGCTCGATCGCATGCAGGACCCGCCGGCGAGCTGGCACTCGGGCGGACGGGCACCGGTCGTCGCGTACCTCGACTGGAGCGTGCGCGAGGGCGACGCCGCGAGCGAGGCCGACGCGGCGCGCGACGATGCGTCCCGGGCTCTGCGCCCACCCGTGTCGGGACCCGACACGGCCGGCGGTCCCGCCGCGCTGTTCCGGCGTCACGTCGCCCAGACGTCCGACGCGCCACGCGGGCTCGAGGTCGCGCGGGCGAGCGGGGCCCGCGTCTTCACCCGCGACGGCCGCTCGTACGTCGACCTGCTCGCGGGCATCGGCGTCGCGTCGATCGGGCACGCACACCCGGACGTGGCGCGTGCGGTCGCCAGGCAAGCACAGCGCTACACGCACGTCATGGTCTACGGCGAGGACGTGCTCGAGCCACAGGTGCGCCTCGCGGCGCGGCTCGCAGGCTTCCTGCCGCCGTCGCTGAGCGTCACCTACTTCACCAACAGCGGCGCCGAGGCGATCGAGGGGGCGCTGAAGCTGGTGCGCAAGGCGACCCGGCGCGAGCGCGTCCTCGCGTTCGCGGGCGCCTTCCACGGCGACACCACCGGCGCGCTGGCGCTCGGCGGCAACCCCTTCTACCGCGAGCCGTTCCGGCCGCTGGTCGGCGGGATCGAGCACGTCCCCTGGGACGACGACGCGAGCATCGACCGCATCGACGAGAGCGTCGCGGCGGTGTTCGCCGAGCCCGTACAGGCGGAGGCGGGCGTGCGCGTGCCACGACCGGAGTTCCTGCCGCGCCTCGCGGCGCGCTGCCGCGCGGTCGGTGCGCTTATGGTCCTCGACGAGGTGGTCACGGCCTTCGGCCGCACCGGACGCTGGTTCGCGTTCGAGCACTGGCCAGGCGCCGCACCCGACGTGCTGGTGCTCGCGAAGTCGCTCGGCGGCGGGCTGCCGCTCGGCGCGTTCGTCGCATCGGCGGAGCTCATGTCCGTGCTGTCGCACGATCCGCCGCTCGGCCACGTCACGACCTTCGGCGGCAACCCCGTGTGCTGCGCAGCCGCGCTCGCGAGCCTCGACGTGCTCGAGCACGACCGCCTCCCCGAGCGCGCCGCCGCCCGCGGCACGGAGCTGCTCGCCCGCCTGCGCAGCCTCGTCGGCCGTGGCGGCCTCGTCGAGGTGCGCGGCCTCGGCATGCTGCTCGGGCTCGAGTTCGCAGAAGCGGCCGCAACGCAGCGCTTCGTCGCGGAGTGCTTCGCGCGTGGCTTGCTGCTCGGCTGGACCCTGCACCACGACCGCGTGGTGCGGCTCGCGCCGCCGCTCAACATCGGCGACGACGACCTCGACGACGCGCTGCGGGCGATCGCCGCCGCGCTCGATGCCCGCTGACCGGTCGCGCACTGCGGGCAGAGCGCACCGGGCTGCGTCGCGAGCCGGAGGTCGAACGCGTCGCCCGCCACGCCGAGCCTGGGCGGCGTCGGGCTCAGCGCCGGTGCCGCATGGTCGCTACCGCTCGATCCGCAGCCGAGGCCGAGCATCGCGAGGAGAGGACCAGCAGCTGCTGCCGCGCCCCGTCACACGGACCCGGCGCCGTCGGCCGTCGAGCCGTCCTCGCTACCCGCCTGGCGCAGCAGCTCCGCCTCGATGAACGAATCGAGGTCGCCGTCGAGAACCGCATCGGTGTTGCCGCTCTCGACGCCCGTCCGGTGGTCCTTGACCATGCGGTACGGGTGCAGGACGTAGCTGCGGATCTGGCTGCCGAAGTTGATCTCACGCTTCTCGCCGGTGATCTGCTCCTTCTTCTCACGCTGCTTCTGCAGCTCGAGCTCGTAGAGCCGCGAGCGCAGGACCTTCATGGCCGTCGCCTTGTTCTTGTGCTGCGAGCGCTCGTTCTGGCATGCGACGACGATGCCGGTCGGCAGATGCGTGAGGCGCACGGCCGAGTCGGTCTTGTTGACGTGCTGGCCACCGGCGCCCGACGAGCGATAGGTGTCGACGCGCAGGTCCTCGTCGCGGATGTCGATCTCGATGTCCTCGTCGATCTCGGGGGTGACGAGCACCGCGGCGAACGAGGTGTGGCGCCGCGCGTTCGCGTCGAACGGCGAGATTCGCACCAGGCGGTGCACGCCGGCCTCGGCTCGGAGATACCCGTAGGCGTACTCGCCCTCGACGGTGAAGGTCGCACTCTTGATCCCCGCGCCCTCGCCGGACAGGTGCTCGACCACCTGCACCTTGTAGCCGTGGCGCTCGGCCCAGCGCAGCAGCATGCGAAGCAGCATCTCGGCCCAGTCCTGCGACTCGGTGCCGCCGGCGCCCGGGTGGACGTTGACGATCGCGTTCGAGAGGTCGTGCTCGCCCCCGAGCATGCGCTGCAGCTCGAGCTTCGCGACCTCCTGGTCGACCTGCGCGAGCCGCGACTCCGCCTCGGCCAGAGCCTCCTCCTCGCCGTCGGCGGCCATGTCGAGGTAGAGCTTGACCTCCTCGGCACCCTCGCGGAGCTTGCGCAGCCCGCCCAGCCTGGCCTGCACGGACGAGCGCTCGCGGAGCAGGGTCTGGGCCTTGTCCGCGTTGTTCCAGAGGTCGTTCCGGGAGGCGAGCTCGTCGAGCTCGGCAAGGCGCTCGCTCAATCGAGTGACGTCAAAGATACCTCCCGAGGACGTCGATGCGTTCCTCGAGCTTGGCTTGACGGTCACGTCCTTCGGCGAGAAGCATGCTCTACGCGTACAGATCGACCGGCCGGGTGCGCAACCCTGGCCGGCGCACCGACGCCCCGGGAGCCGCTGCGTGCCGTGCGGGCGCCATCCGTGGCGATCTGGTCCGCCGTGCCGATGGACCCCCGGCGAATCCCCGGGCCGGGCCGTGAAGCTTGTCCGGGAGCGTCCGTTCGAGGCAGCGAGCCCCCGCCCCCCCGAAGGTCAGGCTCGACTTCCGCCGGAACGAACGGCTCGGCCGCGTGACGGCGGGGCCTCGATCGCCGTGACGAGCGCGCGCGCCTTGGCGAACATCCGCCGTGCCTCGGCTGGCGAAGTCTCGTGGTCGTAGCCGAGCAGATGAAGGACCCCGTGCACCAGCAGCTCGCACAGCTCGTGGTCGAGCGAATGCCCGTGCTCGAGAGCTTGACGCTCCGCGGTCGGCACCGAGATCACGACGTCGCCGAGCAGACCCGGCTCCTGCACGGCCGTGCCCTCGCCCTCGCGCAACGCGAACGCGAGCACGTCGGTCGTACGGTCCTTCCGGCGATAGTCGCGATTCAAGCGCTGCATCGCGGTGTCACCGACGACCGCGATCGACAGCTCGGAGCCGTGCTCGCCAAGCTCGCCGAGGGCGGCGCGCGCGAGACGCCGCAGCAGTCGCGCGTGCCGTCCGAACCCGCGCTCGGCGGTCACGTGAACCGTGATGCGCGCCTGCCGCTCAGCGGTCGGAGACACTCTCGTAGGCCATGATGATCCGCTGCACGAGGCGGTGCCGCACGACGTCGCGCTCGTCGAAGCGCACGAAGCGGATGTCCGGGACGTCCTGCAGGATCTCGCGAGCGTCGATGAGGCCCGAGCCTTTTCCCAGCGGCAGGTCGATCTGCGTCACGTCGCCCGTGATGACGGCCTTCGAGCCGAAGCCCAGGCGCGTGAGGAACATCTTCATCTGCTCGCGCGTCGTGTTCTGCGCCTCGTCGAGGATCACGAACGAGTCGTTGAGCGTGCGCCCGCGCATGAAGGCCAGCGGAGCCACCTCGATCGTGCCGCGGTCCATGTAGCGGCGGGCGCGGTCCGGGTCGACCATATCGTTGAGCGCATCGTAGAGCGGACGGAGGTACGGGTTCACCTTCTCGGCGAGGTCACCGGGCAGGAATCCGAGACGCTCGCCCGCCTCCACGGCCGGACGCGTGAGTACGATGCGCGCCACCTCGTTCTTCAGCAGCGCCGCGACGGCCATCGCCATCGCGAGGTACGTCTTGCCGGTGCCGGCCGGGCCGATGCCGAAGACGATGTCGAACTTGCGGATCGCGTCGATGTAGATCTTCTGGTTCACCGACTTCGGCGCGATCGTCCGCTTGTGCGCCGAGATGTAGACGGTGTCGAGGAAGATCTCCCGCAGGCGCGCGTTGCGGTCGGCCGCCAGCAGCCGCACGGCGTGCTCGACGTCGGAGCCGTAGAGCGGGTACCCGCCCTCGAGCAGCTCGCGCAGCTGGCGCAGCACTCGCCCCGCGAGCTCCACCTGCACGTCGTCGCCGCGCACCTCGAACGCGCTGCCGCTGACGTGCAGGCGCGCGCCGGTCGCACGCTCGATGGTCTTCAGGTTCTCGTCGTGCTGCCCGAGCAGCGCGTGCAGGTGCGCCGGGTCGGGAACCTCCACGCGCAGCGCAACACCCGGCTCGGGTGCGGTCGCGGGCATCGGCGCTTCCGACCCGGGCTCGCTCATGCCGGGATCAGCGCGTGGACGCGCTCGAGGGCCTGCGCGAGCTTCGACGGGTCCTTGCCGCCGGCCTGCGCGAAGTCCGGACGCCCGCCGCCCGCGCCGCCGACGATCGGCGCGATTTCCTTGATCAGGTTGCCGGCGTTGACACGCTTGACGAGATCCTTCGTGACCGCGGCGAGCAGCGTGACCTTCTCGCCGTCGCTGCCGCCGAGGACGACCACGCCCGACTGCATGCGGTCGCGCAGCTTGTCGGCGAGCTCGCGCAGCACCTTCGCGTCCACCTGCTCCACCTGCGTCGCGAGGACCTTGACGCCGTTCACCTCGCGCACGCCGTCGAGCAGGTCGCGCGACGCACCCGAGACGAGCTTCGCCTGGCTCTCGGCGAGCCGGCGCTCGAGGTCCTTCTGCGCCGCGAGCAGCTTCTCGATCTTCGCGGGCGCGTCCTCTTCCGTGCCGTGCAGCAGCTCGGCGATCTGCCGGAGCTCCCGTTCCCGCTTACGGACCGCGTCGAGCGCGCCCTCGCCGGTCAGCGCCTCCATGCGGCGCACACCGGCACCGACCGCCGACTCGCCGCGCAGCTTGAGGATGCCGATGTCGCCGGTACGCGCGACGTGCGTGCCGCCGCACAGCTCCACCGAGTAGTCGCCCATGCGCAGCACGCGCACGCGGTCGCCGTACTTGTCGCCGAAGAACGCGAGCGCACCGGCCTTCAGCGCGTCGTCGAACGACATCTCCGCGACCGAGACCTCCAGGTTCTGGCGGATGTGGTCGTTCACCTCGTCCTCGAGCGCTGCGAGGCGCTCCTCGGAGAGGCGCGCGTCCTGCGTGAAGTCGAAGCGCAGGCGCTCCGCCGTGACCAGCGAGCCCGCCTGGCGAACGTGCTTGCCGACCTGGTTGCGCAGCGCCGCGTGCAGCAGGTGCGTCGCCGAGTGGTTCAGGCGAATCGCTTCGCGGCGCCTCGCGTCGATCGCGAGCGTCACGAGGTCGCCGCGCGCGACGCCGCCTTTCACCACGCGGCCGCGGTGCACGATCAGGTCGGGGCGCGGCTTCTGCGTGTCGACGATCTCGATGAGGCCACCGCCCGGCAGGGTGATCGTGCCCGTGTCGCCGGTCTGGCCGCCGGACTCGCCGTAGAACGGCGTCTCCTCGGTGACGATCTCGACCTCGTCGCCCTCGCGCGCCTCGTCGCGCGCCTCGCTGCCCGCCGCGATCGCGACCACGCGCGAATCCGCTCGCTCCACGCGGTCGCCGGCGAAGCGCGACGTGAGCTCCGCGAACGCGCCGGCGGTCGCGGTGACGAAGCGCGCGCCTTCGCGCGCGCGTGTGCGCTGCGCTTCCATCGCGGTGTCGAAGCCCGCCTGGTCGACGGACATCTTCTCGTTGCGCAGGATGTCCTGCGTCAGGTCGAGCGGGAAGCCGTAGGTGTCGTACAGCTTGAACGCGACCTCGCCGGGCAGGGTCGGCGTGTTCGCGCGCCGGAGCTTCGCGACCTCGTCCTCGAGGAGCCCGAGACCCTTCTCGAGCGTCTCGCCGAAGCGCTCCTCCTCCGCCGTGACCGCGGCGGAGATGCGCGCGCTCTGCTCCTTCAGCTCGGGGTAGCCGGCGCCCAGGACCTCGCACACGCGCTCGGTGACCGCGCCGAGGAACGGGTCCGTCAAGCCGAGGACGCGGCCCTGGCGCGCCGCGCGGCGCAGCAGGCGGCGCAGCACGTAGCCGCGGCCCTCGTTCGAGGGCAGGAGGCCGTCGGCGATCATCACCGCCACGGCGCGGCCGTGGTCGGCGATGACGCGGAATGCGACGTCGGCGTCGCTCATGCCACCGCTGTACCGCTTGCCGGCGCGGTCCTCCGCGACGGCGATCATGCCGCGCAGCAGGTCCGTATCGTAGTTGCCGTTCGTGCCCTGCAGGACGGCGGTGACGCGCTCGAGGCCCATGCCGGTGTCGACGTGCTTGGCCGGCAGGTCCGACAGGCGACCGTCGGGCTCGCGGTTGTTCTGGATGAAGACCAGGTTCCAGATCTCCATGTACCGCGCGCAGCCGGAGTTGACGCCGCACGTGTGGCCGGCGGGCAGGTCGCACATGCCCTCGCCGCGGTCGTAGTGGATCTCGGAGCACGGCCCACACGGGCCGGTCTCGCCCATCTCCCAGAAGTTGTCCTTGGCGCCGAAGCGCAGCACGCGCGACGCCGGGAGATCGGTCACCTTCGGCCACAGCTTCTCGGCCTCGTCGTCGGTCTCGAACACCGTCGCGTAGAGCCGGCTCTTGTCGAGCTGCCAGACCTTGGTGAGCAGGTCCCAGGCCCACTCGATCGCCTCGGGCTTGTAGTAGTCGCCGAACGACCAGTTGCCGAGCATCTCGAAGAACGTCTGGTGGTAGACGTCGCGCCCGACGTCCTCGAGGTCGTTGTGCTTGCCGGAGATGCGGAGGCACTTCTGAACGTCGGCGATGCGCGGGGCGCGCGGCTTCTCCGCGCCGAGGAAGCAGTTCTTGAACGGCACCATGCCGGCGTTGGTGAACATGAGCGACGGATCGCTCTCGGGCACGATGCGCGCGCTCGGCACGATCAGGTGGTCATGTCCGCGAAAGAACTCGAGAAATCCCTGGCGGATGTCGGCTCCGGTCATCCCCGCGACGCTAGCAGAGCGGTTCCGGGGATTCGACCGCGGTCACGACGCGGCGCCCGGGGTTCGACCATGGTCGCGGCGCGGCGCGCGTCCGCTCGACGCCCGCGTGCGACCGGACGCGCACTCGTGCTGGACTCGTATTTCTAGAACTTTCATTCTAGCTCCCATGCACAGAGCGACCCCTGTCCGGCTGGGTCCGACCGCTCGCGCCACCTCGCGCGAGCAGACCCGCGCGCGGCTGCTCGCCATCGGACGCCGCGCGTTCGCGCGCAAGGGGCACACCGGCACGAACCTGAAGGAGGACATCCTCGTCCCGGCGCAGGTCTCGGTCGGATCGTTCTACCACCAGTTCCGCGACAAGACGGACCTCCTGCTGGCGATCCTCGAGGAGCACGCGCGGACGTTCCGCGCCATGGTGCAGGAAGCCCACCAGCCGCGGCCCGAACGCGAGCCCGGCGAGATCGCGCGCCACTCGTTCGAGACGGTGTTCCGCGTCGCCGAGCAGGACGACGACCTGTTCCGGATCGCGATGCGCGAGCGCGAGAGCACGGACCCGCGCGTCCGCGCCTACCTGCGCGACAACCACCGCCGCTGGATCGAGAGCCTCGCGGACGACTACCACCGCGCGGGCCTCGGTCGCGTCGCGCACGACGACGCGCTGCTGCTCGCCGCGGAGCTCGTCACCGCGACGACCCTCGCGACCGTGCTGCGCTACCTCGACCTACCGGCCCGCGAGCGTGCACGGCAGCGCGCGCCGCTCGTCGACGGGCTCGTCCGCTTCACCCTCGGCGGGTTGCTCGCGCTGGTCTCGCCGGCCGCCAAGCCGGCCGAGTCGCGCGCCGCGTCGCGCACCAAAGGAGTGCATCGATCATGAAGTTCGGCATCTTCTACGAGCACCAGATCCCGCGACCGTGGAACGACGGCGACGAGCTGAAGCTGTTCCAGGACGCGCTCGACCAGGTCGAGCTGGCCGACCGCCTGGGCATCGACTACGCGTGGGAGGTCGAGCACCACTTTCTCGAGGAGTACTCGCACTCGTCCGCGCCCGAAGTCTTCCTCGCGGCCTGCAGCCAGCGGACGAAGAACATCCGCCTCGGACACGGCATCACGCTGATGCCGCCCGGCTACAACCACCCGGCGCGCGTCGCCGAGCGCATCGCGACGCTCGACCTCGTGAGCCACGGCCGGGTCGACTGGGGCACCGGCGAGTCCAGCGCACGCATCGAGCTGGAGGGCTTCGGCGTCGACCCGCTGCGCAAGCGCGAGGCGTGGGAGGAGGCCGTCCGCGAGACGGCAAAGATGCTCGCCGCGAACCCCTACCCCGGCCACCAGGGGCGGTTCTTCTCGATGCCGCACCGCAACGTGGTGCCGAAGCCGGTGCAGCGGCCGCACCCGCCGCTGTGGGTCGCGTGCTCGAACCGCGCGACGATCCGGCTCGCGGCGAAGCTCGGCATGGGTGCGCTCACGTTCGCCTTCGTCGATCCGGGCGAGGCGAAGTACTGGATCGAGGAGTACTACGAGACCTTCGAGAGGGAGTGCGAGCCGATCGGGCAGGCCGTCAATCCGAACGTCGCGATGGTCACCGGCTTCATGTGCCACGAGGACGCCGACACGGCGCTGCAGCGCGGCCTCGAGGGCTTCCAGTTCTTCGGCTACGCGCTCGCGCACTACTACATCACGGGCACGCACGTCCCCGGGCGCTTCGACGTCTGGGCCGATTTCAAGCGGAAGGGCAACCAGATCTACGCGCCGACGGGCGGCATCGGCAACGTCGAGCAGGTGCGCGCGAACCTCGAGAAGTTCGAGGCGATGGGCGTCGACCAGGTGATCTTCATCCAGCAGGGCGGCAACAACCGCCACGAGCACATCTGCGAGTCGCTGGAGCTGTTCGCGAGCCGCATCCAGCCCGACTTCAAGGCGCGCCACGACGCGCACGAGCGACGGAAGGCCGAGCGCCTCGCGCCGGCGATCGAGCGCGCGACGGCGCGCGTCCCGAAGATCGACCGGCTCGACCCGGTCCCGCCCCTCGATTCGTACCCCGTCATGATGCAGAAGCTGCACCTGCCGGTGGACAAGGACACGATCGGCAAGCGCCTCGACTCGACGGTGGGCCGGACCGGGTGACGGCGGCAGGTCACTCGACGTAGCCGAGAGCCGCGAGCGACCGGCGCAGGCGCGCGGCTGCCGCGCTCGCTCTGCCCGACGCGGATGCACCGCCAGACGCCGCACCGCCAGACGACAC
>Ga0194131_10004949_pt1 | contig 19614 bp, 14 predicted proteins | sample TA2KigO120mmetaG_FD_148631 | JGI IMG/M metagenome (GOLD analysis project Ga0194131, IMG submission 148631) | Freshwater microbial communities from Lake Tanganyika, Tanzania - TA2015053 Kigoma Offshore 120m | ecosystem: Environmental > Aquatic > Freshwater > Lake | place: Tanzania: Lake... | reverse complement strand
TCGAAACGTTTTTCTTTCGTCATGGTTGCCAAGCGCAAGGTGGACGGGCGCGTGCAGTTTTTCCAGCAGGGATTTTACCCGTGTGTACGATGCGGGCTGTTCGTCGTTGGTAAGATCGCCGGTGACCAGAACAAAACCGGGTGCGGGATCGAGACGGTTGACGGCCGCGACGGTCCGTTCAAGATGGGAGATCGTGTCGTTGCCGTGAACGGGTTGTTTGTCAGGGGCAACGATGTGGAGGTCCGACAATTGTACTAACCGGGTCATGATTTTCTCCAGCGGCGTGTCAGTTCGACCAGCAAGCGGACACCCGCGCCTGTAGCGCCTTTGGGGCAGTAAGCCCCGTCTTTTTCGATCCAAGCCGTACCGGCGATATCGAGGTGAACCCAAGGATAGTCCACGAATTTTTCGAGAAAAGCCCCTGCGGTAAGTGCCCCGCCCCATCTGCCACCGGTATTTTTGACGTCCGCGATATGGCTGTCGATAAGTTCGTGATGTTCTTCCCACACGGGCAGGGGCCAGACGCGGTCTCCGGCAGTTTCCCCGGCGGTGCGGACGGCATCCATGAGCGCCGGATCGTTGCCCATCATGCCGGACGCGGCATGACCAAGCGCTACGACGCACGCACCGGTCAGCGTAGCCAGATCGACAACGCCGACGGGGTTGAATCGTTTCGCGTACGTCAGTGCGTCCGCTAAAATAAGCCGGCCTTCGGCGTCCGTGTTGATCACCTCAACCGTTTTTCCGGAGAGCGTGCGGATGACGTCGCCGGGCTTGAGGGCGCTGCCGGAGGGCAGGTTTTCGGTGGCCGGGATCAGTCCCACGACATGAACGTCCGGTTTTGTCCCGGCGATGGCCTGCAGGCCGCCGATCACCGCCGCCGCGCCGGACATGTCGTGTTTCATCTCTTCCATGCGTTCCGCCGGTTTGATCGAAACACCGCCGCTGTCGAAAGTAACGCCTTTTCCGACAAACACGAGCGTATCACGTTTTTCCGCCGGTTCGCCATACTCCAGTACGATAAAACGTGGCGGCTCTTCGCTTCCCCGGCTGACGGCCAGCAACCCCCCCATGCCTTCCTTTTCGATGGCGTTTTTGGTGAGTACCGTGCATCGCAGATGGTTCTTTTTAGCCATCTTGGCAGCCATATCCGCCAACCCGGAAGGGGTAAGATCGTTGCCCGGCGTGTTGCTCAAATCACGCGCCAGTATCGTGGCTTCCGCGGCCATACGTCCCGTTTCCGCGCCGGCCCGTAAGGTTGTGATGCCGATCCGTTGGCTGACCATGAGCGTTAGCGTGTCAAGACGGACCGCGGTTCCGGGATCGCTTTTGTAAAGATTAAAAGAATAACCACCCAGCATAGCGCCTTCCACGGTGGCCTGCGCGCACCACTCGGGTGCAAAACGCCCCAGATCAAGACCGTGAACGGTCGAAAAAAAATCTTTGACGCCAAACAAAGCAAGTTTGCGGGCCGCGACACCCGCGGCCTGTCGCCCCGTATCGGGCGTAAACTTCTCCTGCGCGCCCAGCCCGACCAGCACCACGCGAGCGGGGGCCGCCGCACCCGACGGATACAAGACGGCCAGTCGGTTTTTCTTTCCCTTGAAGTCGCCGCACAGCAACACACTGCGCAGATAACGCTGCAACGCCGGATCCAGTACGGGCGACGAGCCTTCCTCAAGTCGGTCCTCTTCAAAAAGGCCGACGACCATCGTCCCTTGCATCTCGGCGCCTATTCGTCCCGATTTTACCTGTATATCCATGATTGTCGTCCGTTGACCTTTGACGATGGGCACGGTTTATATATGACAGCCGCAGCCGGTCCCACAACCGCGTGTCGCCGCCGGGGTAAAGCTGGTATCGGAACCTCCGGAAACGTCCGCGGCAAACGTCGAAAACTTCTTGGTGACTTCCGTTCCCTCGCAATCCGGACAAGCTACTTGCTCACCCTCTTTAGCGGATTTGACCAATAGCTCGAAATTGTCGTCACAGGTAGCGCAATGATATTCGTATATAGGCATGAAAAACCTCCTTGAAAATCAGCAAGGACAGTCACAAGGACTGTCCTTAAGTCAAATCAGCGCCATTCGGCATGGGCACGCACAAGGACTACCCGCTGCTCTCTTTCCTACTTTATCCTTCCTACTTCATCCTTCCTACTGTACGCCCGGTCCAACAGTTCGACGGGATGAAGCACTTCGACCGCCCGCCTTTCTTTACCGACACCGTTTTGAATCTGAAGTATACAGCCCGGATTTCCGGTTGCGACGATGTCCGGGTCTGCCTTTCGTATATGGCCGACTTTTCGGTCAAGCAGACGCCCGGCCATTTCCGGATGGGTAACGTTGTAAATACCCGCACTGCCGCAACACCAGTCGGACTCTTCCAGTTCGACAAGTTGGATGCCGGGAATTTTACGCAACAAGGCACGAGGCTGCGACCGTACTTTCTGGCCGTGCGCAAGATGACAGGCATCGTGATAGGCCACACGGGCGTCGATCCTGCCCAAGGTCTCGTCAAGCGGAATTTCCGCAAGAAACTCGCTGATATCGCGTACTTTTGCGCTAAATGCCGCCGCACGGTCGCGGAACTGCGGATCGTCTTCCAGCAGTTCGCCATACTCTTTCAACTGAGCACCACACCCTGCGGCATTGATGATAACGGTATCCACCGCCGCCTGCTCGAACGTTTCTATATTTTTTCTTGCCAACTCTTCCGCGGTAGCCCGCTCGCCGCTATGCACCTGAAGCGCTCCGCAACAGGTCTGTTTTTCCGGGATGACGACCTCGCAGCCGTTGCGCGTAAGGACGTTGGCGGTGGCGACATTGATATGAGTAAACATCTCGTTCATGACGCACCCGGAGACGAGTCCGACCCGATATTTTTTCTCCCCTTTTGCCGGGAGGACGGGTTTGAGTCTGTTTTTGAGCGATCGGCTGGGTAGCCGGGGCAACATGGATTCCATGTCACGGAGTCGTTGGGGAAGCAGGCGGGTAAGCCCGGCGGCCCGAACAAGACGTTGCACGCCCAGTCCCTGATACAGCCGGAGGGGCAGAAATGCCAACGAAAGCCTGCCCGATGCCGGAAGCAGTTTTTGGAATACCAGATTTCTGAGGATACGTTCACCCAGTGTTTGGGGGCGCTTTTTTTCTATTTCCGCCCGTGCCCGCTCGACGATGCTCCCGTAATGCACACCCGACGGACAAGCGGTCTCGCAGGCGCGACAGTCGAGACATTGATAGATATGGCGGACAAAGTTATCGGTAAGACCGATCCGTCCGTCGGCATAGGCCCGCATAAGATAAATGCGTCCCCGCGGCGAATCCATCTCGACACCGAGTTCCGCGTAGGTAGGGCACGAAGGAAGACAGAGACCACAGTGAATACAGTCGAGAAATCGATCGTAATGCGGTGTCGTTCGGTTGGCGTCCGGGGCGTTTGAGACTACCGGTTCGGCGTGTGGAGACGTATGACTCATGTAGGCTCTTTCTGTAGCGTTTATATCTGTAAACCGGAAAGGCACAAGAGTGGACAACCTTGTAACAGTACTCCGTTTCCGTATTTCTGTCAAGGCTTATCGCGTTGAAAAGTGGGTGATCAGGGTTGTGGAGCGCGTGGTGGGGAAAGACACTTCGCGACTGCGGTGTGGGCGATTTCGGCAAGACGGTCCCGGTCTTTGGATTTGAGCGTCTGGGTGTCTATGGGCGGGCCGATATGAATTTCGACGGCGACACCGCGACGTACGCGCATACTGCCTTTGACAAGGATGCCGAAACTTCCTCGGATACCGACGGGAACGACGGGGACACCTGCTTCTATGGCAAGGAGAAACGCGCCGCCTTTAAAGGGTTGGAGGTCGCCTGTCCGGGAACGCGTCCCTTCCGGGAATACGAGGACCGGAAGACCGGAATGGATTTTCTGTGCGGCGCGTTTCAGGCTGCGTACCGCTTTTCTAGGATGCGACCGGTCGATGTGGATATAGCCGGCCAAACTCATGACCCATCCGAGAATGGGGATGCGAAAAAGCGATTCTTTGGCGATTACGCGAAACTGAAAAGGGAGCGATCCGAACAACACCGGGATGTCCGCAGCGCTTGCATGGTTGGCTACCAGTACACACAGTCGGTCAGGCGGGAGGTGTTCGATGCCGTGCAGGGTGACGGGAATCCGTCCGAGACGGAGAAGGGCACGGCTCCAACGCTGCGCAAACCAGTGGGCAAGACGCCCGGACGGATTCAGGGGAGCCGTCAAAAGGGCAGGGATACCAAACGCAAACGTCGCCGCGGTCACTCCGGCGACGATCAACAGGGTCTGTATCACCGATAGACTCGCCGCTATTTGATCAACGTAATTTTTTTGACGTCGGCATACGACTCGTTGCCGTCGGCGTCGCGCACTTCGATCCGATACAGATACAACCCTGAGCCGGCAGGATTTCCGTCGGTGTTGCATCCATTCCAGTCAATGACGAAATTACCGGCATCCTGTGGTTGATGGTTCAGGAGTCGGATCACTTTTTGACCGAGAATATTGTAGATGGTCAGAGTGACGTTTCCTCTCCGGGGCAAGGCATAGCGGATGCGTGTGGAGGGGTTGAACGGGTTGGGATAGTTCTGCTCCAGAGAATAGACGTTTGGCAAACTGGCGGTCGGCTGGGTAGGATTAAGTACAGCCGTCGGGTTGCTGCTACTGGCAACAAAACTGGATGGAGTGGACCATTCGCCTTCGATCGTGCCGCTGGTAGCTCTGGCTCTCCACCAATAGCGTACTCCGTCCTGCAACACAAGGCTGTCCGCCAGCGAGGGGTCGATGACCTGCCAATGCGTAGGATTGGTTGCAGAGCCTTCCGGAATCCCGGAAACGGCGACGACGAGTTGGTTGAGGGTCGAATCCGCGTAGAGGGCAAAGTCGTAGGTACGCGTACCACTGCCGGATGTGGCGTTGCTGACGACAAGCAGGGGACGAACCGACACTTCGGCGTTGGCGACTGGCGCTATGAGCACGGGAACGGATGGAGCCAGCGCTCCTGACGGAGTTATGGTAACGGTAGCGGATCGCGCACCGGTATTGGGAACGGGAATCGCCGCGTCGGTGGCGGTCAGAAAATAGGTATACTCGGTCCCGTTTACCACGGCTTCGTCACGATAAGTAGGTACGGCGCTGCCAGACTGGATCAGCACGGTATCCGCGCCGGAGACACGGTACAGATTGTAGCTGCCGAAGTCGGTTTCGGTATTGGGCGCCCATGACACTGTAATCGAGTTGTTTCCGGGGGCGGCCGTCGGCGTTGCCGGTGCCGCAGGCGGGGTGACGTCCGAACTTGCAAGTGTTAACACGGTCTGGGGTGGAGTGGATGTCGAGTTGCGACTGGGGTCCAGCGAGCCGGCGATCACCGTATATTGCACCGCTCCTTTTGGGAAGAACGAAGAATCGGTCACCACGACCGTATGGTCTTTGACAAGATGGCGGCTGGCGACGACAAGGGTGTCGCCGATGCCGTTGATGATATCGACAAAACTACTTGCCGGTTCGTCGGTTTTCCACGAGACACGTATCGTACGATAACCGGGGCGTATCGACAGGTTGCCGATCACCGGCGCGGCCGTGTCCTTGTTACCGGTGGTGGTAAAGGACCGTACTACATCGACGGCCGGCGCATTGCCGTTTCCGTCGGTAGAGCGAACACGGTAGAAATACGTGGGTCCGGGACCGAGATTGGTCAGTGTGACCGTATGCGAGGTCGTCAACGTGGTTTTGCCAAGATTCTGGGCAAGATTACTCGACGTAAGGTCGAAATCGACAAAGCTACTGGCCGGTTCGTTGGTGTTCCATGTAATGATGGCGCGGTCATCGGTGATCGCGGCTACAGCCACCACGGAGATGACGGGGGACGAGATGTCGGGTTGACCGGCGGTCGATCCGGCGGCGATGAGCGCCGGCAGCGGTCCCTGTGTAGGTCCGTTCCCAAGCAGTTCGCGCGAACTGATCCTATAGTTGTAGGTGGTGCCGGGTGCGAGATTGGTAAGCGTCAGCACATGATTGGTCACCATCTCGCCGCTGTTGGTATTTTGAGCCAATCCCGACGAGCCGTAGTCAATGGCGCTGCTGCTCAACTCATCGGTCTGCCAGGAAACGGTAAGCGTGTTGGACGTGCGTCCGATGATCGTGGGGCCGGCCAACACGATAGGGGCCTGTGTATCCGACCCCTGGTTGGTGGTGAACCGTCCGGTAAGCCCCGGAGACTGGAGCGTCTTAAACAGAATCCGGCTTTCCGACAGTTCGCCTATTTCTTTTGACGTCAGACCATTTGGCGGGAAGGTGACGCTGTTGCCGCTTGGATCGGTGATCGTCACGACATACCGGTAAGATTTGCCGAGCGAAAGATTGGTCAGCGTCAGATGATGATTAGTGACATTGATACCGCCGAACGTGGTCGTAATATCGGTCGGATCGTCTACCGGCGCTACGTCGAGCCGGGAGGTGGCCGGTTCGTCCGTTGTCACTTCGATGGCGATCAGATTGCCGCCGTTGTATCCGACAACGGGTCCCTCAGTGATGACGGGTATCAATTTGTCCGGTTCGCTTGTCTTGAAAGTACGACGACTGCTTTCCTCCGTGTTTCCGAGCTGGTCGGTCGATCTCACGCGGTATTCGTAGTTTTTGCCGGCCTCAAGGTTGGCCACCACTACCCGGTGGTCGAGCACCGGATCGTCTTCCTTTATCGCTATGACATCGGAGGAGCCAATTTCGTTGACGAGGACTTCGGTATCGGAAACCTCGTCGGTCTCGTAGACGATCACCGTGCGCCGTGCGGTGGCGAGGAGCACCGCCGGGCCGTTGGTAAATCGGGGTGGGGTGGTATCGTCCGTCAGCGGTGTGGTAAACGACTGAAAACTCGTCAGCGTCGAGTTGTCGCTGGCGTCGGAAAATCTCATGCGGTAAAAATAGATCGTTCCCGGAACCAGCCCTGTCACCTGTATCCGGTGCTGAAAGACAAACTGGTTGTTAGGGCCCGGAATTTCGGTAAACGGCTGGGTACTATCGCCTGCGACGATCTGGACAAAACCGCGCGAGATTTCCTCGTTACTGGCCCGGACCACCGCGCTGGTCCGCGAAAGACCGGCCGCCGCCGGATACCGCACCACCCAGGGCGCTACCGTATCGTTGCCGCGACGAGTATGCAGCGACACCGGGGGATTGGGCAGATAAGCGGTTTTGTTTCCTGCGCGATCGGAAAGTCGGACCTTTACATAGTAGGGGGCGTCCGGCAGCAATCCTCGGATCACGAGTTGATGAGAACGCTGAAATTCCGGACTGTCGGTTGTTTTGACCGTGTCGATAGAGGTCGGGCTTGCGCCAAAGGCAATTTTTACCATCGTAGGCTCATCGGTTTCAAGCGCCAGCGTAGCGGTGCTGTCGGTGACACCGATGACAAGCGGCCCGACGACCGGGCCGGGAATCGTCTGATCCAGAAAAACCTCGAAGGTGTCGATAGCGGCAAGCGTCGTCTCGCCGGCGAATCCGTGTGCGATGATCCTATTCGATCCCGGTGTCAGGGCTACGCCCGACAGGCTAAACGTGCGGGTGGTCGTTTCGAGCACGGCAGGAGCGGGGGCGCCGCTGGTCTGTACCGTAACACGAGTTATGATCCGGTTTCTGGCAATGCCGTTGATAGTAAACGGACTCCGATCGACATAAGTGGGAGTGGTGATGCCAAATCCGCCCCCTGCCGCATAGATGAGCGCGTTGGCAAAAATACGGCTGACAGGCGCGTTATCCACGCTGAGGGTGTTGCTTCTGGGGAAAATAGCGATACCTGCGATGTCTTTTGCACGGTTGTGTGCAATGACGCGTTTTCCGCTCGTGTCCCGCGCCAGCGACACGGTGTCCCCGTTGAGGGCGGGTCGGTAAAGTTGGCATTCTGAAAGTATACAGGTTGGTCGGCGACGGTAAGTCCGTCAAATACCGGATGTTTGAGATTCGCCGTAGACATGTCCAATTTGCCGCTGGTCGATGCCAACCGGGTTGAGCGAAGAAACGGGCTATACCCCGGACTTATAAGTCGACCGTCGATCCACCAGTTGTTGCCGCTTTGCTGTGAAAAAGCGTAAGTGGCGAAGACCAGACCGCCACCCTGATCCACATAAGCCGCGAGTGTGTCTCCCGTGGCGACCGGATCCGAAAAGGCGCCTTCGGTCCATACCATCACCACATCGAACGCGGCAAGTTGTTGAAGAGTGGGGGTAATGCCGGAGTTGTTGATAACCGAAACACGGCTCGAATCGAGCAGACCCGTTTCATGCAAGGCGCGTTTGATCGTACGCGGGCTGGTGCCGCTGTTGGAGAGCAACCCGACACGGAGATTCGACAAGGTCGTAGCTCGGAGACTCTGCAAGGACCGGCTTGAAGAAAGGTCCGGATACGCTCCGGGCAACGACGCAGCCGACTGTTTCTCCTCCGCAGATGCCACAAACGTCAGACAGACCCATGCGGACAGTAAAAAAACGGTATGTCGCAAACCACGAAGGTTTGTTTTAGTTCGTGTCGAGGGGATACGAAATAGGGTCAAGGCACCTGCTCCCGCGAGGTATCCGAAGATGAAAATCCGGAAAGAGACGTATACAACCCAAGGATATGATAAAACTGTTTCAAAATAACTTATATAAATAAATCTGTATGTGATGTAGATCACATTTGAAGGCAAATTCATATCAGGGGAACCCTGAATTCCGCATCTGCGGAACCATGTGGGACCGTCAGAAGGTAGCGCTCCGGAGCGCGCCACGTCAAGCGTTTTCTCCATCAAAAACCTTGACACCTCGAACAGCGGCGGATATGCTCGAAGAAACCGAGTTGCGGAAAGGGCAAGGCATACATGCTTATTTTGCAAGGATATCTAGAAAATCGGTATGCTCCACGAAGCCCCGTTGGACGTTTGCAGATCCTCGTGGGTTTGGCGGTCTTTCTCACGACATGGGCAGGCGGGTTTTCCGTCTCGGCGCAGACGCCGCAAGACACGTTTGCCCCGATCGCCGAAACCGAGCGTCTGATCAACCGTCCCGGAACGAGGGTCCATTTCGGTGATCTGATCGTCCCCGAAGGACAGAGGATGCAGGGACCGCTAGCGGTCGTCAGAGGGCTTGCGTTTGTAAGCGGCATCGTCCAAGGCGACCTGACGGTGGTAAACGGCAGTGTGTCTCTTCAGCGCGAAGCGGTGATCGAGGGCGATGTGCGGGTTATCGGCGGAGACCTCTACATTTCCCGTCACGCCCGCATCTCCGGCAGACAGATTTGTACCAACGTCCCGGTGATTGTGCGTGGTGACACACCGGGCCAACTGCGTCTTAAGGAGGTCCGCCCGCCGAAAGTTTTTTGGCAGACCGGGGTGGACGGTTGGCGTTTCAGCCGGGTAAGGGGACACGACGCGGCTTTTTCGACGAGCGTCAAACCCGCTGACGGACGGGGATTTCCGGGTATCTCGGCGACGGTCTACGCCCCGACGTTGCAAAACAATCACGGGTTTCTCGACTATCGGGTGACGGTCGAGCAGGCTTTTTTCGAACGCCGTTCCCTGAAAATAGCCGTTTCCGGTTACAAAAATACCGATACGCCGGACGGTTGGCACTTACCCTCCATACGCAAATCGATCATTGCCTATGTGGCGCGTGAAGACTATTATAACTATCACACACGGTCCGGAGCGACCGTCACGGCGACACAGCGGATCGACGATCGCGTGTCCGTCGGTATGGCGTACTCGCACGACCGGTATTTCAATCTCCCGGAGCGTTCGCCCTTTACGATTTTCTGGCATGACAAGGGGTTTCGGGTCAATCCGGTCATCGACGAAGGCAAACTTCTCAGTTTTACCTGGAGTCTCACGGTAGATACGCGGCCGGGCGAAACACGGACCGAACGCGGTTGGTATGCGGACGTTCAGATCGAACGCGCGTTGCCCTCGTTTGGGAGCGACTTCGGGTTTACCCGTTTTGACCTTACCCTGCGGCGGTACAACGAATGGCGCGGCCATCATCTGGATTTCCGAGCGAAGATCGCAGGGTCGGGCGCACCACTTCCGCTACAACGGGCCTATGTGCTGGGGGCTTCGGGGGGGTTGCGCGGATTTGGCGCGTTCGAGTATACCGGAGATCGGCTTTTCGTCGCCAATATGGACTATCGGATTCCGCTGGGTCGGCTCCGGCAGAAAGCAACGGTTTCCTGGCAATTGGAAGGATTGCTGTTTTTCGATATCGGAACCGCATTTTTTTCAAAAGCCTCCGGACGTAATTCGCCGTTGCACCCGGCGGTCAGAGACCGGATTTTTCCGCATGTTCCCCTACCGCTTCCCGACGGTTACGGAGATCTGAGAAGCAGCGCAGGCGCAGGACTTACGATTTCGAACCGATTTATCGACGCGACGCTGACGGTGGGGCAGAATCTGCACCGTACCTCGGCAAAACCACGCGTCACACTGTTTTTGCATCGAGACGTTTTCTGAAAAACCGATTTTCTCCGACTGACCCGTCCGGTCGTTGCAAACAAGGTAAAAGAGTATCCGACCGGGAGCCTTTTCGAGAAACGGTCAAAAAATTATTGGCAATCGTCGCTTCAAAGTTGTTTCTTTTATGGAATAAAGCCGAGATAAAACCTGACGTCCGAGTTGTCGCTGTCCGATTACAGCATGAATGCGAGCAAAACAGGGGTAGGCCGGGGAGCGGGGTAATCCCCAAGGGGGTCTGACCATGGCCATCGACATTCTGGAAACGCTGCGGAAGACGGCATTTGCCGAAGGACTTACCGACGAAGAACTCAAGGCGATTGTTTCCGTATGCCGAGAACGCGAGTTTGCCTCCGGCGAGGATATTTTTTCCGAAGCCAGCCGGGGAACGGAACTATATATCGTCTGCCGGGGCCGAGTCAGCCTCGAAGTGTCTTTGCCCAACCACCCGAGCCAGCGTTCGGAACGACTGGCAACCGCTACCGCCGGGATGGTCTTCGGCGAACTGTCGCTTGTAGACGGCTCGCCTCGCTCGGCTGGCGCACGCTCGCTCGACGACACCACCGTCATCGAAATCGCCAGCGCCGATATCCACCCCATTATGGAAGCTCAGCCCCGGATCGGTTTTGTCATCCTCCGCAATCTGGCAACCGTACTCTCCACCCGCCTGCGCAGCACCAACTTGTGGCTTAGAAACGAGTTGCTCTGGTCCAGATAAACCGAACTTCTTTTGGTTCGAGATTTCGAGACGGCCTACGACAGTAACATACGAAGGCCGTTTTTGTTTGCAAGGAAATCGACGATCGGGAGAGAGCGAAACGTGTTTCAGGTCGCCGACAAGGAAATCGCCGAGACGCTCATCTGGCGTCTATGGCAGGAATATCTTCCCGCGATGCGCCCGTTGAAACTGTGCGACGGACGCACTGTGCGTATCTTCCGACCCGGACGGCTCAACTCCGATGGCGGCCCGGATTTTTTGGACGCAGCACTTTCCTTCGGTCCAGGACCTCCGCTCTCCGGCGACGTGGAAATCCACGTCCGCCCTGCGGACTGGACCCGTCACGGCCACAACCGAGATGCCCGATACAACGGTGTCCTGTTGCATGTGGTGATGTGGGACGACGCCGAATCGCATCCCGTCCTGAAACAAAACGGACAGCACGTCCCTAAGCTGGCACTTTCGAGCCATCTGCGTTTTAGCCTCGAAACCCTCCACCGACGAAAAAAGCGGATACGTCCCTCCCCGTATCCTTGTCAACAACACAGATGGGAGGCGGAAACCTTTAAAACCGCGCTTCTCCATGCCGCCCGAATCAGACTTTCAGAAAAAATCGCAACCCTGGAAAAACGCCTGCTCCGGGTGTCTCCCGAACAGACGCTCTACGAGCATCTCATGCGCGCTGCCGGGTATGCGAAAAATGCGGAGCCTTTTGCAAAATTGGCGCGTCTGTTGCCGATAGCGACATTGCGCGAAGTGCTCGCGGATGTCCACACGCAACGTCGCACGACCTATCTTCAGGCCGCGCTGTTTGGTGCGGCGGGATGGCTCGAAACCGGCGCTACGTGCACCCGTGACGCTTTTTACGACACGCTTGGAGGGCTTTGGGGAGACATGTGTGTACATCTGGGACTTCGACCCATGCGGGCGGAGGAATGGCAGTTTTTTCGGTTGCGTCCGTTCAACTTTCCGACGGTCCGACTGTCAGGCATGGTTTCCCTCGTTCGGAAAGGGTTGGAGAAAGGGCTGGACGCGAGGTTTGGGGAGATCTGCGCGAAAGATACGGAACCGGGACGTCTTCTGCGTCTTTTGCGCGAAACGCTCGACCATCTGTTTTTGTCGGAGTCGAGTGACGGTGCGCTGTCCGATTTTTTGCTCGGTGGAACACAGAAGAACCGGCACGCGTTGATCGGGACGGACCGGAAAAGCGATATGACGATAAATGCGGTATTGCCTTTTCTGCTCGCCGTCGCTCGCCGTGCAGACAACGAACGGCTGGAGAAAAGATTGTACGAAGTGTTCGAACTTTATCCCAAGCTACCCGAAAATGCAGCGCTTCGCACCATGCAAACCCTGGTCTTAGGATAAGCGGAGGACCGTATTTCGTGGATAACCGGCGCCGCGCTCCAACAGTGGTTTCTTTATGTCGAAAAAACAACATGCCGCAACAAACGATGCGAGGGTTGTCCGCTCAATCCTCAGACCTCGATACCCAGATAGCCGAGGGCGGCGCGCAATTCTTTCCGATGGGCATCGTCGCGCCGGAACGGATTTCCCGGTAACAGATGATCGGTAGCATACCACCCGCGCATTTTCTTGACCATCGCGGCGCTGTGTTTGTATGCGGGAACCGGCGGCTGAAACGCCACGCGTCCCAAAAACTCCATAGCGGTAGACAGTTCGAAGAAACGCAGACGATCTCCGTTTCGGAGCGCATCCGCCAGGTCCCTGAACTTGTCCGGAATAAACGTGGCGATACCCAGTAGCGCATCGCTCCCGTTAAAGATCATGGAGGCGAAGTCGTAGTCGTTGCCGGTAAACAGACGCTTGCCGATCCGGTTCATTTTTTGCAGAAGCGTCCACTCCATCGAAGGATTGAGCGAAGAGTGTTTGGCGCCGGTCCATTTGGAGTCGGAAAGAATCTCGATCAGCGAATCATCCGGAAACATCCATCCGTTAGGGGCGAAAACCGGGCTTAATTCGAATGCCTTTAACCCGCCTCGCGATGCTTCGGCAAGCCCACGGTATACGTGTACGACGGTGGCGGTGTCGGCATTTTTGAGTTTTTGCGTCTGAAAAACGATCGGACTGGCATCGTACTGCGATTCGAGCATGTCAATTTTGCGGCGGTATGCGCGTATGACCGCGTCGGTATCAGAGCCGTCGATCTCGTCTTCAATGTATACACCTGCAGTAAACGGCCGCCCCGCCATGACTTCTTTGGTCACTTCGAGTCCACGTATCTGTTGTTCGCGGGTACAGTGGTTGATCTGGTAGGTATCCATAAGCACGGCCGGTTCGATGCCATAGCCGGCGGTGCGTTCCAAATCCCTCGCAAACGTGTCGAAGTCGATCACTCCTTTATCGGTTACCGGTATGGAAAGGGCGGCGATAAGATACGGTTCTCGACCAAAGCCTCCGGGGGTAGTCAGCGATTCGGACATGGGTGCAACCTCGAGGTTTGAAGTTTGAAGGGTGAAGGTACGGTATCGGCCATGCGTGATCATTTCCCTCACCGGCTTTTGTCCACGCCGATACGTGCGCAGAGCGAAGCAAGCCGACAACGGCTGCAATGCGGTGAGATGGGTTTGCACAGATTCTGTCCGTATGTAACCAGCAAGTCGTTGATGCGAATCCAGTATTCGGGGGGCAGTTTGGCGCGAAGCGCAAATTCGGTCTCTTCAGGGGTCCGGGTAGACACATACCCCCATCGGTTTGTGATGCGATGTACATGCGTATCCACGCATATCCCCGGTTTGCCGTATCCGAGCGTAATGACAAGGTTGGCCGTTTTGCGTCCGACGCCGGGCAATGTAAGCAGGGTATCCAGGTCGTCCGGTACGCGGCTGTCGTATTGCTCGATCAGGATGGCGCAGATCTCGCGGATATGGCGGGCTTTGGTAAAGTGAAACCCGACCGGATAGATGGCACGGTCTATGGTTTCTTCCGAGAGTTTTTGCATGTCCGCAGGGTTCGCCGCAAGCGCGAAAAGTCGCTGACAGGCTTTTGCGGTGGTTCTGTCTTGTGTACGCAGGCTGAGTACTGTGCCGATGAGAATGCGAAACGGATCCTGTCTGGTCACGGCCGCCACGGCGCTCAGGGCGGTGTCCGTCCATTGCTGGGATTCTTCTTCGAGAATGGGTATGGCGATGTGGATGTCGTCGTCACGCATAGGCTATCGTATTACGGCGTTTTCCACGGGGGATACAGCCGTTGTTCCATACCCAGCAGGCTCAGCACGCGGCCCGCGATAAAGTCGGCCAGATCGTCGAACGTGCGGGGTTTCTGGTAGAAAGCGGGCATGGCCGGCACGATGTGCGCGCCCGCTTTGGCGACGGTCAGCATGTTTTTGAGATGAATCCGGTTGAGGGGTGTTTCGCGCGGTACGAGGATAAGCGGGCGCGCTTCTTTGAGCGTCACGTCGGCGGCACGCTCGATTAGCGAGGTGGATGCGCCGTGGGCGATGGCGGACAACGTTTTCATCGAGCAAGGGATGACCACCATGCCGTCGGTGCGCACTGACCCGCTTGCGATCGGCGCGGTTAGATCGCCCATTTTGTATTCGTCCAGTCGCCCGTGCCGTACTTCCTCCCCATACAGAACGGCAAGCCGATCGAGAAACGTTGCTCCGTCGGGCAGTGCCACTTCCTCTTGAAGCACGAGGGTTCCGAATTTAGACAACACAAGGCTGACGCAGTGACCGTTCATAAGCAACGACCGCAAAAGCCTAAGCGCGTACAACCCGCCGCTTGCACCCGTCACGGCTACGACTACGTGTTTGGCATCCATGCTGTCTTTATACCCTTTCTCCTCGGTATATAGTGGCAATGCCAAGCGACAGACCCTGATAGTCGGTATGGGAAAACCCGGCTTCTTGCATCATCCTAAGAAAGGCTTCTCGTTCCGGAAAACCCATGACCGATGTATGTAGATACCGATACGCGTCGCCGTCTCCGGAAATAAACCCGCCGATACGGGGAAGCAGATGCCGGAAGTATCCCTGATACATCTGTTTTATCACCGGCAACCGGGGGCGTGAAAGTTCGAGGACGACAAGTCTTCCTCCGGGGCGAAGCGTTCGGCGGATGCTGCGCAGTCCGGCCGGGACGTCGGCAAAGTTGCGCACGCCAAAGGCCACCATCGCGCCGTCGAACGTTTCGGCGGCAAATGGCAGTGTCTCGGCATCCCCGCATACGAAGCGTACGGGGCGGGAGGCGTTTTTTTTCGCCTTGCTCTGTCCGATCCGCATCATGCCGGACGCCAGATCGACACCGATCACGATGCGTGGCGGCGCGGATCGCCGGACGAGAGCGAGCGCCAGATCGCCGGTACCGACTCCTACGTCCAGAATCCGGCTTTCCGGTGGGGCGTCGAGCGCAGAGAGCGCCGCGCTGCGCCAGTAAAGATCGCTGCCCGCGCTAAGCAGACGGTTGAGCAGATCGTAGCGCGCCGCAATCCGGTCGAACATGTCGCGTACGCGCCGGGATTTTTGATGCATATCGGTCCTTCGTTTTTGTGTTTCCGGAATATACACGCACACTTGTCGCTGTCCAGCAAAAACCGGCGAAGACCTGTCCGTAACCGACGAACGGCTTTCTTCAGAAATATGGTTACCGAGTTCTTGACAGAGCGATAAGGGGTGGACATATTAGGACATCCTCTGCAACATTGCCTGGGTTTTATCCTGTTTTCCATTCACTTTTTTCGCAAGGAGGCCACCATGGCCAGCAACCGCGGTGTAGCGTATATTCGGCCCGGCGTCGTGGAAATTCAGAGCATCGACTATCCGGTTCTGGCGCTCGGCAACCGCAAATGCGAGCACGGCGTCATCCTCAAAATCGTCTCGACCAATATCTGCGGGAGCGACCAGCACATGGTCCGCGGCCGCACCACCGCGCCGGAAGGACTTATTCTCGGTCATGAGATTACCGGAGAGGTTGTCGAGGCGGGACGCGATGTCGAGTTTATCAAAAAGGGCGACATTGTTTCGGTCCCGTTCAACATCGCCTGCGGACGTTGTCGGATGTGCAAGGAAGGCAAGACCGGTGTCTGTCTGAACGTCAACCCGTCGCGGCCCGGTGCGGCGTACGGGTATGTGGACATGGGGGGCTGGGTCGGCGGACAAGCCGAATACGTGATGGTCCCGTATGCGGACTTCAACCTGCTTAAATTTCCCGACCGTGATCAAGCGCTGGCGAAGATCAAGGCGTTGACGCTCTTGTCCGACATTTTCCCGACTGGGTTTCACGGCGCGTTTTCCGCAGGCGTCGGTCCCGGTTCGACCGTCTATGTCGCGGGCGCAGGGCCGGTGGGACTAGCGTGCGCGGCGTCGTGTCATCTGCTGGGTGCGGCGGTGGTCATCGTAGGGGATCTGATCGAAGAGCGTCTGGCGCAGGCAAAGAGTTTTGGTTGCGAGACGATCGATCTCAAACAGAAAGCCAGCCTGCCCGATATGATCGCTCAGATCGTCGGCGAGCCGGAAGTGGATGCGGCTGTGGACTGTGTCGGGTTCGAGGCGCGCGGTCATGGAGCGGATGCGGCGGTGGAACGCCCGGCAACGGTGCTGAACTCGATCATGGACATCACCCGTGTCGGCGGCGCGCTCGGTATTCCGGGGCTGTATGTGACAGGCGATCCGGGTGGCGTGGACGACAACGCCAAGATCGGGATGCTCGGCATCCGTATCGGTCTGGGCTGGGCCAAGTCACTCGTGTTTACCACAGGTCAGTGCCCGGTCATGCGGTATCACCGCAAGCTGATGAACTGCATCCTGCACGACAAGATCGACATTTCCAAAGCGGTCAACGCAACGGTCATCTCGCTTGACGACGCCCCGCAAGGGTACAAGGATTTCGATCGGGGCGCGGCAAAGAAATACGTCATCGATCCGCATCGAATGATCGCGGCATAATTTTTCGTATAGCCTCGGAAGAAACCAAAAAGCCCGCGCCGATCGGCGTGGGCTTTTTTTTTACCCCTGCCTACCCAATCCAAGTGGCGAAAAAGTTTTCTCATTGGGACCAAAGAAAGCATATTAGGGACATAGTTCACAGATAATGTCATAGAGGTTCACTTCCGCTACGATGCAGTAATACCATGCCTCAGAAGATTCTTCTCTTCCCATCGTTCCGGTTTGTTCCGGTTTTTGCGGTGATCGTCCTGCTGGGGACCGGATGTCTCGGATCGCGCGTGGCGATACCGCCGGAGGCAAAACCACTGTATGACCAGGGGTTGGCGTTGTACGACACGGGCGACTACGCTGGAGCGGAACAGCGGTTTCGCCGCGTTCTTGAACGCGACGGCAGTCTGACGATGGCTCGGTATTGGCTTGGCATGTCGTTGTACGAGCAAAGAAAAAACGACGACGCGCTCCGACTGTTTCTGCAAATACGATCGTCAAACGGAAAACTCCCGCACGGGTATTACGGGTTGGGTCTCGTGTCTTTGCGGATGAAAAACCGGCGGCTCGAAGCGGTGCAATGGTTTCGTGAAGCGTTGCGGCGCGATTCCGGATTCGTGGATGCTCAGTGGCAGCTTGCTGTTACCCGTCTTGCCCTTTCCAGAGGGCTTTTCGGCGCTTTCAGCATAGAGCAGGTTCGGGATGAATTTCGCCGCATCATTCGTTTGGCCCCCGAACACCCACAGGCATATTACACGCTGGCGCTTACCTACTCCGAATTCGGCATAGAGGATGATGCCGGTTCGGGTATCCCGTTGTTCGAGCGGCAGATCGTCGTGACGCCCGACCATCGCGATGCCCGGTATCAACTTGGACTGGCGTATATCGACATGGACCGTATCGACGAGGGCATTGCCATGCTCGAATCGGCACGACCATCGGATCCGGAGCGATCCGGGCGAATCGACCGCGCCGTAGCGGAGGCAAAACTCCGAAACCGGCTTGTACGGGGCGACAGCGTTTTTCAGACGATCCGTCTTTTGCCGGAGGCGGAGCGCCGGTTGTATTACGATTTGAGTCATGTGCTGTCGCCCGATGCGTCATTTCGGGCGGAAGCGCTCTCGCTCGAAGAGGCTGGAAAAAGGGCGTTCGATCATTGGAGAGCCAGCGACCCTATACCGGAGACCGGGGACAACGAACGACTGGAGGAGCACTGCCGGCGGGTCGCCTATGCGCGCCGACATTTCGGACGGGGCATGTGGCCGTGGGACCGAAGGGGCGAGGTATACATTCGCTATGGCGAACCGGCATCGCGTGAAACATCGATTTCAAGCGCCGGGGATACCGATACGGGATTGACGGGCGTGAGCGTCGCGCAGTTTGGCGTTCGCCAGGTCCAGCGATGGGTGTACCGGACGCCGCCGCTACAGTTCGACTTTGTGGATCAAGGGGCGAATTTTGTATTCGACACTCCGTTTTCGCTGTCTTCGGGTGACATCTCGGCGCTGGCGAGAGAAGCTATGTACGATCAGAATGCCCGATTGGACGACATGATGCGCCGCGCGCCGTCGGTGTATTCGGATCAGATCGAACACGGGCCGCCGCTACGGTTTTCGTACAGTCTGGCGGTATTTCGCGGAGTAGACGGCCGCCCCGAATTGGAGGTCGATTATGCGATACCTGCGATCGAGTTGACCTTTCGGGAGCTACAGGCAAGGATCGAGACGGCTATCGTTGTTTTCGATTCGGAGTGGCGTGAGGAAGCAAAGGTGGTCGAAGACAAGCGGATCGAGACAAGCGGAGATGAAAAAAGCCGGAAGTACGAGACGGCGTTGTACCGTCGTACTGTTTCGGTTCCGCCCGGCGCGCACCAGTTTGCCCTTCGCCTGACGGATGCGGAGTCAAAGCGGAGCGGTGTATTGCGTCAAGGGTTGACGACAGACGCTTTTCCAGCCGGAAGGCTGGCGATGAGCGATCTGCGTCTGGCATCGCTGGTATCCGCCGGAGGAGGCGCATTTGTGCGAGGTGGGCGCCGGATCGTGCCCAACCCCGCCGCCGTTTTTTCCCGTACCCGTCCTGTGACGCTGTATTACGAGGTATACAATTTGCTCAAAAATGCCGCCGGACGCATGCAACTTACCATAGAATATACGGTTTATCCACTCGCAGGAAGTGACCCGCCCGTGTTTTCGGTGGTGGGTGGAAAAGTTACGCGCCCGGTGTCGGATCGCGCATTTTCGCTGATTCAGGATGAAGAAGGCACCGAAGAAACGCTATACCGTGATATCGGCATCGACATGGGTCAGGCCAACCCGGGCCGCTATGCCATACAGGTGACAGTGACCGACCTGCATCGCCAAGAGTCGGTAGATAAGACGGTCCTGTTCCGACTGGTGGAATAAGCGCTTATGCGACCGGCATAGCCATAGCGCTCCGGTCTTCCCGCCGACCCGGACAGACGCTGAAATCTGCATACGCCCGAATGCAGGGTTAAATATT
>Ga0194131_10004948_pt1 | contig 19614 bp, 13 predicted proteins | sample TA2KigO120mmetaG_FD_148631 | JGI IMG/M metagenome (GOLD analysis project Ga0194131, IMG submission 148631) | Freshwater microbial communities from Lake Tanganyika, Tanzania - TA2015053 Kigoma Offshore 120m | ecosystem: Environmental > Aquatic > Freshwater > Lake | place: Tanzania: Lake... | reverse complement strand
CTCCGCGCTGTTCGGCCTTCGCCGCACGATCCTCGACGCCAACCCCGATATGGGCGGCACCCTCGGCCTCGGCGGCAGCAGTGGCAGTGAGACCACGGGCGACGGGGAAACCTCGCGCCAGGGCAGCCTCAGCGCCGTGCTCACCTGCAAGATCACGCAGGTGTTGCCCAACGGCAACCTGCAGATCTGGGGCCAGAAGGAGATCCGCGTGAACGGGGAAACCCAGTACCTCACGCTCACCGGCGAGATCCGTCCCCGAGACCTGCGCCTCGACAACACCGTGCAGAGTTCGCTGATCTTCGGCTCCAAGGTGGAGTTCACCGGCCAGGGCGACCTGGCCAGCCAGCAACGCCAGGGCTGGGGCACGGCGGTCACCAACGCCATCTGGCCGTTCTAGGCGGGGGCGCAATAGCGGAGCGTATGCTCCTCCTGCTCGCCTGCGTCACCGCCGACAACGGCGCCGACCCACTCGTCGACGACACCTCCTCGCCGCCGGGCGGCGACACCGCCGCCGAGATGGGCGGCGCCGACCCGCTCAGCCTCGCCGCCGAGGTGAGCGAGGCCGAGATCCTCGCCACCATCACCGACCTCGCGGCGCTCGGCACCCGCCACTCGTACAGCGAGGGCGACGAGCTGGCCGCCGAGTACCTCGTGGATCGGCTCGAGGCCCACGGCCTCGTGGTCGACCAGCTCCCCTTCGAGATCGACGAGGGCGTCACCGGGCTGAACCTCGTGGCCCGCAAGGAGGGCGTGGAGTCGCCGGGTGTCGTCTACGCCTTCTCGGCCCACTACGACAGCACCAGCGACGACCCGCTGGTGAGCGCCCCCGGCGCCGACGACAACGCGTCCGGGGTGGCCGCCGTGCTGGAGGCGGCGCGCATCCTGTCCAGTCGCGACACGCGGGCCTCGGCGTGGTTCGTGCTCACCGCCGGCGAGGAGCAGGGCGCGCTCGGCTCGCTGGCGCTGGCCGAGGCCTGGCAAGACGAGGGCGCCGACATCCGGGGTGTCATCGCCCCCGACATGATGGCCTACTGGCCGCTCGGCGACGGCGACGCCTTCGACATCCTCGGCGACGAGGCCAGCGAGCCCCTGGTCAACGACATGGCGCGGGTGGCCGACGAGCTGGGCGTGGCCAACAAGACGTGGATCGAGCACCGTTACTGCTACGGCGACGACCACACCTACTACCAGGAGGCCGGCTTCCCCGCGATCTCGCCGATGGATTGCGTGGAGGCCCACAACGTGCGCGGCTCCGGCGAGGACACGCCGCACTACCACAAGACCACCGACACGGTCGACACCCTGTACCTGCCCTTCACCGCCCGGGTGACGCAGGTGACGACGGTCACCTTCGCCGGCTGGGTGGGGCTGGCGGAGTAGCCGGTGTTTCCCTACCACGACTTCCTTCCCCCCACCCTGCTCGACGCGCTCCACGGCGCCGCCGAGCCCGTCCCCGGCGTGGACGGCCTCCGCGTGGCCCCCGGGCTCCAGTCGGAGTTTCCCCGCCTCGAAAACGCCGAGGTGCTGGCCCTCGTGGTGTCGGTCTACGACGAGGTGGCCGCCGAGCTCGCGGCCGTCTTGCGCCAGCGGGAGCTCGACCGCGCCTTCGTCGACGCGCGCACCCTCGCGCTCGTTCCCGCCAACGCCGGGGTGGCCATCGAAGACCCTACCTACCGGACGGTCATCGGCCAGCGCGACGCGAGCGGACGCGTCGTCGTGGGCGCCGGAACCGCTGACGGGCACCTAGCACAAGTCACCGTCCCCCCCGCCCTCCAGGGCCCCCAGGTGACCCTCTTCGGCCCGCCCGACTCGGCGCGCATGGCCATCAACGCGATGAACGCGCTGCACCGCGTGCGACCAGGGGAGCCTGCCATCGTCGCGGAGCTCGTCGACAGCTCCGGTGCCGTTCCCCGGTGGGGCGCCGACAGTGAAGACAGCAAGACCCCCCTCGCCCGCGACCTGCTCGCCGCCAGCGAGAACCTCGCGCGCTGCATCGACGGCACCCTGGAGGTCCGCGACGGCGCGCGCCACTACACGCTCGCGCCCCACCAGCGATCCATCCCCATCAAGCGCGTGGCGGGCCTCGCCCTGCCCGACGGCAGCCACCTGCTGCACGGCGAGCCCCTCCCCTTGCACCTCGTGGAGCTGGTGCAACACGCCGCGTTGAACCGGGATCGTCCCGAGGCGCTGGTGTACTACATTCCCAAGCTCGAGAACGAGGAAGAAGCGGCCTACCTCGCGAGCCTGCTCGCCTGCACCGAGCGCCACCTCGGGCTCCCGGCCGGCACCATCCGCGTGCTCCTCGTCTTCGAGAACCCGAGGGCGATCTTCCGCATCCGCGAGATGGCGGCGGCGCTGCACCCGTGGTTTCTCGGGGGCAGTCTCGGCTGGCACGACTTCCTCGCCTCCACGGCGCGACTGTTCAAGAACGACCCCGGCTACCGCATCCCGGTGAAGGCCGACCCCAACATCGTGATCCGCAACATCCGCGAGTCGCACCGCATCCTCGTGCGCGACCTCGGGCCGATGGGCGCGCTCAAGATCGGTGGAATGTACGGGGTGTTGCCCACCGAGGGCGACCCGGCCTCGTACGCGGTGTCGATCGTCGGATTCGTGCGCGACGTCACCACCCAACTCAAGCGCGGCCTCGACGGCTACTGGGTGGCTCACCCCGACTTCGTCCGCATCGGCATCGCGCTGGTCGAGGCCTGGCGCCAGGGCCCCGCCATGGTCGACGCGCTCGTACGCGCGCTGGTGCCGGCCGAGGAGGTAGACCGTTGCCTCGCCTTCGTGCACGCCCCCGACCCGCCCGGGCTCGACGAGGCCGATCCCCGCTACCCGCGCGCCGTGCTCGCCGCCGAGCGAGGCGCCTCCGAGGTGATCGCCAACGACCACCCCGACGAGGTGCGCTACAACCTGTTCCAGGCGCTGCAATACCTCTGCGACTGGCTCGCCGGGCGCGGCTGCGTGGCGCTCCCCGCCACGATGAAAGACGCCTCGGGCCAGCCGGTGTTCGTGCGGGTGATGGACGACCTCGCCACCACCGAGCGCAGCCGCTGGGAGCTCTGGGCCGAGGTGCACCACGGGCGGGTGCCCGTCGCCACCCTCGACCGCCTGCTCGCCGAGGAGCTGGCCTTCATCCGCGAGGCCCGTTCGACCGACACCAAGCGCACGCAGGTGGCCTGGCACCCCACGTGGTCGCCCATCGCCGCGCGGCTCCTGCGCGCGATGGTGGTGACGGAAGATCCACCCGAGTTCGTGACCCAGCTTCTCCTGCCCTTCGCGCAGCCGATGGTTCGCGACGCCACCGACCCCTGGGCCATGGCGCGGACGCTCTGTCCCGGGCTGTACGACCAGATGGAGCGCCCCGTGTAGAATGTTCCCCGCATCCCCGCGAGCGCGCATGAGCTTCCTCCTCCTATTGTCCCTGGGTTGCCGCGAGACCGGCGAGACCAAGTTCGTCACCGACCGCGATGAAGACGGCGTCTCCGAAGACGACGACTGCAACGACGAAGACGCCAGCATCGGCCTCCCCGGCACCTACTACATGGACTACGATCACGACGGCTACGGCGAAGACAGCACCGCCGAGAGCTACTGCGAGCGCCCCGCCGGCTACTCCGAGGTGGGCGGCGACTGCGACGACCTGGTGGCCGAGGTGTACCCCGGCGCCGAGGACATCTGCGACGGCCTCGACAACGACTGCGACGGAACCATCGACAACGGCGCCACCGCCACGATGTACTACGTGGACGCCGACCAGGACGGCTACGGCGACGACGCCAGCACGGTGTACGACTGCACCCAGCCCGAGGGCACCGCCACCGTGGGCGGCGACTGCAACGACGCCGATGCCGCTTACAACCCTGGCGCCAGCGAGAGCGACTGCGCCGACCCCAACGACTACAACTGCGACGGGTCGGTGGGCTACGCCGACGACGACGGCGACGGCTACGCCGCCTGCGAGGAGTGCGACGACGGCAGCGCCGCCGCCAACCCCGCCGCCGAGGAGACCTGCAACGACCAGGACGACGACTGCGACGGCCTCGTCGACGACGCCGACGACACGGTGAGCGGCGCCCTCACCTGGTACCGCGACCTCGACGGCGACAGCTACGGCGACGCCACCACCTCCACCGCCGCCTGCAGCCAGCCGGAGGGCTACGGCACTGACAACACCGACTGCGACGACACCCGCGCCGACGTGAACCCGGCGGCCTCGGAGGTGTGCAACGACCTCGACGACGACTGCGACAGCCTCCTGGACGACGCCGACGACAGCCTCGACACCAGCACTGCCAGCACCTGGTACGTCGATGCCGACAGCGACGGCTACGGCAGCGACAGCAGCACGCTCCTGGCCTGCGACCAGCCCGGCGGCACGAGCCTGCTCGCCGGTGACTGCGACGACGCCGACGCCGCCTACAACCCCGGCGCGCTCGAGGAGGACTGCACCGACCCCAGCGACTACAACTGCGACGGCGCGGTGGGCTACGCCGACGCCGATGGCGACGGCTACGCCGCCTGCGAGGAGTGCGACGACGGCAACGCCGCCAACAACCCCGCTGCCACCGAGACCTGCGACGGCGCCGACAACGACTGCGACGGCACCGTCGACGAGGACGACGCCAGCGACGCGCTGACCTGGTACGCCGACGCCGATGGCGACGGCCACGGGGATGATACATCCACCACCGAGGCTTGCTCCGCGCCTTCTGGATACTTAGCCGATAACACCGACTGTGATGATACAAACGCCGATGTATCGCCAGCCGAGGTAGACCTTTGCAACGGCATCGACGACGACTGCGACGGCACGGCAGACGAGGACGACGCCAGCGACGCGCTGACCTGGTACGCCGACGCCGACGCCGACGGCTTCGGCAACGCGGGAAGCAGCGTGAAGGCCTGCGCCAGGCCCGGTGGCTACGTCAGCGACAGCGACGACTGCGATGATACTTCCGCCGATGTATCACCCGGCGAAATCGAGGTTTGCAACAACATCGACGATGACTGCGATGGCACCGTCGACGAGGACGACGCCGCCGACGCCAGCACCTGGTACGCCGACAGCGACGGCGATGGCTACGGCAACGCGGCGAGCACCACCGTCGCCTGCGACGCGCCCGTGGGCTACCTCGCCGACGACAGCGACTGCGACGACACATCCGCCGATGTGTCGCCCACTGAGACTGAGCGTTGTAACGGCATTGACGACGACTGCGACAGCAGCGTGGACGAGGGCGTGGATACCACCTACTACCGCGACGCCGACGGCGACAGCTACGGCAACGCCGCGGTCACCGACAACGCCTGCTCGACCCCCAGCGGCTACGTCAGCGACGACACCGACTGCGACGACAGCGACGCCACCAGCTACCCCGGGGCCACAGAGAGCTACGACGGGGCCGACAACGACTGCGACGGCACCGTGGACAACACCGGCTGGAGCGGCACCGGGGCCGACGGCAGCCTCAGCGTGTCGACGAGCACCACCGTCAACGAGAGCTGGGCCGTCACCGGGATCTCGGGGGTGGTCGTCACCGTGCTTGGCAGCCCGGGCCTCGCCGAGGGCGACGAGGTGCTGGTCATCAACCTGCACGGCAGCGACAGCGAACACGCCAACGTCGGCAACTACGAGTTCGCGTGGGTGAGCTCGGTGTCGGGGCACGAGATCACGCTCACCGCCTCACTGTCCGCCACCTTCGGGCAGCGCACCAACGCCGACCTGACCGACCAGGCCGTGCAGGTGGTGCGCGTGCCCCAGTACACCGACGTGACGGTGAGCAGCGGCGGCTCGATCACCGCCGAGGCCTGGGACGGCGAGACCGGTGGCGTGCTCGCCTTCCGCGCCACCGGCGTGGTGACGGTGGCCAGCGGCGGGAACCTCAACGCCGACGAGATGGGCTACTGGGCAGGCGAGACCGGCACCGCCTACAACAACGATGCCTTCCAGGGCGAGTCCTACGCCGGCGAGGGCGACGGGAACCTGCCCCCGTCGGGCGGCTACTACGGCAACTGGGCCGCCGGGTACTACCAGAACAACTACGGTGGCGGCGGCGCGATGATCACCGGCGGCGGCGGCAACTACGGCGGCGGCGCCACGGCCGGCGATAGCTGGACCGGGGGTAGCTACCCGGCCGCCGAGGCCGGCGACACCTACGGCGACGCGGCGCTGGCCGACCTGTTCCTGGGCTCCGGCGGCGCCGGCGTGTGGTACGGCCGTGCCTACCCTGGCCCCGGCGGCGACGGCGCGGGCATCGTGTTCGTGGCCGCCAACGAGATCGTGGCCAGCGACAGCGCCGCGATCAGCGCCATCGGCGGCACCACCGCGCGCTGGGCCCACGGCACCTGGACCTACGGGGCCGGCGGCGGCGCGGGCGGGAGCATCTGGCTCCTGGCCGACACGCTGACCCTCGGCAGCGCCAGCGTGGATGCGACGGGCGGCTTTGGCGAAGACACCCACATCCGCGTGGGCGGCGACGGCGGCTACGGGCGGGTGCGCCTGGACTACAACACGCTCAACGGGTACGGCTACGGGAGCGGCGGCGACACCACCGAGCAGGCCATCGCCAGCGAGCCCGACGCGGGACACGCGGAGACGCCCTAGCGGAAATCGTCGCGTTGCAATAATAAAGCTGAGGATGTGGCGACGACTCTTCCTCGCCGCGGGGCGCTACTCGACCGCGAGCGCCGACTCGCCATGGTCGTGCATGGACAGCTCGTCGCACCTGTGCATCGTGAGCACAAGCTGATTCGAGGCCCGGGCCGGTCACACACCGTTGCCCGGCGGGGTCACCACCGCGCGGGGCAGTGGTCGCCCTCGGCCAGCCAGGCGTCGACGGCCACGGCCCGGTCGACGAGGAACTCGCGCAGGCTCGCCACCGCCTCGGCATGGTCGCGCGCGCTCACCCAGGCGCGGGGGTCGTCGGCCCAGGCCTCCTCGATCTGGGCTGCCCACTCGTCGACCTGCGAGGCCATCAACTCGGGGGCGTAGGCCTCGCGCGCCGCCACCACCTTCCCGACGTAGACCTCGCACCACTCCGGATCGGCGAGGACAATCTCGAAGAGGACCTCCTTGCGCCAGCCGGTGTGCTCCCACGTGATGGGGTCGGCGTCGACCACGCCCGACCAGACGGGTGAACCGTCGGTGTAGGCCGAGTCGCCGAAGCTGATGTCGAGGTCGTAGGGCAGGTACAGGAAGCCGCGGGAGGGGTGGTCGTAGAGGTAGTAGTTGATCTCGACGCCCGCCCAGTAGTTGTCGAGCGCGGGGATCACCGCCTCGGCGGCCCACTCGGACGTGGCCTCGTCGAGGTCGACCAGCGCGGCGATCTCGTCGACCGTCGTGGCGGACTTGAGCGCCTGCAGGCGACTGGTGTCGCCCACGTCCTCGTTGGTCTTCAGCTCGCTGCCACCCTGGTAGAGGTTGCCACTCGGATCCTCGAAGTGGCGCTCCAGGTACTCGCGATCGACCCGCTCGAGGTTGGCGTAGAGGCTGTAGTACTCGCCGTCGACGTTGACGCGGGCGTTGTTGACACACGAGTATGGCAGGCCCAGGCGTTGGAACAGGGGGTGGGCGAGACGCTCGTGAAGCAGCGTGTGATCGTACCAGGGGGCGTCGAACACGAGCTTGCGCAGGCCGTGGAAGCGCGCGTCGGGGTCGACCTCGTTGAAGGACACGACGAACTGGAGCTTGTCGCAACTCCAAGACCAGTTGCCCTTGAGCCGCACCATCGCGGCCACGGTCTCGTCGTTCCAGGTGAAGTCGACGGGGTGGTAGGCCTGGGAGCCGCTGTGGCAAGCGCTCACGAGGTCGTCGAAGCCGCCGGGAGGGAAGTCGAGGTCGACAGTGGGCAGTTCGTCCTGGTCGTAGATGGAGGCGCAGTCTTGCGGCCAGGCCTCGGGCTCTTCGTCGCCGCCGGTGTCGTCGGGCTCCACCGAGGTGTCGGTGCCGGGGACGGTCTCCGCGCTGTCGCCTCCCGGGTCGGCCGTGCCCGGCGTGTCGGTGCCGAGGTCGATGGTGCCGGCGGTGCAGGCGAGGAGGAGGAGCACGAGGCCACGAGCGTAGCCGGCGTCGCACGCGGCGGCGAGCCTGAACGCCCGATGACCGGGGTAGCGACTACTTGCCGTCGTGTCGCGGCGCGTCGAGGTTGGCGAAGAAGTCGTTGCCCTTGTCATCGACGATCACGAAGGCCGGGAAGTCGACCACCTCGATGCGCCACACGGCTTCCATGCCGAGCTCTGGCATGTCGAGGACCTCGACCTTCTTGATGTTGTCCCGTGCGAGGATGGCCGCGGGGCCGCCGATGCTGCCGAGGTAGAAGCCGCCATGCTTGTGACAGGCCTCGGTCACCCCCTTGCTCCGGTTGCCCTTGGCCAGCATCACGAAGCTGCCGCCGTGGTGCTGGAAGAGGTCGACGTAGCTGTCCATGCGCCCGGCCGTGGTAGGGCCGAAGCTGCCACTCGCGTAGCCCGCCGGGGTCTTGGCTGGGCCGGCGTAGTAGATGGGGTGGTCCTTCATGTAAGCGGGGAGCGGCTCGCCCCGATCGAGGCGCTCCTTCAGCTTGGCATGCGCGATGTCGCGGGCGACCACCATGGTCCCGGAGAGCGACAGGCGCGTCTTGACTGGGTAGCGCGACAGCTCGGCACGGATTTCTGACATCGGTCGCGACAGGTCGATCCGGACGACCTCGTCGGAGAGATCGCCGGGCCCAGGCTCGGGGAGGTACTGGGCCGGATTGGCTTCCAGCGCCTCGAGGAACACGCCTTCGCGGGTGATCTTGCCCAGCGCCTGGCGGTCGGCGCTGCAGGACACGCCAATGCCCACCGGGCAACTGGCGCCGTGCCGCGGCAGGCGAATGACCCGCACGTCGTGGCAGAAATACTTGCCGCCGAACTGGGCGCCGATGCCCATCTTGCGGGTGATCTCCAGCACCTGCGCTTCCAGTTCCACGTCGCGCACGGCGTGCCCGAGCTTGCTGCCACTGGTCGGCAGGTCGTCGAGGTAGCGCGTGCTGGCGAGCTTCACGGTCTTCAGCGTGGCCTCCGCCGAGGTGCCGCCGATGACGATGGCGAGGTGGTAAGGCGGGCACGCCGCGGTGCCGAGCTTGCGGAGGTTCTGCTCGAGGAAGGCAGCGAGCGACCGCGGGTTGAGCAGCGCCTTGGTTTCCTGGAACAGGAAGGTCTTGTTGGCGGAGCCGCCGCCCTTGGTGATGAAAAGGAAGTCGTAACTATCGCCCTCTGTGGAGTATAGTTCTACCTGCGCCGGTAGGTTGGTGCCGGTGTTCACCTCGTCGAAGGTGCTGAGCGGGGCGAGCTGGGAGTAGCGGAGGTTGGTCTCGGTGTAGGTGCGGAACACGCCGCGCGCGATCGCCGCCTCGTCACCGCCGCCGGTGAACACCCGCTGGCCCTTCTTGCCGATGACGATGGCGGTGCCGGTGTCCTGGCAGCTCGGCAGCACCATCCCGGCGGACACGTTGGCGTTCTGGAGCATCGTGCGCGCGACGAAGCGGTCGTTGCCGCTGGCCTCGGGATCGGCGAGGATCGCCGCGAGTTGCCGGAGGTGCCCGGGACGGAAGAGATGCGAGATGTCACGAATGGCGGCGCGGGTGAGCTCGGTGAGCGCCTCGGGCTCGACCACGAGCATGCTCTCGCCGCGGAAGGTGTCGACGCTGACACCGCCGACATCGAGCTTGCGGTAGGGGGTGTCAACGTGGTGCGCGTGGGGGAACATCGGCTGGAAGGCGAAGTCGGGCATGGGCTCCTCGCGGGGGGCGAGGGCTAACCCGGGGAGATCCTTTCCCGGCGGCCCCTTCCCGGGACCTCCGACCCCTCCTGTTCGACGACGAGGACCCCGCCGTCGGCGGGCGGCGGCCCCGAGGTCGACCTCGGCACCACGCCGACCCCCCTGCAGGCCCGCGCGTTCGAGTTGCTCGGCGTCTCCCCTCGGATGTAGCCAGTGCGGGCAAGTTGATCACACGGAAAAACGGGCGAGGAAGGCCCGTTGTTTGTCTGTGCGGGGATGGAACTTCGGCCTAGTAGAACTTGGAAGTCCGCGCCGCCGCCGCGTGGTTGATGTACACCGTCTTGCTCTCGGCGTAGAACTTCCAGGCGTCGGGGCCCATCTCGCGCGGGCCCACGCCGGTTTTCTTGATCCCGCCGAAGGGCAAGTGACCCTCGCCGCCCATCGTCGGCGCGTTGATCTGGGTCATGCCGGTGTCGAGCCGCTCGATCACCCGGAAAGCCCGCGACAGGTCGCTGGTGTACACGCTCGACGTGAGGCCAAACTCCACGGCGTTGGCCGCGACGATGGCCTCGTCGGTGTTGCCCACGCGAATCACCGCGAGTGAAGGGCCGAAGATCTCCTCGGTGGCCACCCGCGCGTCGGGCGCGACCTGGTCGAACACGGTGGGCATCGGGAAGTAGCCCTGGCCGAGGTTGCCGTGGGTGCCCCGCGCGCCGCCGATGCGGATGACGGCGCCCCCGTCGCGAGCCACCTCGTTGTACGACAGCACCTTGTCCATCTGCCGCTCCGACACCGACGGCCCCATCGACACGCCCTCCTGCAGGGGGTGCCCGGGGACGATGGCCTCGGCGAGCGCGACGACCCGCTCCACGAAGGCGTCGGCCACGGCGTGATCGACGATGGCGCGGCTGGTGGCGGTGCAGCGCTGCCCGGTGCTGCCGAAGGCGCCCTGCGCGCAGGCGAGCGCGGCGGCGTCGACGTCGGCGTCGTCGAGCACCAGGATGGGGTTCTTGCCGCCGAGCTCGCACTGCACCGGCTTGTGCAGGCGCCCGCAGGCGGCCTCGATGCGCAGGCCCACCTCGGTGCTGCCGGTGAAGCTGATGGCGTGTACCTGCGGGTGCTCGATGAGCGCGATGGCCGGCTCCGCGTCGCCATGCACCACGTTGACCACCCCCGCCGGCAGGCCGGCCTCGGTACAGATCTCGCCGATGAGCGCCGCCGTCCACGGCGTTTCCGGGGCGGGCTTGAGCACCACGGTGTTGCCCGCCACCAGCGCCGGCGCGAGCTTCCACAGGGGGATGCACACCGGGAAGTTCCACGGGGTGACGAGGCCCACCACCCCATGTGGACGCCACATCGTGAACGCGAAGGTGCCTGCCAACTCGCTGGGGACGGTGATGCCGGCCATGCGCCGGGCATCGCCCGCCGAGAAGATCACGTAGCGGAGCGCCTTCTGAACCTCGCCGCGGGCCTCGGCGATGATCTTGCCTTCTTCCAGGGCCAGCGCGCGCGAGATCTCCTCGGCCCGCGTCTCGAGCACGCGCGCGAGCTTGAAGACGAGGTCGCCCCGCACCGGGGCCGGCGTGCTCGCCCAGGCCGGGAAGGCAGCATGAGCGGCGGCCACGGCCGCCTCGGCGTCGGCCCGACCGGAGCGAGGCGCCGAGCCGAGCACCGCGCCGTCGGCGGGGCAGGTGTTGACGAGGGTGTCGCCGGAAAGCGCGGGAGCGGCGCGGCCGCCGATCAGGTTCTGGACGTGGACCATGGGGCCCCAAGCCTATCGCAAAACGCCTGCAAAGGGCTGGCGCGCCGAATGATGGGCGGCCAAGCTATACGGTGCCCACCTAGGATGCCCATGCTTGCCCTCCTGCTCGCCTGCGAGACCGGAACCGTCGTCGTCGACAACACCGAGGAGGCGAAAGACGACACCGCCACCGCCGACGACGACGCCAGCGACGACACCGCCGGCGACTCGGCCGAGGAAGTTCCTGCGGAGCCCGTCACCGACTACTCAGCCTACACCGGCTACCGGCACTTCTACGCCGAGGTGTGGGGCTACGCCTGCGACACCACCGTGGAAGAAACCGGCACCGAGCTCACCGAGGGCGACGCTTACGAGGCGCTCGCCGCCGAGTGTCCCTCCTGCACCAACTTCTACGAGAACGTGCCGCTCGACAACACCATCTGCGACGACACCTACCCCATCGAGATCGGCACCACCTACCGCGCGATGCTGTACACCGAGTCTGGCGGTGTCGCGACGTTCTACAACTACGACGCCGACGGCGGCAGCGTCAGCATCCTCGGCGCCGACAACGGCCTCGAGTTCGACGGCGAGACCACCGTCTTCGACTACACCTTCGAGTACCTGGTGACGTTCTACGTGGACGGCGAGATGTACTTCGAGATGACGACCCCCGAGTGAGCCGCCGCACCCTCCACCGGGGACGAGTGGGCGACTTCGGCATTGAAACGGTCACGTTGCCCAATGGCGCCGTGGTCGATCTCGAGATCCTGCGTCACCCCGGCGCCGCCGCCGTGGTCCCCCTGCACGACGACGGCACCGTCACCCTCATCCTGCAGCACCGCCACGCCGCCGGGGGCCTCATCTGGGAGATCCCCGCCGGGAAGCTCGACGCGGGGGAGGATCCCGCCGACAGCGCGCGCCGGGAGCTGGAGGAGGAGGCGGGGCTGCGGGCCGGGGCGATCCGTCCCCTCCCCGCGATCTGGACCACGCCGGCCTTCACCGACGAGGTCATCCATCTTTTTGTCGCGACCGAGCTATCGCCGGTCCCGGCGCGGCTGGAGCACGACGAGGTGATCACCACCGCGCGGATCCCGCTGGAACAAGCCCGGCGCATGGTGCGCGAGGGCGAGATCCGCGACGCGAAGACGATCTGCGCGCTGATGCTCTGCTGAGCGGCCACGGTTGCGCACGCGCACCCTCGGCCGCCCCGCCGGCTTCGAGCTCGACAGCGAGATCGAGCACCGAGCACGACGCCGGTGTCGCAGGCCGCGGGCGGTGCGCGGCTTGTCACGCAGGACCAACGCCGCACGTTCTCACGTGGCGCGTTCCTTGCTAAAGCCCTCGCCGACAGGAGTTCCCCGATGATTCGATCCACCCTCATCGCGCTGCTCGTGAGCGGTTGCGGTGAAACCTCCGACATGTATGCCAGCGAAGAAGCCGGCACCTCCGCCGACCTCGCCGAGGGCGGCGACGCCGACGCCGACGCCGACGCCGATGCCGACGGCGACACCGACACCGACAGCGAGAACGAGGACGACTACATGAAGCTCGCCCCGGCGGCGACGGACGCCTACGTGTTCGTCGCCAACCCCGGTCGCGACACCGTCACGCGCATCGCGGTGAGCGACCTCGCGGTGCTCACCACCGACGTGGGGCACATCCCGTCGACGGTGCAGACCACGTCGGACTACTCGCTCGCCATCACCCTCGACGAGGGCGACGACAGCGTCACCGTCATCGCGGCGGAGACGATGGAAGCGCAGTCGGTGGAGATCCGCGACAACATGAACTCGCTCTCGCTCTCGCCCACTGGCGACTTCGCGATGACCTGGTACGACCCCGACAAGGAGTCGCTGGGCAGCAGTAACGGGGTGGTGAGCTTCAACGAGGTGAGTTTCGTTCGACTCGACCCGCCCGAGCACGTGCCGATGGCGGTGGGCTACAACCCCAAGGGCGTGCGCTGGAGCGACGACGGCAAGCTCGCGGTGGTGGTGAGCGACGGATCGCTCTCGGTGGTGGATCTCACCGCCGCCGCGCTGTCGCCCACGCGCATCATGCTCGCGGAAGACGAGCTCGACGCGCCGGTGGCCGAGGAGGTGGTGCTCACCCCCGACGGGCTCTACGCCTTCGTGCGACAACGCGGCGTGGAGACCCTGCAGATCGTGGACCTGGCCGAGGGCACCGTCACCCCGGTCGACGTGGGCGAAGACCCCACCGACATGGACGTGACCCCCGACGGGCAGCGCCTCGCGGTGGTGGCCCGCAGCGCCCGGCAGATCTGGAGCTACGACGTGGACGACCCCCTCGCCACGCCCTCGCTGCTCGACTTCCCCTCCGACACCGCCTGGGGCGCGGTGAGCTTCGCCGACGGCGGCGACACCGCCGTGCTCTACACCACCTCGGCGCTCATCCCCTCGCTCGCGGTGTGGGACACCACCACCGACTTCTTCGACGAGCGCTCGCTCATCAAGCCGGTGAAGGCCGTCGCGCTCTCCCCGGTGGGCGACGTGGCCATGGTCTTCCACACCAAACAGGACGCCGACGACACCGACCCCAGCGAGCAGTTCTACAACGAGTGGGCGGTCACGCTCATGGAGACCGACGGGCTCGGCGAGAACCGGATGGTCGTGGAGGCCGAGCCCACGGGCTACTCGGTGACCGACGACGACCGCTGGGGTTTCTACGTGATGGACGGCGTGTCGACGCTGGAGGCGCTCTCCTTCGAGTCGCTGCTCCCGGAGCACCTCAAGCTCGCGAGCGACCCGGTGTTCGTGGGCACCTTGCCCGGCCGCACCATGGCGTGGACCTCGCAGCAGCACGAGCTCGGGCGCATCAGCTTCTACGACCCCGACGCCGACGAGCTGAACACCATCACCGGCTTCGAACTCAACAGCGACATCGAGCACTAAGGAGTCACGACCATGCTGTCCATTTTCCTCATCGGTTGCGACCCCTGGAATCTCCCCGGCGGTGGCAACCAGTTCATCGAGTCCACCTGGGACCCGGCGGTGGTGGCCGCGAGCGACGGCGTGTACGTGCGCCTGCCACACGCCGGCCGGCTGGTGCGCGTGAAGCCCGACGGCACCTGGTCGCAAGTCGACCTCGACGGGGCCACCCCCGAGAAGCTCATCCCCACCGACAGCGGCAACGGCCTGTTCGTGGTGGCGAGCTGGCCCGTCTGCGACGACGACGACCCGCTCGTCGTCAACGTGGACGACTGTCCCGGCGAGAAGCTCGGCACCGAGTACGAGGTGGCGCTGGTGCAGGATGGCAAGCGCGTGGGCAACGCGGCGCTCGACGGCGTGGCCCCCCAGGTCAACGCCGCCGTGTACAGCCACGACGGCGAGATGGCAGCCTTGTACCTCGACTACAACGGCGAGGAGATCGTCGTCGATGGACTCGTGAACCTCAACGAGGTGGCCTTCGTCAACCTCGGCAGCGGCAGCGTCAACCGGGTGGCGGTGGGCTTCGCCCCGGAGACGATCCTCTTCACCGGCGACGACAAGCGCGCGGTGATCCTGTCACGTTCGCAGGTGGCCGTCGTCAATCTCGACAGCGCCAGCGAGGACTGCGAGGCCTGGGACGTGTGCGTGACCTACCCGCTCACCCTCGACGCCGACCAGGCCGTCGTCCCCAACAACGTGGTGCTCGTGGCGGACGGCTCCTACGCGCTGGTGTCGATCACCAGCAAGAAAGACGTGTACGTGCTCGACCTCGTCAACGAGAGCATCGACCTGCTCGAGCTCGACAACGTGCCGAGCGCGATGGCGGTGGACGAGGCCAACGACCGCACCGTCTTCGTGTACGACAGCGCCGCGCGCATCGACGTGGTGGAGCACGAGTTCTTCGAGCTGTCGAGCTTCAGCACCGACGAGCCGGCCACCTCGGTGGTGGCCACCAGCGTGGGGATGCTCGCCTACAACGACCAGAACTACCACGACGTGGTGACGTTCGACGCCGCCACGGGCGACTGGCACGAGCAACGCGCCGAGAACCCGGTGATGGAGCTGCTCGTTGCCGAGCACTACGCGGTGGCGACGATGCGTCCCGACAACTACACCAGCGGATCGGGGACGAGCGCCTTCTACGACGAGAACTACGGCTTCGGCATCTTCCCCGTCTCCCCGGTGACCGGCGACGACCCCATCGACGCCATCTCGCTGGTGCTCGAGAGCGAGCCGGTGGGCCTCGCGCTGTCCGCCGACGACGAGGGCGAGTACGCGCTGCTCCTCCTCGACGGCGTCGACACGCTGCTCAAGGTGAACCTCGGCAACGCCAGCGCCGACGAGATCTCGCTCGAGGCGCCGCCCATCGGCATCCAGAACTCGCCCGACGGCCGCTTCATCGTCACCGGCGACACCGGGGTGGGCATGCTGAGCTTCGTCGATCCCGTCGACAACGGCGTGGTCACCGTGGCCGGCTTCGCCACCTCGGGCCTCGCCGCCCCCGCCGTCCTCCCCCGTCGCGAAGAGAAGGAGTAAGTCATGCTGAGCCTCATCCTCATCGGCGCCGCCCTCGCTGGCGACCGCGAACTCGACGTGCACCTGAGCGTCCAGGGCAGCGACGATCCAGGCTGGAACTACCTCTCCGAGGACGGCCACCTCACCAGCATCGGCCTGCGCGGGGGCTACCCCCTGCACAAGCACCTGGTGCTCGTGGGCGGCTGGGAGCACGGCGCCGCCGGCATGGAGTTCAACAGCTACGACGACAGCGGCGACGACGGGTCGGAGACCTCGTTCCAGACCGGCAGCTACATCAACCAGTTCCAGCTCGGCCTGAAGTCGGGATTTGGGGTGAACAACTGGGCGAAGTTCTACGGCACCGTGCAGGGCGACATGCTCTACGGCATCGTGCGCGTGGACGACGACCCCGACGACGACGAGAACCCCGGGCAGGTGGAGGCCACCGGCGTGGGCTTCGGGGTCCTCGCTGCGGCCGGCTTCGAGACGGCGGTGCCGCTCGGCAAGTCGGGCCTGTCCCTGGCCTTCTACGGGGAGCTCGGCTACACCTGGCTCGCGCCGACGCACATCGGCGAGGTGGCGACGATCCAGATCGACGGCGTGTCAGGCCGCGTCGGGACGGGCCTTCGTTTCTAGGCGGCTCCTGATGATCCACAGCCCCACGAGGGTGACGATGATCGAGCCGTACTGGGCCGGGGTGAGGCCGAAGTAGCGGGCGTCGCCCTCCCGGTTGCGGAAGAAGTCAGACACGAAGCGCGCGGGCCCGTAGAGCGTCGCGAGCCAGCCCACGAAGAAGCCCTGCGGGCGAGGCTTCTTGTCGAGCCAGGTGAACAGCCCGAACACGCTGATCGACCAGATGGCCTCGTAGAGACCGAGGTCGTGGCAGGCCACCGTGGGGTTGTTGCCTGGGCACATGCCGTAGACACCAAGCCAGAAGTTGGTGGGGTTGCCGGCGTGGTCGTGCGCGGAGAAGCAGCCCATGCGCCCGAAGAACCAGCCGAGGGACAGCCCGATGGCGAGGGCGTCGGCGTGGGGCCAGAAGGGCAACTTCTCGCGGCGGAAAAACCAGATGGTGAGCCCCACGCACATCGCGAAGCCACCGTAGGAAGAGAGCCCATGCCAGAACTGTAAAAGCGCCGGGATCTCGGCGCTGGTGGGGCGACGAAGCTCCGACAAGGCATCGAAGAACTTGCCGAAGAGCTCGGGTTCCCCCGCGAGCTTGCCCGGCTCGTACATCAGGATGTGCCCCCAGTGCCCGCCCACGAACACGCCGAACACCAGCCAGCCGATGAGCCGGTTGATGGCTTCGGCGCTGCCGCCGAACTTGGTGGCCCTCTGCTGGGCCACGTGCCCACCGGCCACGAAACCGATGGCCACGAGGATGCCGAAGGCGTGGATGGGAAGGGGCCCCAGTTGGATGACGGGCTGCTCGAAGTAGGGAATGAGCGGGTGCATCGGGGTTCGCGGCTAACCGGATAGATGGGTTGACATGGCGGTCATCAACTTCGCTCGTCGCGAGATCGAGGCGAAGATCGTGTACTACGGCCCCGCGATGTCGGGGAAGACCACGAACGTGCAAGTCGTGCACGGCATAATTCCCGACGCGCAACGCGGCGATCTGCACTCGATGGCCACCGCCGAGGAGCGCACCCTCTTCTTCGACTACGTGCCCATCCAGCTCGGGCAGATCGCTGGGTTCACCGCGAAGTTCAAGCTATTCACCGTTCCCGGGCAGGTGTTCTACAAGGAAACGCGGCGCGTGGTGCTGCAGGGCGCCGACGCCGTGGTCTTCGTGGCCGACAGCACCCCGGACCGCGCCAGCGCCAACATCGACGGGCTGATCGACCTCGAAGAGAACCTGCGCGCCCACGGTCTCGATCTTGCCAGCATCCCGCTGGTGATCCAGTACAACAAGCGCGACGCGCCCGGGGCGCGCAGCGTCCCCGACATGCAGACCGACCTCAACCCCTTCGGCGTGCCCCACGTGGAGGCGATCGCCGTGCAGGGCGTGGGCGTCCTCGACTCGCTCCGTGCCATCACCGACCTCACCGCCCAGCGCGTGCGCGACAACCTCGCCGGGCGCCAGACGGCGGTGGCGCTCAGCGCCGTGGAGCGGCCAGCGGCGGAGGACGACAAGCAAGTGATCCGCGACCACCTCGAGCGCATCAAGCGCGTGCGCCCCTACGAGGAGCAGCGCGGCGAGAAACTCAAGAGCAGCGGCCACGCGCAGCAGGGCGAGGTCGACGCATTCCTGCTGGCCAACGTCGAGCGCGCCGGTGAATTCCTGCAGGCCAACGACCAGGGCGACGCGAAGGCGGTCGTCAGCCCTCCGACCGCGCCTCCCGCGGGCGGTGCGAGCGCCGAGTCGTCATTCAAGTCGGCCGGGCCGAAGGCTCCCCCGCCCCCGCCAAAGGTCGAGACAGCTGCGCCCGTCCCCGCGAAGCCGACCAGCGACAGGCCCACGGCCTCCAGCGTGGCGGCCCAGCTCGCGGCGCAGCGCACCGGCCCGCGCGAGTTGCCCCCGCCACCGCCGGTCCCACGCGACGAGCCCAGGAAGCGGCCGGAAGGCGCGCCCATGGAGGCGGTGATCGACCCGGCCGCGTGGGGCGGCGCGGTGGTGGAGTCGGTGGTGGGCGTCAGGACTGAGGGCGGCCCGCTGCAACTGGATGTGGTGCTCAAGCGCGGCGGCGAGCGCCGAACGCACTCGATCACGCTCGCGGTGCGCGAGCATGCGCCCGCCTCGGCGCTGGAGGGCGGCCCGGGGTGGCTCGGCGTGGTGGGCTCCGGCGTGGTGCTGGGCGGCATCGGGCTCTTGCTCGGGATCGTGATCGGCTGGTTCGTCGCCAGCCCATGAGCTGGACCGAAACGTCGGTCGGCGGGCGGCGCTGGGCCCTGCGGCCCTCACCGCTGGGCGAGGACCGTCCCGTGGCCGCGAGGGTGTTCGCGGCGCGCGGCGTCGACGAGAGCTTCTTGTCCACCGGGAGAGGCAGCCTGCTCGACCCGGGAGGGATGCTGGGGCTGGAGCGCGCGGTGTCGCGCATCGACGACGCCCGGCAGCGGCGCGAGTCCATCCGGCTCGTCACCGACTACGACGTGGACGGCACGACGTCGTGTCTCATTCTACATGCCACCCTCGACGTGCTCGGCGGCGCCCAGCTGAGCTACCACATCCCGGATCGCTTCACCGAGGGCTACGGGCTGTCGGTGCACGCGGTTGAGAAGGCGGCGACCGAGGGGGTGCGCCTGCTGGTCACGGCCGACATCGGCGTGCGCGACCACGCCGCCGTGCGCCGCGCGCGGGAGCTGGGCGTCGACGTCATCGTTTGCGATCACCACCTTCCCGCCGGCGAGTCGGTGCCCGAGGCAGCCTCGGCCGTGCTCTGCCCCCCCCAGAGCGGCTGCGGCTACGGCAACAAGGCCCTCGCCGCCTGTGGCGTGTCGCTGAAGCTCGCGACGGCGCTGCTCGACACGCACCCGCGCCGCGAGGCGATCCTCGGCTCGATGCTCAAGCTCGCGGCGATCGGCACCGTGGCCGACATCGTGTCGCTGGCCACCCCGGAAAACCGCGCCATCGTTCACCTGGGGCTCCAGGCGCTCAACGCGGGGCCCCACTCGCCGGGCCTCGCCGCGCTCCTCGACGTGGCGGGCGTGAAGGCCGGGGAGAT
>Ga0194131_10004946_pt1 | contig 19622 bp, 19 predicted proteins | sample TA2KigO120mmetaG_FD_148631 | JGI IMG/M metagenome (GOLD analysis project Ga0194131, IMG submission 148631) | Freshwater microbial communities from Lake Tanganyika, Tanzania - TA2015053 Kigoma Offshore 120m | ecosystem: Environmental > Aquatic > Freshwater > Lake | place: Tanzania: Lake... | reverse complement strand
AAGCCGGATCCACCGCCGGACAGGAAGACGATGAATCCACGATGCTTCCGCAGGCTGGGGATGCACATGTGCGTAAGACCCGCCGCGCCGAACAGGTTGACCTGAAACGCAGCGACCCATTGGGCGAAATCGTTTTTCTCAAACGATCCAATCGGTCCGTGAATGCCAGCGTTATTAACGATCCCCTTGAGGGACAGATCACGCACGCGGTCGCGGACGACCGCCAGCCCCGCCTGGCTGCTGAGGTCCGTCCGGATGTCTATAAACGCAGGATGTTGCAGAGGAGTCCCGGACCGACTGACCCCGACAACCCGATAGCCTAGGTCCAGAAAGCGCCCCGAGAGATGGAATCCGATCCCTCGGCTAGTTCCTGTGATGAGGATGGTCTTTTCTTCCAGAGTACTCATACCAAATCTGTCTGATGATGTCCTGGACATCATGTCGCGGCTTCCATCCAAGCACTTGCGCCGCTTTGGTGCTGGAGGACACGAGCGAGAAACCCGGAATGGCCGGGTTGGTCTTCACTTCCCCTCGGCCCATGGTTTCGACCACGCGCTGGGCCAGCTCACGCATCGACATCCGGTTGACTGCAAGGATAAACGTCTCGCACCCACCAGACCTGAACTCCACCGCGAGCTTGACGGCTGCAGCGACATCTTCCGGATGCACCCATTCACGTTGGTATGATCCATCGCCAGCCAGCCCAATGAAGCCCTTAGTGTCGATGGCCGTGATGAAATCATAAATGATGTTGTCCGCGTAGGGATGCGGCGCTGGGATCGGTCCTACGATGAAATTCGGCCTTAAGATTACCGCCTCTATCCCATAAGATTCAGCGTAGGCGTGGATGAGCGCTTCGCTCGCTGCTTTGGTGGCCCCGTAGGGATGCTGTGGCCGGATGGAGCTTGTCTCATTCACTGGATGCTCGCTTTTTCCATGCACGGTGAGTGAGGACACGAATACCACACGTTTGACGCCCGTTACTCGGCAGGCTTCCAGCAGATTGAGTGTCCCGGTTGTGTTGACCCTGTAGAACTCCAACGGATTGTCTCGGCTGGGCTTGTTTCCTTTCAATGCCGCCAGATGCACGAGCATATCAGCTGGGCGGGCCTTCAACGTTGTCGTGACGGCACCGGCGTCCGTGATATCCAACGTGTCGACATCGGACCCTTCAATCCGTCCAAGCCCCGCAAGGGCACTAACAACATACATGCCTGTAAACCCACGAGCGCCAGTAACATGAATATTCACGGACTTCCTTACGACTGTAGAATTCGGCTGCCAGAGGACTCAAACCGAATTGGCAATTCTGATAACTCGGAGAGCTGGGCTTTGATCGCCGCATGCTTCTGTGTTTCCGCTACCAAGAGAAGAAACCCTCCTCCGCCCGCACCGCACAATTTGCCGCCCCAAGCGCCCGCTGCCCTCGCCTGTTCATACCATCTATCGATAAACTCATTGGTGATACCAGACGCCAGCGTCCGTTTGTACATCCAGGTGTCGTGCAAGACCCGGCCGAATGATGATGGACTAAACCCATCCAGAACCAGTCGTTCGATTTGATGAGCGTGCCTGCGCATCGCGACAAGTTCCGCATGTCGGCCCTCAGCATTGGCCTTCTGCTCCGTGAGAATGTCACCCGAGTGACGACACACACCCGTGTAAAACAACAGTAGATAGGGAAACAACCGCTCCTGGACGGCGAGGCTCGGCCCCAGTGTGCAGACTTTTACATCCTCGTTGGGGAGAAACGTAAATAGATTCAACCCTCCAAAAGCTGCGGCGCAGTGGTCCTGTTTCCCCATCGGCCGCTTGAGAATGTTGATCTCGATATGTGCGGCTTCCGACACCAATTGCATGGGTGTGACCTGCTCCCCCTTGAATTCATGCAACGCATGCAAGAGAGCCACGGCAAATGTGCTAGAGGACCCCAGTCCGGTGCCAGCCGGAATATCCGCAGTCGTGCTGATGTCAATGGCATCTTGGATGTCAAGTAGCCGCAGCGCCTCTCGCACGATCGGGTGTTCGACCTCGTCGATTTTTTGAACGTTTTCCGTGGACGAATAGCTGATGTGAATACGGGACTGGAACGGATCTCGACGTTCTTGGTATCCCCCCACGCTTCCCAGCGGGGACCAACTAAGACGGATCGCGTTGCCAAACAGCGGAATGCGACGGTTCACCATGACATATACGTACTTGTCAATGGTGGTGCTGAGCACAGCCCCATACTCGCGATGATAGAAGGATGGCAGATCGGTGCCGCCTCCGGCAAAACTGATCCGAAACGGAGCCCGTGCGACAATCAAGCTCATGCCTCATCCTTCGTTTCAAAGAAGAGGTCTGCCCATTGCTTGGTCTGCATGACGAACGGAACCTCCTCTTTATCCCGTTCTTGAATAATCGCGTCAGCGTCTCCGGCCAACCCCTTCACAACCCGATAAAACTCTTGTAACCGTTTGAGACGTACACGATCCGGAGCGCTGACGAAAATGTGAACTGCAGCAAGGCTGCGGAGTTCTGGCAAGGCGAGCGCGATAACGCCATCCACCAAGAGCAGTCCGGACGTGACTTGAAGTGGTTCCGTAGTCCGTGATGCGACTCGCCGGCGTGTTACTGGATCATAGACCGGCGGATACACCGGTCGCCGCCTCGTAAGTTCGTGAACTGCATGAATGATGCTCCGGCATTCATACCGCTCAATCACAGTGGACTGAGGCGGCCTCTCATCAATGCCGATCAACCAGGCATCAAGCGGGATCCGGCATGCAGGCAGGTCTCGTCGCCTCATACATTCGCAGATGGCATTGGCCAACCATGTCTTGCCTGTTCGTGCGCATCCACCTATTAGAACAACCGAGGGGAGCGCCCCAGGTCTCACCAGCGGCACAAGGAACTCCACGACCCGTTCGACTGAGGTAGTAGCCCCTTGCGAGGCTCCATTCGAAACAGAGACCATGTTACTCATCTGCATTTGAGGGCCCAGTCGTACGGGATGTCCTTGGAAAACGGGTCAATGTAGCTAATCTCGCTTGGATCGTGTGGCTCCGTCGCACAATTTGCCATGATGGCCATCTTGTCGCCGTAGGTCTTGTAGCCGTTGACGATACCGGGAGGGATTTGCACAAGGCAATAGTTATCCTCGCCAATGAATAGTTCCATCAGCTTGCCCCTGGTGGCAGAATCGGGTCTCTTGTCGTAGAGAACCAGCTTGACATGCCCCACCAAGACGGCGTTATTGACAGTCATGGACTTATGGACGTGCCATCCCTTGATCACACCTGGCCAAGCACAGGAGAAATAGATCTCCCCGAACCCAAGAAAATGAGGGTCGGTCGTCTTGAGCATGTGCATAATCTTGCCGCGCTCATCAGGGATCTGCCGAAGTGTTACTACTTTCACGCCTGCAATCATATCCGTCCTCTCATTGGCATCGGTCCTACGGGTCGTAATGGCGCAACCGATCGCGCCAGCGGAATGTCTCGTCAATCGCACCGGCCTGCACGATGGAATTAATCCGATTGATCCGCACGTAGCGCGCCCCTGTCAAATCATCCTCTTTCAGTCCGTAGCGTTGGTAGGCGTCGAGGAGTTGTCGCGTACCAGCTTCCAGGCTCCATCGGGGCCGAAACTCGGGCATCATACGCTCAATTTTACTGAAATCAGCGATGTAAGTTCGCTGATCGGCTGAGGCGTCGTTCAGGTATTCGACCGTACAGCCGGGCATGCAGCACTTCACGATTTCCGCCATGTTTTTGATCGTATAATTTTCCTGATTGGAGCCCACGTGAAACACCTGATTGTGCACCACCTCTAGGGGAGCCGATAGCCCCGCCAGGAACGCAGCCGAGACGTCTTCCACGTGGATGACGGGCCTCCATTGGGTGCCCGCGCTGAGGATGCGCACGCGTCCCGTGGTGAAAGCCCACGCGACGAGGTTGTTCAGCACGATGTCGATCCGGAGTCTCGGCGATACGCCAAACACCGTGCCATTGCGCAGGAAGGTCGGCGAGAAGCGGTCGTCGGCCAATTTGGCAATCGCCGTTTCAGCCTGAATCTTCGAGAGCCCGTAGGCCGTCAGCGGGTTTACGGGCGTCTCCTCGGTTACCCGGACCTCGGTACTTTTTCCGTGCATGCTGCAAGACGAGGCCATCAGGAACCGCCGCACACCGGCTGCCTTGGCAAGCTCAGCCAGCCGAACAGACGCCTCGTAATTAATGGCAAAGGTCCATTCCGGCTGCAGGTTGCCCAGCGGGTCGTTGCAAAGCGCGGCCAGGTGCACCACCGCATCAAAACCGTCGAGGTCCTTCGCCGTGAGATCACGGATGTCCTTTCTCAAGCTTGAGACGTCCGTTTCATCTGGGCAAAACGAACAGTCCTGGCCGAAGTAGAAACTGTCCACCCCGTGAACATCGCACCCGCCGCGCTTGAGGTACGGCGCGAGGACCGATCCGATATACCCGTTATGGCCTGTAACGAGAACTCGTAAGCTCATATTTCAATGGTCCGCCTTCCAATGGAACGTGTTGAGAAATGCATTCCGGCAACGAGCGACCCGGTGATACCAGAAATGTAGGACAGCCCGCCGCGGCGCCCGCCTCCAGATCCCGCTCGTCATCGCCGATGAACACGGTCTTCGTCAGATCCAAGTGATGCTCTCGCTGCGCCTGAAAGAGCAGGCCGGAACGGGGCTTTCGGCAAAAACACCCCTCATCCCAACCGTGCGGGCAATAATAGATGGCATCGAGCCCTGCTCCGGCGTCTCGCAACACCGCCTGCATCCGTTCATGGAGGTGTCGCAGATCGCCTTCACTCATCGCACCCCGGGCGACACCCGCTTGGTTGGTGGCAAGGATCGTCTTGTAGCCGGCCTGCTTCAGCGCGCGCAAGCCCTCGATTGCTCCCGGTAACCATTCGAACTCCTCCCAGGTTCTCACGTAGCTGGCGCGCGGAGGTTTCTTGTTCAGAACACCGTCCCGGTCCAGTATCACGGCCTTTTGCGGGGCCAGAAAGGCTTCTGTTAGGGGTAGCCGTTCGTGAGAGCCCACGCTGTAATAGCGGTGCTCCGTCACAAACGCATGCAGCAACCCGCGTTCGATGAGAGTCGGATAGACCGTCCCTTCAAATGAGACGTTCCCAGCCGGTAGATGCTCGAGTACGGTCCGTGCCAGCAGGGCGAACCCGATCTCCACCCCATTGAGATCGGCCCGCGTCCTGGTCTTGTCGTAGCTCAGGACACGCCCGTCATCGCCCACCCGGACATTGTTCCGCGTGTAGTGGTCCCGGTTGGCGTACACCGTCACCATGGCCGATGCCGCAGCGGCGGAGAATTGTGCCCACATCTTAGCCAGGGGCATGGGCCAGTAGTTATCGCAGTACAGGAGCAAAAAGGTCGGGTCCAGTTTGGGTTTCGCCAGCCGGAGGCGCTGACCTGTCTCGTCTTCGACCGGCGACACTGAATAATCGATCGCGAGCCCCAACCGACGCCCGTCGCCGAAGTAGTCCCGCACGGCCTCGGCCTTGTATCCCAGTAGGAGAAGGACGCGTTCGATCCCCTGGCCTCTGAGAAGATCGAACAGGTATTCCAGAAATGGTCTCCCGTGGAACCGCACCATCGGTTTCGGCAGAGTATCGGTGAGGGGACGCAGACGCGTGCCACGCCCGCCGGCTAGGATGACGGCTTGCGTCGGACAATCCTTCATCGGAGCGGTCCACTCACGGGTGCTCTGATCCCCGACAATCGTTTCTTCCGTTCCACCCAAATCGTGGACAATATCATAAGGTTCTTGAGAAAGGCCAGTAACATGATGTGAAGCGTCCGGTTTCGGAGTTCGTAGACGATCTCACGTCCGTAAGTCACCCAGGAAGTCACAAACAGCCGCGCCAGTGACCAGTTGAACAGTCGGTATTTGATCCGATGAGTCAAGCGGAGCAGCTGCGCTTCACTTCGGCCGTAGATTTTTCGGGTCGTGTAGGACTCCACGTGGCGTGCCAAGCTCTGGCCGGCAAGTCGAATCGCATATCCGTTCCTCATGGCTCGATACGCCCAGTCCATCTCTTCGCCGTAGGCTGGACTGAAATTTTTGTGGTCGAACTCCCCTATTGCCGCCCATGCTGATTTCCTGACCAGCATGATTGCTCCGTAGAGATAGTCGATCTCCCGATCTCCACAAGGCCGCCTTTCCTCCTCCTTTAGGTACACGTTCGAGCTGACAACCGCGGTACGCTCATCGGATTGCAGGGTGGCAAGGGCAGCCTCCAGCCAGCCGACCTCCACTAGGCAGTCGTTGCTGACGTAACAAAACAGTTCGCCCTCGCTCCCCGCGACTGCGAGGTTGAACGCAAGGGGAAAACCGAGGTTTTGTTCATGCCGGACGAGGTGATCGAACTTTCCCTGCCTCTGCAGTGCCTGTAACCGCTCGAGCTGGCTCGCCTCCTTGCTGCCGTTGTCCACAACACAAATCGACACGGCTGAGCGGTTCGTATGCTCGTTAAGCGCCTCCAGGCACCGTTCCGTCATCTCGACGGCATCCCAGTTAATCAGCACCACGGGAATCTTGCTCGTCACGTTCTGGGGTTCCATGGGAAGCTAGGTTACCCTCCGCAAATATCCGCCGCGGTTATGAGTGATGAGCAGCTTGTGATCCCACACCGTCGCGGCTTCAAATCGCCGATCCTCTTTGAGAAAGTCTCGAACCGCTCGGGCGGGATTGTTGCTCTCGCACCCAGCCGGCGCTCCTGTGATGCCGCCGAGTTCCTCGACCACGGTGTCAAAGACGACGAGGTAGCTGCCCACGCCGACGAATTCGCTGTAGCATCTCAGTTCCTGAAGGACGTGCTCATAGGTGTGGCAGGAGTCCAGCAATACCATGCCCTTCCGGGCCGTCCCCGCGATTTCTTTGAGACGGCGGATCGTGCTCTCTGCAACCGAGCTGCCTTCCAGCAGGTGAATGCGTTTCGCCAACGGATGCGCCTCGATTTCCTTACGGTTGTGATCCCGGATCTCAATATCGACGCCCACAACCATTCCCGGTCCTCCGACGAGCTCCAGCATCGAGGCGCTCAGAATCAAAGACCCGCCATGGGCGACGCCGGTTTCGATGATCAGATCGGGCTTGACTATCCAGATGATTTCCTGAACGGCCAGGATGTCCTGGGGCAACTGGATGATCGGTCGTCCCAGCCAGGTGAAATTGTAGGAATATTTCTCGGCCCAGCTTTGGCGCGTCCATTCCCGACTGAGCTCCCGCAGGCCGGTCAAACCGGCATAGCGTTCAATGCGCTTGCGGCATTCTTCCTTGAACCGCTCGATGAGATTCATGAGCCGGACCCTTCCAGCGCCTTGCGAAGCTTGCGGGTGTCCGCCCAGAAAGCCATGGCCTCGTAGGGCTTGTATGGAAGGGCGCCCCAGCGCAACTGGATCGTCTTGCCGGACTTCTCCACCAGTTGCTCGACGAGAGTGCGGATCGACACGGGCTGACCGCTTCCCACGTTGAGTGTGTCGCTGCGTCGCACCCGCTCCCCGATCCGACATAGCAACGCGGCGACTTCTTCGACCGGCAGGTAGTCCCGCAACTGCTCGCCAGCGGACAGTTCGAAGTATGGTCGGCCTTCCTCCAACGCCTGGGTGAGCTGACTGAACAGCGTTCCCGGAGGCTGCCCCTCTCCCATGAGATAGAACAATCTGGTCCAGATCAATTGCATGGCGGTCTGGCGATTGAGCTGACCGGCCATCAAGTGCAGGCAGTGCTTGGCTACGGCGTACGGAACCGCGGGATCGGCCGAACTGTCCTCGCTCAATGCGCCGGACCGTTGGCCGTATTCGAAACACGTGCCAGTCACAACGACGCGGAGACACCCGCCGAGGGCGAGGCTTTTCAAGAATCGGTAGTGCCGCGGGAGGTTCTCCTCGATGTGGTGGAGGGATTCATACTGATGCAGCCGCTCCCAGGCTAGATGGTAGACGACGTCCGGTTCGCCGCAGCGTTTCCAGAAGTCCGGGGGGCATGGGCTTTCGAGATCATGCTCCATGCAGCGCACGCCGTCTGGGAAGCTCAAGGAACTGGCTGTACTGGCATCCCGAACCATGATCGCCACTTCATGATTCGCGGACAACAATGTCCTGACCAGATGCCGGCCGATGAACCCCGTCGCTCCTGTGACCAGAATTCTCATCAACGATGCCGCACGTCCCAGTTATAAGAAATGTGATTGTTGAACGGATCGATCCGTTCCGAGCGTGAGGGATCATGTTCGTGCGTGCAGCAGTTGGCGACGATCGCCATCTCGAGCCCCATCCCCTTGAACCCATTCCAGACCAAGGGCGGGATGACTACCAACGCGTAGTTCTCGGGACCCAAAACAATCTCCTGGAGATGGCCTCGCGTCTGAGAGTCCTCCCGCTCGTCGTACACAACGAGCTTGATGCACCCATGCACGCAGGCGTAATTGAGCGTCATCTCCCGATGTTTGTGCCACCCTTTGACGACGCCGGGATAGATCGTTGAGAAATAGATTTCGCCGAATTTCGAGAATTGCGGATCACTGGCTTTGAGCATATGGTAGATGGTGCCCCGCTCGTCCGGGATTCTTCTCAGCGGCACACATCGAAGGCCATCTATGGGGCCGCGCACGGCCTCGACGCTACTCTTGAGCATGGGACGACTCCACAGGGCCGGCCGGGCGGTGACCATCGATCTGCACATGGGCAAGACCGGGTCGATTCATAATGGCCCTTTCGATGGCGGCTACCCTCCGATAGAGTACTTCCGACTTAGCGAATTCTCCCTTCTGGTCCAGAAGGATGGCTAGATTATCGAGCGCCGCCGCGAGCTCGAGATTCTCGGGCCCGTGGAGACGTTCCTGCGTTTCCACGACGCGCGCGAAAAGAGACTCGGCCTCCTCATATCTGCCAAGGTCGCTTACGAGCTGCGCGAGACGCGTCACGCTGTTCAGCACTTCCTGGTGATCCGGCCCGAGCGCTGCTTCACACAACGCAAGGGCGTGACGGCGAAGTGGTTCCGCTTGGGCATCCTCGTTCAAGAGGCGGCACGCCTGTGCCAGGCCGTCCAGCAAGGATGGCACTAGATCAGTTCGATCTGCACCTTCCTCGGAAAGAGTCAGCGCCCGCTCAAACATCGCCTTCGCCTCCCCGGCTCTCTTTGGCGTAAGATAAAAGATACCGGTTTGGGCCAGAATCGAAGCCAAAACCGCCGGACGGACCGGTCTCCGCTCGTCTTCAATTTCCAAAGCTTGGCGGAATGTTCGTTCTGCCAGGTTTGCCTTTCCAGCCGCTTTGGCTGCCTTCCCCAAGGCACAGAGTCGCTCCACTACCCTGGGATGCCGGGAACCGAAGAGCGGCATCAAGGCTGCGATGAGTATCCGGAGACCTATAATATGCAGCAACACACGCCTTTAGTTTGCGGAGGGAAGAAAAGAATCAACGTGGTAAAGGAAGGATTGAGGGAGACCTACGCCCCCAGCGTTTGCAGGAAGTTCTCTTTTATCTTCTTTGCATACGTGTTCCGGTTCACAAATTTTTTCAGGTGTTTGCCCACGGTGGTGTCAGTCATCTGGTGATACGTTTCTTTGAGAGAAAAGCCGACGCGCTCCTTGAACGGTCTGCGGCTCACTACTAGTCTTTCCCAATTGGCGTGGTAGTAGAGAATCTGCTCCTTCGTGATCGTGGGGAGGTTTAGAATCGATTGGAAGCGCTCCCTGACATTTTCGGACAACACGTTCGGCATGAAGCCGTTCTCCTCACACACTTTCCGCAGTGGCGTTCCCTTGTAAGGGTAGAAGATGTTGCACCCCTTGTCTGTGGGATTAAGTTGGGCGACGGTGGCAATCGAATCCTCAACAGTCTCAGGCGTTTCGAACGGCACGCCAACGATACAGACTCCGCAAGTTTTGACGTCGAACTGGTGCGCCCACTCGAACAATTGGAAAAGAATTTTCCTAGAGATACCGCGCTTCATCACTTGGTTGCGGACAAAGTCGTTCCCCGATTCAATGCTCATCATCACTTTGTAGCAGCCGGCCGCTTTCAAGCGATCGAACAACTCAGGACTAACAATGTTGGATCGCGTCGTACACCAAAATGGCCTGGCGACCTCAGCCTCGTACCTGGCCAGAAAGTCGTAAAGCCATCTCTTATTGAGGGTGAAAAGATCGTCGGTGAACATCAGCAACGTTTGGGACGGAACATTGTATTTCTCGAGCGTCAGCCTGATCTCTTCGATCGTGCTGTCCACAGAGCGCGGACGAATAGACTCCTTCATGGAACCGTATTGCAGACCAAGCACCCGTGCCGCACAGTAGGTACAGGGATAGGGACAGCCGCGATTAAAGTGAAAAAGTGCGAGGTTGTGCTCGTCTATGATCCGCTGGTATGCAAAGACTTCGGTGGCGGGATGGGGAATGGTCTCCAGCGCTTCGATCTGCGGATTAAGCGGGTTGATGATCAAGTCGCCGGTTCGAGGATTCCGGTAGCAGACGTTGTTGACGCCGTGGTAGTCCTCGCCACGCTGGACCTTTTCAACCAGTTCTAGGAATGCGTGTTCGCATTCGCCGCGCATGCCACAGTCCAAGGAGGCCGAGCGCGGCTCGAGGACTGCTTCGGGTCCCAGTGTGATGGCCGTGCCGCCGACAACCGTCGTACAAGCGTGTTTCTCCTTGATGCGTGCAGCCAGATCCTGCACGTACGCGAATTGCGTCTCGACGGTCGTTAACCCCACGACGCCGGCCTCGAACTCGATCACTTCCTTGACAATCTCATCGTACTGGTCTTCGGAAGTGAGATAGCCGATCTTCACCCGATGCCCACGCTCTAGCAGAACAGCGGCAAGTGAAGCCAAGCCAGGATGGTAGGGTAATCCATGATACGATGCTACATCCGTGTAGATCAGATAGACGTTCATGCGCTCCCCCTTTTCCTCCTCAGCGAGGGGAATTTATATATCAGAAAACCTCTGATAAAACAAGGACCTCATTCCTGTTTGCAGCGAATTTTTCGCATCCACAATTTCCCAGGCCAGATATTGAGCACTGCCTTCCGTGTGCTCACAATACTTGCAACTCGGGGATGGGGATGACGAACTTCCCGCCCCACGCCCGAATCCCGCTCAGTTGTTCCATGATTTCCTGCTTAAGGTTCCACGGAAGGATGAGAATGTAGTCGGGCCTGGTCTGCATGATCTGCTCCGGAGCATGGATCGGGATATGGCTGCCCGGCAGGAAGCGCCCCTGCTTGTGCGGGTTTAAATCCACGGTGAAGTCCAGGAAATCGGTCCGGATGCCGCAGTAGTTCAACAGTGTGTTCCCCTTGGCCGGGGCGCCGTAGCCAGCGATGCGCATCCTTTTCCGCTTCGCCTGGACGAGAAAATTTAGGAGATTCCGCTTGACCTCCTTGACGCGCTCCCCGAAGGCCGAATAATAGTTGAGCCGATCCAGTCCGGCCCTCTGTTCCCGTTCAAGCAAGTCGGCGGCCCTGGCCGTAAGCGGTGCGCCCGCGTGTCCGCCAAAAATCCGCAGCGACCCTCCGTGCGTCGGAACTTCTTCGACGTCGACGATCGTCAGCCCGTGCGCCGTGAATACCCGAGAGACGGCGAGGAACGAGAAATAGGAGAAATGCTCGTGGTAGATCGTGTCGAATTGATTCTCCTGCATCAGTTTCAGCAGATGTGGAAACTCCATCGAGATGGTGCCGCCCGGCTTGAGGAGGATTTTCAAGCCCTCCACGAACCCATTCAAATCCGGCACGTGGGCGAGGACGTTGTTGCCCAGGATAAGATCGGCGCGGACGCCTTCGGCGAGCAGCGCTCTGGCGTAGTCCACGCCAAAAAAAGCCACGCGCGTCGGGATGCCCTTGGAATTTGCTACCTCGGCAACATTGGCGGCGGGATCGACACCCAGCGCTGGAATCCCCTTCTGAAGGTAGTAGTGGAGGAAGGACCCGTCATTGCTGCCGATCTCGACGACCTGGGATTTCCCGTCCAGGCCGAAGCGCCGCGCTGTCTCTTCACAGTATCGTTCGCAATGGACCAGCCAGCTTCGGGAGTAAGAAGAAAAGTAGGCATACTCGGAAAAGATCCGTTCCGGCGGCTCGAACTCGTCGAGCTGCACTAGGAAACACTCGGCGCAGACAAAGACCTCGAGCGGATAGTACGGCTCCATCCGGTGCAATTGCGCAGCCGTGAGGTAGGCGTTCGACAAGGGTGCGTTGCCCAATGACACGATCAGATCCTTTAAGGGATGCCGGCAGAACCGGCATCGGCGTATGGACGTCAAGAGTCCCTCTTCCTTTCCGCCAACTCCACGTACTTGTCGATTTGTTTCACGGAGAACTCCTTCATCGCTAGGCTGCCGCGATCCTTATAGAGGCGGTACCATTCGCACGTCCAGCCGACCGCTTCATCGATGCGCAGCGCGGGCGTCCATCCCAGATGGCTCTTGGCCTTGCCGCAGTCCAGTTTGAGATAATGCGCCTCGTGAGCGGCTCCCGTTTCTTCCGCTGTTTTCCACGTCCCGTCTCCCCAGTTCTTGACGACCAGGTCCGCGACCGTCGCGACCGGCACCGCATCCTCCTCCCGCGGACCAAAATTCCACGAGCCGGTCCATTTCTCTCCACCGGCATGAAGTTTTTCCGCCAACAGAACGTAGGCACCAAGTGGCTCGAGGACATGCTGCCAGGGCCGCACCGCCTGCGGGTTCCTGATCGAGATGGGCTCCCTGCGGAGCAACGCACGAATACAATCCGGAATCAAACGATCCTCTGACCAGTCCCCGCCGCCGATGACATTGCCGGCCCGGACGCTGGCCAGCAAAGTCCTGTGCATCCGAGGACCCTGCGAAAAATACGACCGCCGATAGGCCGACACCACCAACTCCGCGCAGCCCTTGCTGGAACTGTAGGGATCGCGGCCTCCCATCGGCTCGTCCTCCCGATACCCCGCCTCCCTTTCCCTGTTCTCGTAACATTTATCCGACGTCACCATCACCGCCGCGCGCACGGTTGGGGCCTGTCGGACTGCTTCCAGAAGGTGGACGGTGCCCATTACATTGGTCTCGTACGTGAAGACCGGATCACGGTACGACCGGCGCACGAGCGGTTGGGCGGCCATGTGGAACACGATCTCGGCACCAGATTCTTTCAAGGCTTCGGTCAGGGCCTTCCTGTCACGCACGTCCTGTGCCCGAAAAGAGCGGGTACGCTCCGGAAACACGATCTCGAACAGATTCGGCGACGACTCGGGCGCCAGCGCAAAGCCGCAGACCGTGGCTCCCCAATGTTCCAGCCACAGCGCCAGCCATCCGCCCTTGAAACCGGTGTGCCCGGTAAGAAAGACTCGCTTACCCTGCCAGAAAGTCCTATCCATATATCATTCCCAAACTTTCCAGGGGGCCTGTCCTTTGTCCCACATTTCGTTTAACACGTTGTAGTCCCGCATGGTGTCCATCGGCTCCCAGAACCCTGTGTGCCTGTAAACCATGAGTTCCTTCCGCTTCACCAGTTCCGTCATCGGCAGGTCCTCGAGCATCGAATCCGGCTGGCCGGTCAGCATATCGAGGCACTCCCGCCGGAAGACGAAAAAGCCGCCGTTGATCAACCCGCCACCGGCATCGGGCTTTTCGTTGAATTCGGTGACTGTGTCACCGTCAACAGCCATGCTGCCAAACCGCCCAGACGGTGTGACGCCGGTGACCGTGCAGATCTTTCCATGGGACAGATGGAATTTCCACAGCCCCGTGACGTCGACGTTCCCGACGCCGTCGCCATAAGTCACCATGAATTGTTCCGTCTCGATGTATGGCGCGAGGCGCCTGATTCGCCCACCCGTAAGGGCATGCTCGCCGGTTTCTGCGCAGACGACGTGCCAGTCGATGTGCTCATGGGAGTTCATGTACCAAACCCGTTTCTCCTCGTCGCGGTACGACACGGTAAAATCGGAGTTCATGGCCTGGTAGTTGAGGAAATACTCCTTAATGACCCATCCCTTGTAGCCGAGCGCGAGGATGAAGTTCTTGAAACCGTGTGCGGCGTAGATCTTCATAATGTGCCAGAGGATTGGCTTGCCGCCGATTGGGATCATCGGCTTGGGGAGGCTTTCGGATACGTCCCGCATACGGCTACTCTGGCCGCCGCAGAGGATGACCACGGGGATGTTCGCGGTTTCGGAGTGTTCCTTCATGGATTTACTCGGCACGCCCTTCTTCATGCAACCTCCCTGTAGATCTTCATTCAGCGCACAAGATGCCCGCCAGCATGTCCCCGTCCAGTGGACTGAGGATCTGTCTGGCGCATGCCTGCCGGTCCACTTCCGAGGAAGTCCTCTTCGTTGCGGCAGGGGAAACCTCCGCAAGGACGGCCGCATGGAAGTCGGCGTCGCCGCACGTCGGAATGCAATCGCCATAAACCTCGGAGGGATCCACGTTCAAAAGGAGGTCAGGCCTGTACCGCAGCGCCCTTCGTCCCATCGCCACCGCCTCGGCGCCGACCGTGCTGCCGACGAACAGGACTAGGCCGCAGGACTCCAGCGCACGACGGAAGTCCTCAGGCGCGCGCAATGCCGGGAACCCGATATCGGCTTTCGAGACCGGGCAACCCGGGTGTGGCTTAATGTGGAAGTGCAGCCCGTGTTCCGCGCCCCCGTCGGGAAAGGCCTCACGGATAGAGGCTAAGAGATGCCTCGTCATGTGCAGGTCGATTGGAAACGCGACGAGAATTTCTGTGATTGGCGCCGGCGGCAAAAGTTCGGAGGGCGGGCGATCCGCGTTGGCGAGACATCCGTACCGGACGCTTCCGGTCATCCGCACGCGGTCCGCGGGCGTACCTCCCTCGGACAGCAACCTGGCGAGATGGGGTCCGGATGCGCAGATGATGTCGGGCAGGGGCATCCGCTTGTCCTCACCCGATCCAAGAAAATACGCCATCGAGAACTTTGAAAAGACTGCGTGCTGGATGCCGACGGTGCGCACGCCATACCGTTTGGCCAGAAGGCATATGATTTTTTCCCACGGCTGGTTCTCGTATGGGAAGACGACCACCTTCCACGGTCCCCCTCGCAACATGCGTTGCAGGCAGGCAAGGAACAGTTGGAACACGCACAGGGAGGATCGTCCTATTTCAACCCACCATTCACGCTGCATGAGGTAACGGACACCGAGGCTGCCGACCATTGGACGCACCGGCCAACGCGGCAGCCAGAAAGCCATCGCAGCCCGTCCCATGGCGGAGAGCGTGGCATACATGATCAGCGGGATGAAATACCGGTGCCGTGCGGCCAGTTCGCTCTCGAGGCCGCCGGGTTCCGTTGGGGCAAAACGCATCACTTCATACCCTCGGCTTTCCAATAGCGCATCGACGTGCGGGAGAAAGGGATCATGCCATCCGCAGATTGGGCGGAGGCAACGAGAAAGCGGCACACTATAGATCGCCGCTGCTGCATGCACCGGCGCGGCCACTGGACCAGCCGTCCAGGCCCAACGCTGTATGCCGTAATGGCGCAGCGTCTTGAACAGCCACCACGCCCGTTTGGCCAAACCCATGATGATCAACCAAGCCTTTTCCCGCCACAGTGACGGACATCCGTGGAACAAGACTTTCCGATTTCCCCCGAAAGAATCATGAAGCTGACGAAACAACCACGGGTCTTCGACCGTAATCAGAAGCGGCTGACCGTTCGCCAATGCCCTACACGCAAGATTCTCTGCCAGCTCGCAATAGCAGACGAGTAGAAACAAGTCAGAATACGTCCATGCCTTCCACGCGAAGCCACTCGACCACCAGACAATCTCATTCTGCTGAAGGGCTCCCACTTCGCTGACGAAGTCGAGAAAGGGCTCGCGCAGCCGGGCCGCCGCCTCGTGCAATTTCCCCGTCAACGCGTATCTGCGTGAAGATCCGAATAGCGCTTCAATCCGCCGCCGCGTGCCGATGTCCTTACCCAGAAACACCCACCGACCGTCGGGTCGAGGCAAGAGAGCCTCATCGCGGGCGTCTCGGGCGAGCGCAATCACGACGCGTTCCCCCAATGTGTTCATACGACCGCTCCCTGTTCGATCAGCGTCCGGAAGTCGCTCACGCACAGTGTCTCATCGGGAAGCGCCGTCCTCCATTCGTTCCACTCGGTGTACCCGTAGATCATGATGAAGGTGAGGCCGAGCGCCGTCGCTGTCTCATAGTCGATTCGGCTATCGCCGCAGAAAACAGCCTGCCTGCAAACCTCGCCATCCTTGCAGAGTTCCCGCACGATCGCAGGCTTCTCCGCCGGCGAACCGAAGATCCCGTCGAAGTACGGAACCAGCCCACGATCCCTGAAGACGCCACGTAGCTCCTCCTGATCGGACCCCGACACGACGAACATCCGAACGTCTCCGGATTCGCGCAGTCGAATCAGAAAATCCCGAACACCCGGCACCTCCGGACGACCACAAAGCCCGTCGGCCACGAAAGCTGAGAAGCGGGCGAGCGCCTCGCGCATTTCGTTCTCGAAGGCGGGCCGACCCAGGACGTCTTGGAAAAAATATTGGAATTTCCGGTAACGGGAGAGGCCCCCGTGTAATGTATGGTACCGGACGAGTGCCTCAGCCGCAGTCTCCCCATAGGCGAGGCCCACATGTCGAAATGCCTCGGTCTTCAGGGGATTGGAGTCCAGAATCACGCCGTCGCAATCGAAAAGCCAAGTGCTGAACCTTCTCACGATTCTCGCTCCAGCAAGCGCTCGACCCTGGTGACATCCTCAGGAACGTCCACGGCAACGGAGGCCCTGCTGACTTCGACCATCCTCACGGGAATGCCGATGTCCAAGAAGCGCAGAATCTCGATATCCTCCGGCTCTTCCAATCTGGACTTGCATCCAAACTCCGCAAAGGCCTGCAACTCACTCCGGTTGAATCCGTAGATACAAACCTGTCGCCAGTGGACATCGGCCCCGCCTCCCGCTTTTAGGAACGGGATTGGCGCCCTCGACATGTAGACCAGTTCATCGCGCTGGTTCAGGACGACCTTCGGGACATTCGGGCTTTCGATGTCGAACCGGTCCCTGATCCGGCACATGGCATTGACCACGTGCGTCGGATTGTTACGCTTGCACCGGATAACAGCCAGGATATCCTCGCCCTTGATCAGCGGCTCATCCCCCTGCACGTTGACGATGATGTCGGCTTCCACCTGACTAGTCGCTTCCCAAACACGGTCCGTGCCTGTGAGACATGAGGAAGAGGTCATGAGTACCCGGATGCCCGCCTCCTCGCACACCTTGCGTATTCGCGCATCGTCAGTGGTAACGGCGACTTGTCTGGAGGGTATGACTGACACCACCTGTTGAAACACCCGCACCACAAGCGGGACCCCTCGTATGGTCGCCAGCGGCTTTCCCGGAAATCGCGAGGATCCGTAGCGGGCCGGGATGACGGCCAAAACGCCAGCCAGCTCGGTGTTCTTGCTGCCCGTCATCCGATCAATTCGGCGTAGAGAGATCCCTGAAGAATGGTCGGGTAAACCGTTGGAGTGAGGCTGATCAATCGCGTCCCTTTATAGTAGTGGCTGAAGATATGGAGGAACTCCACCATTTCCCGTTCCATCTCCATCTTTTCTCTCTCTACCATCACCTGCACCCGGCCGGGGTCGAGGTGGGGCAAGTAACCGTCAAACCCGCAGAGGTAGATATCTGCGGCCCTGCTCTGCAGCGCAAAAGCGAAGGCGAACATCGCAACGACGTCGCTTGGAATTATGCAATCGTTTGGGCCGGACACGAACTCTCCTCTACGGACCTGTTTGGGGTAGTGATAGACTTCCAGCTCGTCCAAGATACTCCCTGTTTCCCTGCCGACTTCATCCATACCGAGCACCACACGACGACGCCTGGTTGTCAGATTGGAGAGGTGCTCCTTCAGACGCCGGTAATTCGTGAAGAGGGAATAGTGCTCGGCCGAAGCCTCGATCTCCTTCTGGACATTGCACTCAATCACCACTGGCTGATGTTTTCGAATGTACTCTTGGATGTCGGGCGCTCGCTCACGCACGCTCGCGCCGGATCCCAGCACCAACACCTTCGATTTTAAGGAAGGAAGCCCCGAACGATACCCTTTCAATCGTGTCACAGGAACCTTGTCCCGAATACTCGCAGACCGCTTCTGGAGTGCATCGGAGAGTTTCTGCTCGCTGAAGGAATTGCTCTCCCCTTTCGCCCGGATGTCCTCCAGCACCTCAACAACTTCCATTGGTGCATACCGGCCATGCTGCAACAGGCGCTGGGTATAGGTTGGATGCGTGTTATACATGCCGGACAGCATGTACGGCAGGCTCGTCCCCCAGCGATACCGTTCATGGAGCTGGTTGAAGTCGGTCGAGACGACTTCGAACAGTGCGGCGGGATCCACGTCGCCGCGTTCGCACTTCAGCCGCAAATACAGCAGGAGTTGCTCGGTTCTCAAATTTCCCGCTCCACGTCCCATCCCGAGCAGTGCACAGTCTACCATCCCCGCTCCCGCCTCGATCGCCGCCAGTGAATTGGAAAGGGCCAGGCCAAGATTGTCATGAGCATGGAACCCGGCCCGCCTGGTGAAGCGCTCCTTGATGGCCAGAACACGACGGCGCGTTTCCTCCGGCGTGAGACCGCCAAACGAATCTGCGAGTACCATGTAATGCACCCCGGAATGTTCGAGGTCACGCGCAATCTCGGATAAGTCCTTTTCTGACAATAGACTGGCCTGCATCAAGTTGACGGATACCTCATAGCCACGGTCCTTTATCCACTTTCCGATCTGGAGGACCGAGCCGAGCGTTGCCTTCGTCGTCGTGACTCGAACCAGGTCCACCGGGCTCTCTTCTTTTTTCCTAAAGAGTTTAGCCAGATTTCCCTCGTCTATCTTGCCGGCCGGCTGCACAAAGTCTTTGCCGTCAATCATCACCGCCACGCGGACCATCCGGTTGTCGAACAATCGCTTCAGCAGGCCATCGGTGCAGAACTTGTACTTGCCGGCAAACCCGTCTTTGGCGTAAGACTTTGACCTGAAGCCGATCTCCACGGTCCGGACCCCAGCCTGAGCGACAGCGTCCAAATAGCGGATGACCATGTCGTCCTTGAAATCCCAGTTACAGTAATACCCGCCGTCCCGGAGCGTGCAATCAAGAATCTCGATGCCCGTGTTCCTATCCTCTCGCCCGGCCATACTCATTTCTTCCGGTTGACTTGAACGCCCGACTCCGCCCACTGGAGATCATGGAAACGACGGAACAGCCCGTCATTTTTGAGGAGTGCTGCCGGCGTACCTTCCTCCACGATCTGTCCTTGGTCGAACACGATGATCTTGTCGACCAGGCGCACTGTGTTGAGACGGTGCGTCACGATGATCACGGTCCGGTCCTGTCTTGCCTTGAAGAGAGCATCCTGGATCAAGTGCTCCGACTCAGCGTCTAGGCCGCTAGTGACCTCGTCAAGGAGAAGAACAGATGGATTGCGCAAGAGAGCGCGTGCCAGCTCGATCCGCTGGCGTTCCCCACCGGACAGAGTCATCCCACGTGCCCCGAGAATAGTATGGTATCCCTGCGGAAGGGCCTGGATGAACACATGCGCGTTGGCCTTCATCGCCGCTTCGATGATATCCGCTTCGCTGGCCTC
>Ga0194131_10004942_pt1 | contig 19638 bp, 16 predicted proteins | sample TA2KigO120mmetaG_FD_148631 | JGI IMG/M metagenome (GOLD analysis project Ga0194131, IMG submission 148631) | Freshwater microbial communities from Lake Tanganyika, Tanzania - TA2015053 Kigoma Offshore 120m | ecosystem: Environmental > Aquatic > Freshwater > Lake | place: Tanzania: Lake... | reverse complement strand
ACAGTTTAGCAGCAGACTCGTTACCATTGCGCGCTTGGTCTATTAACTGGTTGAATTGTTCGGGCTTCAACTCAATGGCCGCTTTGACAAACCCTTTGTTAAACGCAGAGCTGCCTGTGTACAAATTTTTGTTCAGTGTGTTCATAGTGTGTTCATTGCTGTGCTGTGATCTCTCCCCAATTTTTCTTCAACCACTTCAACACCCCGGCGTCATCGAATATGAACGGTGTGGTGACTGGATTTTCTTTCCCTGCTAAATTGAATGCTCCGGTGTTGGTCCAACCTGCGTCAGAGCGAACGTATCTCATCGGCCGGCTGATTGGTGCGTCTTTAGTCCAATAGTCCGACATACCTTTCATAGCAGAGTCGACATTGCTGATTGGTGCGTTAGAACTCTGCAACAACCATTGCATCAATTCTGGGTTGTTGGATAGGTATGGAGACTTTGGAGGTTTTCCTAAGTCTTGCTCAAGACCTAGCGAGCCTTTCGGGTGCATCACTACTTCTTGTACGTTGGGAAAATATTTAAGCACGTCGTCAGGTGTATAGGCGCAGTCAGTACCTTTACAGGCCATGTCTCCAAAGTACTTAATCTTTCCTACATTTTCTGAGCCAATGTGCTTGGCCAAGTCTTCCAGCGAGAACTGATTTTTGTAGTACTTGTTTGGCATCCAGTCAGTCATACCACTGCCCGGCCCAGTCAACGGGTTGTGTGGGCGATACCGATAATTACCTGGCAGGTAGCTGTGGCCATGTACATCAACATACAGTGACTGGTTGGGGTATTTTTGTAAGAAAGCCGGTTGTTGGTGAAACCCGTATCCTGGTTCGCGGGCGACGAAGTCAGGGGGAAGGTCTGTTTCATAAAACGAACTACCCTTGTCACCAGTCCATAAATCATCGGATTTATTAAAGACTTCACCCTTATACGTGGCTTCTTCAAGGCGACTGGCACGGCTACCACTATCACTACCCTTGAATGAGTCCAAAACCCACTGGTCTTTTCCAGACTGGTCTTTTTTCAAATTTTCACGCAGATACTTGTCTGTATCCTTTTGGTAAAAGTGTTGGAAAGTTTTAGCTCCACCGTAACCCGCAGCCCCACCAGCTAATGCTCCAATAAGCGCACGCTTCTTACGCTGCCCTGGTTTGGCTGACAAGGCTCCGGCACCGGCGCCGAGCGCCGCGCCAGTTAACCCAACCAACGCCGGGTAGTTCACTTCTGCGCATTTCATCAAGAAGCTAAAAGGAATTTGCATAGGCTATCGTTCCATGAGCTGTAACAGCTGGTTGTTGAGTTGGTTCTTTTGCAACGCTAGGTTTCGGATGTATTCATCAGTACCTTTGACCTGATTGCCCATTAACCGGTCGAGGAAACCAGCTTGTGGTTGCGCCATATATCGTTGAACCAACACGTTGCGCTCGACCTCAGGCAAAGCTTCGTGGGATTGGTACCTCGCGCCACGGCCAATGATTTGTTTTTCCTTTTCCTCGTTGAAATGCGGTTCGAGGATTTGAACCAACCTGGTACCTTTTAAGTCCAACCCTTCCGATCCAGCGGATGAGACCAGCAACGCCTTCAGCTTGTTGGCATTGTAATCGTTAACCATCTGGTTACGTGCTGCCGGGCTAATCGCGCCGCTGAATTCACCGTATGGGATTTTATGCTTCTGGAGATGCTGCGCATATGGGTTCAACCCGCTGTTGAGATAGTTGCTGTAAACAACTGCCTTATACCTCGGATTCTTAACAACTTGTTGGTTGAAGTACTTGAACGCTTGGTCGATCTTGGCCGACTGAATATCTGACTTACGTGTGGTGAACCCCTGTGTCGTGTTGCTCACCTGTCTGGCCCCACTGAGGAAAGCTCTCAATGAATCCAACTCACCTTTACCGGGAGGCAGTCCTCGTTTAACCTTCCATCGGACCCACAGCGGAGCTTTCCCCATGATCGCCTTATAGATGTCCATCTGCTTGTCACCCATCGGTACATTGACGTTTTCCTGCTTAACAGCTGGAAACCCTTCGGTTGAACCAGCCTGGTAGTCGACGTAGCGGTTGAGAATCCGCTTCAGCTTGTCGGTGTTTTTCAGCTGGTAGTTGATGCCCGGCTTTACGCCCATGAACCGCTGGAAGAAACCAGGGTGTACAAGCTGCTGCTCAACGTATTCGTTGTTGAACTGCGTTTTGTCGGTGGGTAACAACCGCTTGTTAGCCACTAGATTGACCAGTGACGCGAGATCTTGCGGGTGGTTGAAAATTGGGGTGGCCGTCAACAGCATCTTTTTGCGTGCCTGTGATTGCTCCAACGCGTTCAACAGCTTCCCACCTTGCTGGCGGGCTCGATGTGCTTCATCAACAATCAACATGCTGTTTGGATAATCGTGTTTCAATCCATTCAACGCAACGCGTTGTTGGGACTGAACCCGTACGTTGGCGTTGGGGTTTCCCATCCACCGACCAAGCTCCTTGAGGTAGTTGGCCTGCAACGCCGCTGGAGGAACTACGTTGATAGGCATTCCCAGTATCTTTGCTGTTTCGATGCTGGTCCGGGTTTTGCCTGTACCAGTACCATGTGCCACAACCAAACCAGGCAGCGTCGGGTCTTGCATCTTCTGCAACACCCTTTGCTGATAGTTTTTAAGCGGCTGCTTCTTTGACCTCAGGTTAGTCATGCTTCTTACCAGAAATCTCTTTCAACAAATTATCGATTTCGACACGAGTACAGCCCCGTTCCAACGCGGTCTTGGTGAACACCTTGTGGAACGGTTCAGGTTTAACAACAGGTTTGTGCTTCTTTTTAAGCGCGGACCAAACTGAGGTTTTCGGCTGTTCGCTCATACCCAATATGTTAACAGACTGATAATCAACTGCAATCACAGAAATCAAGTTGCAAAATTGTTAGGGCGGTTGTATTTTAATGTTAAGTATGAAAACATTTCTACTCACAACAATACTAGCGTTAACCACGCTGTTCACCAACCTCAACGCAGCTGACCGTGCAGCATCGGTTCCTCAGCACCTGCAAGACATCTCTGTCACTATCGTGGCAGGTAGCTCTCAGGGAAGCGGCGTGTTGTTTACTCGTACCAACGAGCTCAACCAACGGGTTACATTGGTATGGACTGCCGCACACGTAGTAGCTGGCCAGCGAAGCGACCGTGAAGTCATTGATCCAAAGGGTGCCAAACGTACTGTGGTGGAGTTCAAAGACGTCCAGATTCTCAAAACCATTGTGGAGGACGGGCGCACTATCGGGCGGTTGATGATTGACGCTGAGGTGTTGAAATACAGCGATGCGGACAACGGCGAAGACCTTGCGTTGCTTCGTGTCCGTAAAAAAGACTATATCATCACCACGGTGGTGTTCGATCTAAAGAGCGGAATCCCGGACATCGGTACTGAGTTGTTCCACGTAGGCAGCTTGCTCGGCAGCGCAGGGGCCAACTCGATGACCACAGGCATTTACTCCCAAGTAGGCAGGTTACACGACAAGAAGGTGTTCGATCAAACCACTGTCACGGCGTTTCCAGGTAGCAGCGGTGGAGGTGTATTCCGCCGCGATGGAACGTATGTCGGTATGCTGGTACGTGGAGCGGGTGAAACATTTAACTTGACGGTTCCAATGCGGAGAATCAAAGATTGGACAGCCAGAAACAACATTCAATGGGCTGTTGATCCTCTGCTGGCTATGCCGGTGGAATCCGACTTGGCCAAGATCCCTGTTGAAGACTCTGGTGTAAAATAACATGACCACAGTCCTAGACAAGGGACAGCTCAAAAAAACTGATACTTTGCAGGATGGGCATCTTAAATTCCCGTCCTCCAAAGATTTCTTTTCCCTCCCAGCCAATCTCATTCCCGGCCTCAGTGGTGTGTCGGGTGGTCGTGTGCTGCTTGGCTCCAAAGCCGCGCTGCAAGCGGTTTCGCTGGTAGACCGGCAAGCTCCGTTGGTGCAAAGCAGTGCTAACCGGGCTGACCGGTCATTCCATGATGTATTCGGCAACGAGCTGTTGACCGTACGAGCTGACCAGTCCGGTACAGTCACCGCAGTCAGTAACGACGAAGTAATTGTCAAGGGCACGAATGGCAAACTCGACCATATACAACTCTACAACAATTTCAACATGGGAAGGAAAACCTTCATCCACCATGACGTCAAGGTTGCTGTAGGTCAGAAGGTCAAAAAGGGAGACATCATCGCTACATCCAACTACACGGATGATAGAGGACAATTGGCCTTGGGTACCAACTTGAGAACAGCAGTGATGCCTTACCGTAGTGGTAATTTTGAAGACGCGTGGGTGGTTACTGAAAGCGGGGCCAACAAATTGAAGGCTCAACAGCTTATCAAGGTGCGCATGGAGGCAGTCAACGGAATTGCTTTCGGCAAATCGAAGTACATCTCGCTGTTTCCTAACCGGTTCACCAACCAGCAGCTAGCCAACATCAGTGATAACGGCGTGGTTAAACTGGGGGCCAAGCTGCGCCATGGCGACCCAGTTATCCTAGCGGTATCTCCTAAAGCGTTGAAAAGTACTGACATTCAGCTAGGTCGACTAAGCAAGGTGTTGAAAAATGCGTTCAAAGATGAAGCGGAGACCTGGCACTACGAACACGACGGAGAAGTTGTTGACGTTAGCGCTAACACCGCGTTGGTTACCGTGCAGGTAAAAACTGTGCGTGGCTTGGCTGTTGGCGACAAGGTTAGCAACGCGTGGGGAGCTAAAGGTGTTGTTGGAGCCATCATTCCGGACACCCAAGCACCAGTCGATAAGGAAAATAAACCGGTCGATATTCTGCTCAACTCGATGAGTATTACCTCACGGGTGGCGCCAGCGCTGGCGGTTACAATGGGGTTGGGCAAGCTGGCCCAGCAAAAGAACAAACCGTTGAACATCTCCCATTTCACCGAAGGTTCTTCCATTCAAAAAGTGATCGACACGTTGAAGAAACACAACATCAGCGATACCGAGACGTTGTACGACCCAGTCAGTGGTCGCAACATAGACGTGATGGTTGGCCCGTTGTACTTTACCAGGCTGGCTCATATCGCGGAGGATAAACAGTCTTCCCGCAGCCAGGGTATTGGTTACAGCTGGGATATGCAACCGGCTAAATCAGAGGAAGAGTCGTCCAAGCGCATCGGTAACCTCGGTACAACCGCGTTGTTGTCTCATGGAGCCACCGCTGTACTGCGGGACATCGCTACCATTAAAAGCACCAAGAACGATGAGTTCTGGCGCGCGTTAAAAACAGGGCAGTCAGCTCCGACACCAAAAGTACCGTTCGTGTTTAACAAGTTTGTTGCGATGTTGGAAGGAGCTGGTGTGAAGGTTAACAAGAGCGGTTCCAAATTCAACATCTTACCGTTAACCGACAAAAACGTATTGGCTACCAGCAGTGGACCGATCAACAGCCCATTGATGTTCAAACTAAACCGTGAAGAGCTGGAGCCGGAAGACGGAGGTTTGTTTGACCCTAAACATGTGGGCGTGCTGGGTGAGAAGTACAACCACGTTGATCTCAACTTCGCGGTGCCAAACCCTATTTCAGAAGATTTCCTCCGTAAACTGTTGGGAGTCACTAAGGCCAAGTACCTCGACATGATCTGTGATGGTACGTTAAAAGCCGAGTTGGCGAAAATCAACGTCGATGCCAAAATCGAGGAAAACCGTAAATACCTGAGGACCGGTAAAAAGACCAACCGAGACAACGCTGTCAAGGTACTCGGTTTCCTCTACATGCTAAAGAAAAATGGCATGAAGCCGATTGACTTGATTCAAACGAAGATTCCAATCATTCCTGCGCAGTACCGTCCTGCAGTAATCCAAGGTGACACAACCCTCAGCGCAGATGTCAACAATCTCTACAAAGACCTGATTCTAAACAACAACACGCTGAAAAAGACCAACGAGCATACACCCGCCGATGTCTTACGTGAGTTGAAAGAACAGCAGTACGCTTCTGTGAAAGCGGTGTATGGTCTCGGCGACCCCGTCTCAGCTAAAAACCAGGAAAAGGGTTTGAAGGGGTTGTTGTCAACCGCTCTGGGTATTCGTGGTGGGTCAGCCAAGCAAGCGATGTTTCAATCCAAAGTGGTAAACAAACCGCTAGACCTTGTTGCCCGTGCGGTGCTCACTCCTGACGCTAAGCTGGACCTCGATGAAGCCTCGGTACCACAGGACATTTTGTGGAAGACCTATCTACCGTTCGTTGTACGCAGAATGGTGCAGAAAGGTATTCCAGCCAGCAAAGCGGCGGAGTACGCGAAGCTGAGAAATCCCGTCGCGTTACAGTCACTCAACGAAGAGTTGCTACAACGGCCAGGTATTCTCAGCCGTGACCCGTCATTGCATAAGTTCAACCTCACCGGGTTTTATCTCAAAGCCAATCCCAACCCGAAAGACAAAACGCTGAAACTCAACCCGTTGGTGTTCAAAAGTTTCAACGCGGACAACGACGGCGACCAGCTAAACATCAATGTGCCGGCTGGCGAGGAGGCACGCCAAGAAGTCATAGCCAAGATGCTCCCCAGCCGCAACTTGCTGTCACCGAAAACCTTTTCACCGATCTACATGCCGAGTAACGAAGCCGCGCTGGGTTTGTACCAGGCGAGCAGCGAGAACAACCACAACTCTCCAAAAAAGTTTGCCAATGAAGCTGCTGTGCTTGCTGCGTTCCATCGTGGCGAACTGGCTGTTGGGGATAACGTAGAGATTGGTTAACGTTTGACTGGGTTGCGTCAACCAGCTAGTATAAAAGTGGATGACAACCAAAGACATCTGGAGTACGCTCACGAAAGAGCAGAAAACTGCACATGTCAAAGACGCTGCACAGCAGCTTATGGCCATCCATAACGGTACACACATGTTGAGTGGTAGGCGGGCTCAAGGCCGGCTTGCCGCAGTAAAAACAGACCTTGAACAGTTCTTGTTGAACACAGCCGCCTGGGAAAATGGCAAGCAACAAGGGCGACAATAATTATGCAAAAAATTGGACACATCCTAAGTGAAATTGGAGCCACGCTGGGCAACGAGTTAGTTGCACTTCAACGGTTACCAGGCGGAGAACCTGTTACATTTTCGTTGAAACACGCTGAATCCTTGTTGGATGACGACCCAGCTGTACGCCAGCGCGTTGCGTTCAACGCGTTCAAACCTTTGGAGAAATCTGCCTTCATTCCTAACCCGGCTAGCCGGGGTGGTGGCCAGGGACAAGGGCAGCAACAGCAAGCGCACCAGCAAAACCCTGGTCAACAGGGTGGCGGCGGCCAAGCAGGACCGTCGCCTGAGCAAGTAGCGCAACAAGAAGCCGAAATGGCGGCGCGGCAACAACAGCAAGCCTCTCAAGGGGCTGATGGCCGTGGAGTTTCCAATGCCACCGACCTTGACAAAACCACTGTTACGTTGAGTCTTCGTGACGTACTCGATCTCGTATCCAACGGTAAAGCTACACAGTCCGCGTTGAAGATTCAGGACGCGATCAACAAGCAGCAGATGAAAGCGGAGCAGATGCAACGCCAGCAGGCCATGAAAGAACAACAGGCACAACAGCAAGCCCAAATGGGACAAGGTGGTGGCATGATGGACAGCGGTGGTATTTATGGCGGCCAGCCTCCACAACAGGGTGGTGGTCAACCAATGATGTAATGAACCGCTACCTGCTAACCAGGTTTGTTAAAGAAGCGATGTTGTCAGCCAACCCGCAGTTGGCTCAATCAGCCATGCAATTCAACGACCAGTTGATGCGTAGCCAGCAGGAGGAACAGGTGGCTGACACTGACTTGATGAAGATTGAGAACCCGGAGTTCCAAGTCAAAAATCCAGTGGAAGACATCGACCAGTTACTCCACTCAGCCATGCCTGAAATTGTCGAAGAGTGCATGTGCAACAAGAAGCAGGCCTCGCTATTCGACCAGATCGTCATCGAGAATCCACGGGGCAGTACGAAGGACTTCGGCAAGGACTACCCAATCCCTACGATGACCTACCCTACGGACTACGGTTCGCTGGCGGGCTACACCGGCGAAGACGAGGCCGATCTAGATTTCTTCAAAGGGACAGGAGATCAGCACGGCAGTTTCCAGGTCTGGCGGCCGGACGTCAAAGGCGAGTTAGAGACGAAGTTCTACCATGGCCTGACGCCGGAAGAACGCACCAACGTACTGGCTGCATTCCAGAAGGTTGTCCGCGGCACTCCGGTCAGCTACGCGGACGAATCGGCACTTCAGGCTGCTATAGCTCGGTTTGCCAATAAACCCGCCCAGTTACTCCACTCAGCCATGCCTGAAATTGTCAAAGACAATGCCGCCGCTGCACAGCAAAACAAGACTGCTTCAGCCTACGTCAAAGACAGGCCATTGAAAGAAGTGCTGAAGGCTGACGACATCAACCGGTTTGCCAAAGGTGGTAAAGACGTGATGGTTGTTCAATACGGTATGGTGGTCAAAGAGCTGGTTGGCAAGGCAAACCCGCACAACCTAGCGGTAGCGAGAGCTCACATCAAGAAAGAATGGGACGGGCGGAGGCTGTCTATGTTGAAAGACGAGGTCTACGAACAGGCTAAAGAAAAGTTCATTCTTATCCTAAACGACCGTATCATTGATGGTCACCATTTCCTCGCTAAAGCGGAGAAGGCTGGGTTGACCTCTAGCATCAACGTTATCGATCTCACACCAGTTCGTTTTCAAACTAAGCAAGCCGCCGCTCCAACAACGGTGTGGGGCACATTGGTAAACCGATATGGGCACAGTCACTACAGTTGGAAAAATCCTTTTGAAAAACGCGGTGCCGAGCGAGTACCAGCCGTTCGTAACCAGCAAAGAACTCGATAAGAAAAACATCGGGCAGCTTTTTCAAGATCTCTCCAAGAATCATCCACATTTCTACAAGGAGGCTGTATCCAAGCTGACTAGACTTGGCTTTGAGGTATCTACACGCATGGGCTCGACCGTTAGGCTTGCCGATCTGCTACCACCTATCGACAAAGCCAAACGGTTCGCTGTGCTCGACAAAGAGGTTGGTGGTATCCGCGCAAAAAAGCTGCCAAAGACCAAAGAACAACAAGCCATCAACGAGGCTTACGCGCGATTTAGCGAATCGGTGAACAAAGAGATTGTTGAAGTCGGGTTGAGAGATAACAAGACTTTGGCCAAGGTTGTCAAAGCAGGCGCGCGCGGCACTCCCACACAGTATCGCCAAACCGTGTTCGCTCCTATTCAGGTTAGCGATGCCAAAGGCAACGTGCTGACCGAATTTCCAGTTCGACAGTCGTTTGCCGAAGGTTTGTCGTTACCAGAGTATCTCGCACACACATTTGGTGCGCGGCAGGGTGCGGTTTCAACTAAGTTGGCGGTTGCTGAGGCCGGGTATTTTAGCAAACAGTTGGGCCGGGCCACCACTACGATCAAAGTTGAGGAACATGACTGTGGTACTGGCAACGGAGTTGAAGTTGCAGTTAACGACCGGGATTCTGTTGGCTGTTTTCTCGCACGGACCGCCGGAGGATTCAACCGCAACAATGAAGTCACTTCCGCGATGCTAAACCAGCTGAAGGACAAAGGTGTTACTCACTTATGGGTTCGCTCGGTGGTAACCTGTGAGAGTCCCAAGCATTTCCACGCCGGGGCTGTCTGCCAGCTTTGCGTTGGCCGCCGCGACAAAGGGTTGCCTCCATTGGGTGACTATGTTGGGTTAACAGCTTCCACGACATTGGGTGAACCGTTGAGTCAGGGTACGTTAAACGTTAAACACGAATCCGGTTCGGCGCGCAAAAAGGCCTCGGCATCCGGGTTTAAGCTAATCAACCAGCTCGCTAACATCCCAGACACTTTCAAAGACAAAGCACCACTGGCTTCAGTCGACGGTGTGGTTCACGAAATACGTGTCGCACCGCAGGGTGGTCATTACATTGTTGTTAAGCCGGCCACTGGTAAAAATGAAGAGCTTTACGCACCAGAGGGGTTGGACGTCAAAGTGCAGGTTGGGCAACACGTGGAAGCCGGGGACGTGCTGTCTGACGGTATCGTTAACCCTGCTGAGGTAGTGAAGTACAAGGGTATTGGAGAAGGCCGCCGGTACTTTGCCAATACCATGAAAGACGCTTTTGAGAGCAGTGGCTTGGGTGGGGTGAATCGCAGGAACTTTGAATTGATGGGACGGGGCGTCATCGACCACGTAAGAGTTACCAACAACGAAGGTATTGGTGACTACCTGCCAAACAGTGTGGTTAGCTACAACAACTTGGTTAAAAACTACGTTGTGCGTCCTGGTACAACAACCAGCCGGCCTGACGTTGCAATCAACAAGTATCTGGAAGAACCGGTGTTACACTACACAATAGGCACCCGAGTAAGCCGTAGCGTTGCTGACAACTTACTGAAACATGGTATCACTGCTGTGAAAGTCCACGAGCGAACACCTGACTTCGAGCCTGAGATGCAACGGTTGCTGGACATTCCGGTTCACGAGCACGATTGGATGCACCAACTGTACAGCACCAATCTGGAACGCCGGCTGTTGGATGCAGTCAACCACGGAGCCATGAGCGATGTAAAAGGACCGTCACCGGTGCCTGGTCTGGCTTACGGCGTCGGCTTTGGCTTGAAATAACCTTTACTGGCGACAGCGGTTATCATACACTTTGAATATGAATACGAGAGACTCCTTTGAGAAGAAAGCTAACCTCGGGCGGCTAACTCCTGTTGCCTAACAACTAACAACATGAATAGCATCACCAAACAGGCAGCTGCGCAGCAGGCTCAAGGTTCAAGCGGGCAGGAGTTTGAACAAGCCTTCTTTCAACTGGCTTACGACAAGCTGCAGAACAAGCTTTTCAACCTGCTACCATTCTTGGTTGGGTTCGAGCTGGTCAAGAAAAACGACGATAAGACCAAAGCGGTTGGTGTATTCGGGTTCAAGTCAGGCAACGGGCAAATTTTGTTCGTTCCTACTTTTTTCACCAACGGCAAGGTTCAAGATCTCGATTTAATCTACAGCCGCAACAACAACCAGTTCTATCCGTTAAACGAGGATTTCGCTGATTTGTTTTTGAAAGACGATGCTACCGGTATCGGTAAGCCATCGAGCTCTCGCAAGGAAGAAATCCAACGAGACAGCGGCCGCATCCACATGAAGGATGTGTTGTACCCACCGCGTCAAGGGCGGATCACCTATGCGTCAGCCAAGGAAGACCATGAGTTCAACCAGGAGATCAGCAAGACAGCTGGACTGATGGCTGAAGCGGTAGCTGACGTAGCCGCACCCAGCTTGCTAGAATTCGTAAAGACTGGTGGTACTGAGACACAGGCGGCTCTTTGGTCGTTGATCGAGAAGCACGCTAATTTCGCCGACGCAGTAGCACATTTTTACACCAACGAAGAACTCGTTGATGCGCTGACGCCAAAGCAAGCATCTGTACCGCTGCAGGAATCTTCCAAGCTGAAAATTCACAGGTTTGACGGTAAACCCGGTGATGTTTCCGAAGATGTTGCAAAAGCGTTGACGTCGAAGGGCTACAGCATTGAAGACGGCCGGCCTGACACCGAAGTGTCGCCAGTCGGGCTGTTCAAATACACCGAAACTTTCAGCAACCCAACTGTTTCCGGGTTTTATCCATACATCACCCAGATGGGTACGTTGCGCTACGGCGTTGTGCTGACCAAACCTCAGCGGCTCAACAATCCGTTTGCTTTCGACAAAGCAGTGGTGATAGACCTAGACGCGGAAAAGACCGGGCAAGCCTACTATGTTGGTCTCAAAGACGTGTTTGTCAAAGACAACGTCGTGTTGAAGGATTTTGCCGAAATCCAAAAGAAGCTGCTGGAGGAACCCGCCGAGGTGCTGCCAAGCTACAACACCTATTTGCTGGTCAACGACAAGTTGGAATGCAGTCAACCGTTCAAGGTATTGGAGAATTTCAAGGATCATAGTGGTATCCGACGACTGCGTGTACGGCCTATGTATGAAGAGGACGAGCCTTCAAGCAAAGACGAGCCCAAGGACCGTACTATTGTGTTGGTGCTGACCAAACGTGGTGGTGACAAACTTGACCATCGTAACCAGGCTGTTTACGTACCCAGTAACTTCAAGCTGCTGAAAATCGAAACGTCTGAGTACTGCGCGCTTCCTTATGACTCCGATGTGTCTTACGATGAACGTAGGAAAAAAGAAGAAGCTGAGCGGGCCAGAATTCAGCTTGGTCGGCCAGGCCGATTGAGTCATCTGACCAACTTCTTGGCCGAACGTAACATCTTTCCGTTGACGGTTCAAACGAACGGCAGCGAGTATTTTGTGTCAGTCAACAACGCGAAGACCAAATACGACAACGCCCTGGAGTGCAAGATCGGCATGGTCACGCACATCGGTCTGAGCGAGAAACGGGCTGAGGAGACTCTGGCCGCGATAAACCTCAAACACACATTGGAGGGGCAGATTAAGGTTGCTTACCTCGGTGACAAGATGTTGCCCGTTGAAGACGAGCAACCTTACACCAACGAGCTAGGTCAACCTACTTATGTGGGTGCCCCGTATTACAAAACAACAGGAATCGAAGATGGCTACACCGGAGACCCCACAAAAATGGGTCTTGGTGTTAAGCCGGACCTGGAAAGCGTCAACCAAAACGTTAACGATGCAACCGCACTGGCACAGTCTGGCCAGAAGGAAATTTTTGACACCCAGTCGATTGCTACAATTGCCAAGTATGTAAACCCGAATGAAAAAATCCTCGGGTATATCCCTAGTTTTGTAGCATCACTGGATAAGCTAGGCCGGATGTTGTTTATGATCCGCTGGGAGACTGAGAAGTTCCAGCACATGTACGGCAAAGACGAAATGCCCGAACTGGTTGAGTTGGTCAAGAACGTGTTCAACAACCTGGGCGATCTCATCATTTTCATGAAGCGCAAGGTGCCTGATTTGTCAATTAACACGAACGAGCAAGCAGAAGAGGCCTTGTAACCGCCGACATTGACTACCGGCTTGGCCACCCATGTTTTTTCCTCAGATACCAAGTAACAAGATCGGCACGCCGTTTCAGTTTCCGGGTTGGCGCTATGATGCTGTGTTTAACCCGTCTCGTTATGGTTTAGACGCCTATTGTTCCAAGAGGAAAGACAGCACCAATCAAGGCTTTTTGAAACGGATGATTGGTAAGCACACGTTGGGGGTTGGTGTAGCCCCGGCGGCGGTTTACAGCTTGCCAACATGGTTCAAGGAAGTTGCCGTGCAGCTGACACAAGAAGAATCGGCAATGTTGACCACAGTTTGGAACAAGTACTACCTTGGTCGGCACAAGCGGAAGTTGACATTCAACGCAGGAGTCACCGCCATGCCGATGGTTAGCTGGAGTGTAAAGGCGATCAAGAAGTTGAACGACGAGATGCTCCGTAGACTGGTGATGCACCAGTCCAACTACCATTATGACCACGCGGTACAGACTGCACTGGTGTGGTACAAAGACGCCAGCAACAGCGAGTTGATCAAACATGTCAACTATGCGTGCTATGGCGGGATGACCGATCTGGAGATGGCTAAGTTGTGGAGGCAGCCTGTGGAAGTGATGCGGGCCATCCGGTTGATGTTCTTTGACTACAGCGCGGCGCCAGGGGAAGGACTGGGGGCCTACGCATTTCTTCGGCAGCTGAAAGCGGCGGGAGACATCGACGACCAGGATTACACGCAGTTCCAAAAGATTCATGATCTAGGTCGGTTAGGTTTGGACGTGATTTTAGGTACTCGTCGGTTGTCCGATGCTGAAAAGAAGATCGTTGAACAATACCTCGGTTCTGCCGTACTAGACAACGTGTTGGCCCTGCGATTCGCGGTAGGCACCAAGCGAGACGCTTTGGACTTTAACAAAGCGGCGTTGCAGCTGGGGGCTTATCGCCGGGAGGGTGCAGAATCGATTAGCCGGTTGGAGCTGGCCAATCAACAGCTACTAAAAGTCAAAAACGCAGAAATACCTGACACTGCCACCGGAGTGGACGACGCATTGTTGACCATGACGGAAAGTTATCTGAGAGGCAAGTCGGCAGAAGACCATATGCCCAAATTTGAAACGTTCGAGAAAATGAAGAGCGGTGGGTTGGATGACGACCACGAAATAACAGTTGAAAACCAGTAACCAACCTCTTACTATAGAGGAAACTGCAGCCAAGACTATGGACAATCCTGACGCACTACTAAAATACGCTGTTGAACAAACTATCCAGTTGATCAACAACGACAAGCTACAGCCAGAAGCTGCGGTTACCAAAATCGCCCGCGAGCTGGAGCTTAATCCCAATTTCATCAAACGAGCGGCGGAGGCGATTAACGTGGCGTTGACTTACAACCACATGAAGACCGCTACCGACAAAGCTACTGATTTTCCCATTGTAGACGCTCAGAACGTGGTCAGGTCTATCTTTGGGGAGAAAGAGAAGACTGCTGGTGAATATGCTGCGGACCAGTTCTCCACCCATCAGGTTGGCGGTGTTACGCCTAAGTTCGACCGCTATCTCAACGACCCGCGTTACAAGGCTGCTTACGAGGCCATTCTCAACACGGTAGCTCCAAGCCATTATCCAATGTCGGAACGTGGTGTTTACGAGAAATCAGCCAACTACCTGCGGGACCTCCGTAAAGCTGAAGACAAGGCATTGAGCGACAAATGTGCTGCTGAGTATGACAGCAACCAGGCTTTCTGTGACATCCTCTCGGCTTTGTCCAAAGGTGCCGAGTATCGCACGTCGTTTGCTGAGTTTGAACGCCAGGTATTGGCTAAGCACGCAGGTGAAGCTAAGGAGTATCTCGATCTCATCCACCGATGCATGAAAACTGGGGAAGCCCGAGGTGAACACGATCCTGGCGTTAAAGTCATCGAGCAGTGCAAAGAAGCTGCATTGTTCGACCGGTTCTTCGACAAAGTCGCTGAATACCACCGTTCGGTTGAAACAGCCAAAATCGCCAGCGAAAACTACAAATTTGAAAAAGACTACGTCACCGAGATTTTTCATGGCGCCAATCTCGACAAAGAAGGCGATGCGGTTAGTGAACTGATTGCCATCGATAGGCTCACCAAACAGAAAGCAAAACGGCACAAGCAAGAAGCCTCGCTGGCCGACCCTGTGTTGAAGCGGGTCAACGAGAAGCTGCCTGTAAGCAACCGGGAGGAGCAGATCAAAGAGGCGTTTAACTTTGTCGACAGTGCGATGGAACGTCTTCAGGATGAAGGAAAGCCTTTGTCATACCCCTCGTCTAACTCACCGGAAGACAATCTCCAGCGCAAGTTTGTGTTCCAAGAGCTAGCTGTCACTGATCCAATTCTCAAAACAGTTGACCCACAAAAGCTTGTAGACAGCTATTCCCAGATGCTAGCAATTGCCCCGGAGTTGGCTAAAGAAAAAGAGCTCGTCCGTTCCACACTGCGCAGCATGACTGCTGCACAAGCTTTGGGTCCGTTTGAAGGCCAGCAGCTTATGCAGGCAAACAACGAAATGTTGAAACAGCGGGCTTTGTCGCAAGGTCGCCAACCGGCTCCTGGTGGTGGAAAGGCTTAATCTATGGCCAAATTACGCGTAAATCAAAGCATTGAAAACACCAAGCGGGTGTTTCTGTTCAATCACGATCTTACTGCGTTGTCGCAGTCTGACAAGGACTTGTTGGCTAAGTTTGGCGAGCCTGAGATCAATCTCGGCGGTACATTCACGACTAGCTCGGTTGACTGGACTCTACCCAACAACTATGTGAAGATTGTATCGGGGATGCCTGCACGCATGGAATTCGACGTAACAGTGGCACCATTCAGTACAGCAACAGCAGACCGGTTGACCACATACCGGACAACGGTGACAAGCCGGTTTTCAACAGCAATTACAGACCTCCGGGCTAACGGAGACACATTCACCAACGAGTACGTAACACAAGTGTAATTATGCCAACCGATTTTAAAGCGGCAATCAAAACCTTTCTTGCCGACCGAGCCAACCAAGAAATGCTTCAACGCCTGGGTGCCGGCGCTGCGGTCGGGGCTGGTGGTATGGCGTTGCACGATTTGCTACAAGGTAGTGATCAGAACGAGACCATTGGTGACCGTGCTGGTAGCCTCGGCCGGTCCATGCTGCTGGGTGGTGCGATGGGTGGCTTGGGTGGTTTGGGGTACGACCAGCTCGACAAGCATTTTCTCCGCGACCCCAGCAAAATTCCGGGCACCGATACCCCGTGGTTAAATCAATTTGGCAAATTCTGGCATCCCTTACGTCAGGTATGGCCAGATGTGACTGGACTTGGAGTTGGTGCAGTAGCCCGAGGTGGTTACGAGGGTCTTAAACACTGGAAGATGCCGGGTGCTGCTCTAGGTACGCTGGTAGACCCGAAAGGCGGTCCTTTCCAGAGTCCGGTGTCCTCGAAAATTAATATAACTAGATTTCTAACGGGGACCCCAGGGGGGTGGTCGGATGCCAGCGCGCAGGCTATCGCCAACCACCTAAAGAACCAAGGCAGCCACCAGCTCCGCACCCTCCTTGGTAACCAATATGACACTGCGATAGGTGGCCCTCGTAGGTGGTTAGCAGATATGTACCGGGGGGGAATCAACAGCTGGAGAGCCCTGCGCGCGAAGGGGGTAAGGGCAAAAAACTGGACCAGCGCGCGGCCCAAGCAGATCGACACAATGCCCGGTATGATCTCTACCAGGGCGGTCAACCACGGAAACTTCGCCCCAGCCCAAAATCCAATATTATCTCATTTCAAAGACTTGCTGGCAAAGAGCGACTTTCTGCGAAAAAAATTCAATACGCTGCGAGACCATCGTAATCTGCCCATTTTGTACAGGACAGGGTCCCACCAAACACCTACAGCCCAAGGACTAGGAAGGTTGATACTTCCCCAGCATCTAACGCGTGGGGATCAAATAACGGCCATGATGAACTCGCCGAAAATCACCACGCCGGGGATGGCTATAGCGAAAGCGACGGCTAAAGGCGGGGTTTACGGGCTGCTCGCGCAACAAGCGCTGGAACAGCTTGGTCGGCGTTCGTTCGACCAACTAGCATTGACCCCAGAGGCAGCGGCGGAACTGGCGAAGAATCCTGCATTCCGAGCGCGTTAACACTATGTTGAAGTTTACCTCCAACAACGATTTCAACTTCGACGTTGAGTCAGTCACGCTGATAACCGATCCAGCGCAGCTTACCAAGCGCGCGTCGGCTCGCCATTTACTGCAGTTCAAAAAGAACGCCAAGCAGGAGGATTTACACGTGATCGCGTTGGGTGCCTACGAGGGAACAGGCTACAACCGCAACGGCGACGCGTTCATGGAAGCTGATTGCAAAAAGAACCACCACTATTTCAAGCGAGCCGACCGAGCTGTACATCGGCATCACAAGAACAAACCGGTTGATCCCAAGTTCGGCAACATCAAAGCGGCTGCTTACAACGATGCGATGAAGCGGATCGAGTTGATCATCGGGTTGGATAAAGACGCCTGCGCCGACATCCTCCACGAGCAGGAAAAGACCGGCAACACGAACTGGTCGATGGCTAGCAAACAAGCCTATGATGTTTGCAGTTGGTGCGGGCACAAGGCCAAAACTGACAAAGACCGCTGCGAACACATTCCACGGAACATCGGTGATCTCAACAAAACCGGTGAGATGTGTGGAATGATTAACCCGGACCCCCGTTGGTTTGAAATCAGCTATGTACGGAGGCCGGCTGACCGCATTGGCTTGTCGTTGGGTAAAGTAGCTTCCACAGGTGAATGGGGCATCAAGCCGATGTTGCCATCTGATTTCCTCAACATCTACGGGGATGTTTACTGCCCTGATGAATTGTTGATCAGCAAGAAGGCGGTTGATAAAAATCGTCTCATCGACAAACTCGCTGCACTGGAAAAACGATTGGATGCTGTAGCGAAGAAGCCGGAAACCACTGATCGCGCGTTGAAGCTAACGGCTGACCGCTGGACCAACGACGATCTACCTGCCAGCGTGATGGATGAACTGAGAAAGCACGACCCATCAAAAATTCTCAAGATGCTGGCTGACCACGGGATTGTTTTCAGCCCCAGCGATTTCCTTAAGTACATCTTTGGAAACCGGGCTGAGCGTCGGGCCGACGGGATGAAAAGCTGGTTACCAGACGTATTCAGCCGATTGAACGACGGCGACGGTAAGTCGTCAGTGAGCAACAACGAGAGGTATGAACCCAGTGGTTCAGCAGTAGGCTCATTGAAGTCGATGATGCAGAAGTTGATGGAAGGCTTTTCGCTAAAAGGTGAACCGGTTAGAGGTCGCATCATGTCGATCACAATTATCGGAAGGCCTGCTGTGGCGATGAAAGCCTCCGATGAAGTAGGCAAGACAAAAGAAGCTTTTGACAAAGAGTTAGCAAACCAGTATGCTGCTTATAAGTTGGCTGCGTTGAACTACATTGATGAGCAAGGTTGTCTCGACGACGAGCTGATGATCAACTCGCTGGTACAAAACCGCAAATAACCATGACGTCATTTGAACGAGGATTTTTGAAGAGGGCTTCCCGTGTTGGTGCTTACATGAGCTCTGGGGTTTTACCTATGGAGCGATTCCGTGAGCACCCTTACACCCTCGGCGCGGCCGCGATGCTGCCTTATCTGGGATTTCCGGTTGGCATTGGAACAGACATGTACAGTGGGTATAAAGCTAAGGAAGAAGACCCGTTCGCTAAGTTAAAAAATCACGGGTACGGGTCAGCTATAGGACGTGGCGCAAAACTCGGCATACCTGGTAGCCTCCTCGGTGCTGTGGCCGGTGGCTTGCTCAGTGATAACCGTGGTGATACTGCGGGCATACTGAGAGATTCCGCAATTGGTGCTGGTATTGGTGGTGGTGCTCTTGGGTTGCTTGGTGGCCTTCGCGGCGCTTATGACAAGTTCGTGGTAGACCATACTTCTGATGAGTCTCAAGAGCATGCCAGAAAATTTAAGTCTGAACACCCGCTCGCGACGGCCTTCCCTTTCGGTGGTGACCTTGCTGGCGCAGCGTTCAGTGATAAACCTCACGGTAAACAAGAAAAACAAGCTATGACAAATCAATTCGCAACAGGATTCGTGAAGCAAGCGCAAGCCCATGGGTTGTCGCCCATCGAAGCTGAAGTGCTGTGGGAAAAATACGCCGATGTGAACTGGCCGGGTGCTGCTGTAACGACGAGCTGATGATCAACTCGCTGGTACAAAACCGCAAATAACCATGACGTCATTTGAACGAGGATTTTTGAAGAGGGCTGCTGTTTGTGGTTATGACCAGGCGGCGAATCTGCTCAAGTCGGCCTCGGGGCCAGAAGAGCCACTTGCGAGGTTCCTCAACGACCGCGTAGGCAAGATCTTCCCTTCCGCACATGACACGCTACTTGGTCGTGACGCTGTGATGTCCGGAACTCTTGGGGGCGGCGGGCTAGGTATGTTGGGTGGAGGTTTGATTGGAGGATTAGGTGGGTATCACTTTGGAAAAAATGAAAAAGATCCAAGTCAAGACCGTAGGAGATCTGGTGCGTTGTTGGGTGGATTGGCGGGAGCAGGTATTGGTGCGGCTGGCGGTGGGGCTCTGGGGGGGTATAGGGCTTGGGATGCAGAAAGAAGTAAAATGATACAACCTTTGAACGCAGTCATCGATTCGCT
>Ga0194131_10004940_pt1 | contig 19640 bp, 14 predicted proteins | sample TA2KigO120mmetaG_FD_148631 | JGI IMG/M metagenome (GOLD analysis project Ga0194131, IMG submission 148631) | Freshwater microbial communities from Lake Tanganyika, Tanzania - TA2015053 Kigoma Offshore 120m | ecosystem: Environmental > Aquatic > Freshwater > Lake | place: Tanzania: Lake... | reverse complement strand
CTCAGCGCCGACCAAAAGTATCTGCCCAGTCTTGGTGCATACAATTTTATGCACCAAGCACCAAACCAAAAGGCTGATTCGGTGCATAATTTGGGTTGACCTATTGCACGGATTATGAGATGATTTCGTGTTTTGAATATAAGAGGCTAACTAGCCGGGGTCCTGATCCGGCTTGCCAGACAAAGACGGAAAGTCAACTGAAAGGAGAGGTCCCGAATGGTGCGTTATAGTCCGCGGTGCATGGTTTTATTGTTGTTTCAGTGTGTCTTCTGGGTATCCCAAAGTGCCGTTGCTCAAAGAATTACCAGTACACTCAACGGTGAAGTGACTGACGAGTCGGGGGCTGTGGTCGTTGGCGCCACCGTCAAGGCTCGTAACCAAGACACCAACATCGAGCGTAACTCCGTTACAAACGAGCATGGCAGCTATTCGATTCATTTCCTAAACCCTGGCACCTACGATGTCATCGTCGAACAGGCGGGATTCAAGCGGCAGATTGCCAAAGGGATTGTCTTGGAAGTCAACCAGACGGCACAACTCAATTTCAAGTTAGCTGTGGGCGAGCTTGCGCAAGAGGTTTCTGTAGAGGCGGCCGCGCCGCTGCTGCAGACCAGCGAGAGCAGTGTCGGCAGCGTGATTGCTGGGAAGCAAATTCATGATTTGCCGCTCAATGGCAGGCAATTCCTGCAGCTAGCTCTGCTGGTCCCAGGAGCCGTGCAGTCGCCAGCTGGCGGGCGGCAGTCCACCGAGCGGGGGACCCAGGCATCAGCGATTAACATCAATGGAAACCGGGAAAGCTCCAACCTCTTCCTCATCGATGGCTCGATCAACACGGACCCGAATTTCAACACGTTTGCCATCAGCCCCATCATCGACAGCATCCAGGAATTCAAGGTCCAGACCAACAGTTATTCCGCAGAGTTCGGGCAGCAGGCTGGAGGACAAATCAACCTGATCACTCGCAGCGGTACGAACCAGTACCACGGAACTGCTTACGAGTTCTTGCGCAACTCGGCATTGGACGCCAAGAATCTGTTCGATCGTCCCGCTCCATTCAAGACGCCCCCGTTCCGGCAGAATCAGTTTGGCGCCACATTTGGCGGGCCGATCCACAAAGACCGGACCTTCGTTTTCGGCGCCTACGAGGGATTCCGATCAGTCAAGGCCCAGACTGCAACGGCCGTCGTTCCCGATCAAGCCATTCGACGGGGTGATTTCTCAAACCGGCGCAACGCCGCAGGGCAGTTGACGCCCATTTACGATCCGGCAACGACTCGGTTGAATCCGAATTTCAAACCCGGCTTGCTGGCTTCCCCGACCAACCCCCAGTACCTGCGCGATCAGTTCCCGAACAACATCATTCCGGCCGACCGCATCGACCCGATTGCCAGGGGCATCCTCGGCTATGTCGATCTGCCGAATTCGGGGCTGTTGCCTTTAGGCCAGGCGCGTTTTCTCAACAACGAATCCGTGAGGCAGGTGTGGGACCAGTTCAGCGTACGGATTGACCACAGCCTAAGTCCCAAAGACCAGCTCTTTGGCCGCTTCAGCTTCTCCGATGAATCCGTCATCCAACCCGGCGGCCTCACCTCTCAGGCTACGCGACGCGAGCCTCGGCCGCAGATCTTTACTTTGGGTTATACACGCTTCTTCAACCCGCAGATCGCGAATGACGCCCGCTTCGGCTTCACCCGCTTTCGGTTGAACGTCGTGAACAAGAACGCATTCACTGAAAACATCCCATCGAAACTGGGGATCCGCGGGCAGGAGGGGCTTCCGCCGTCTGCTTGGGAAGTGCCCAACGTGGCGTTCACGGAAGGCTTCAGCGTTATCGGAGGAGCGAACTTCGGTGTCCCCACGGTCACGCGCAACAACACGTTTCAGTTCCAGGACACACTGACCGTCAATCGCGGCGATCATTCGATGCGCATGGGCTTCCAGTGGAACCATTACCAACTGAACAATGCGACTTTGAATTTCATTCTGCCCTCTTTCGGATTGCGGGCAACGCCTCTCACCGCCCACGTCGCCAACCCCGTGGGAATTGAGCGAGGCAGCGAGTTTGCCGATTTTCTGCTCGGTATCTCACATGTGAATCAGGTGACCTCAGGATCGGGACAGGTCTATTTGCGCCGCGAGATCGTGGCGCCCTGGTTTGAAGATACCTGGAGAATCACTCCCGATCTGACTCTCACGCTCGGCCTGCGCTGGGATTTCATCTCGCCGCTGGTGGAAAAATTCGACCGGTTTGGCAGCGTCTTCGTTCCCGCGTTGAACGGTCCCCGCAAACCGATTCCTATGCAGGCGGGTGTGAACGTCTCCGGTTATGGCCAGGTTCCTCGAGGTGTCATCAACACGGATAAGAATAATTGGGCGCCTCGGCTGGGCATTGCGTACCGGCTGGGAGGCTCCGACAAGACTGTGCTCCGGGCGGGCTTCGGCATGTTTTACGACGCGCAGATCGGCAACACCACCGTCGACCTCGTTCGTAACGCGCCATTTCAAACTCGAATTATCGCTGAGCTGCCCAACTCCATTTTCCCATTCCTGAGCCTGCGCGACCTGACGCCGCCCGGCGTTACGATTGCCTCAAGCTTCTTTGCGATGGGACAGGAAGAAGAAGGCCGGCTCGCCTGGCCGACCGCCTACGTCGAGCAGTGGAACCTGAGCCTGCAGCGTGAGTTCGTTCCTAACTGGGCGGTGACAGCGGCCTATGTAGGCTCGACCGGACGACACTTTTCCTACTCCGGCATTGCCAATATTCCTTACCCAGGACCGGGTGACTTGAATCCACGGCGGCCGTATTTTCCCGACCTGAACGTGATCTTCCAGATCGCCTTGCCCAGGGTCAACACCTACTACCACTCGTTCCAGCTCAAGTCAGAGCACCGCAACACCCACGGCCTTACGATGCTGACCGCCTATACGTTCAGCAAGTCGATCGACACCCAGCAGGAAATTCGCGGGGCTGGCGGCGGAGGATCGACGCAGGCTATCAACAACTGGGACCTGGATGGGCAGAACCGTGGACTTTCTAGCTTCAACCAAGCGCATCGCCTGGTGAACAGCTTCCTCTACGAGTTGCCCTTCGGGAAGGGAAAGCGATTCCTCAGCAATGGAGGAGTCGTAGGACAGATCTTTGGGGACTGGCAGATCAACTCCATCACCACGTTGAACACGGGCTTCCCGTTTACAGTTTATTCGGGAGTCGATACGGCCGGCAGTGGCGTGGGAAGCCTCGTGCACGCCAACTTCCTGCCTGGCGCATCTCTCTACCCCTCAACGCAGAGTACAACCCAATGGTTCAATCCGGCAGCCTTCGGCAGTGCACCGGATTGCCGGCAGCAGACCGTTTTCGCCAGCCTTTCGAACCCGCTAGTCTGCTTTGGGAACGTAGGACGTAATTCGTTGACCGGGCCGGGTCTGGTCAATTTCGATTTCGCTTTGCTGAAGAGGTTCCGCCTGAGCGAGCAGCAGAACATTGAGTTCAGAACTGAGATTTTCAACCTCTTCAACACGCCGCCTCTTGCCATGCCCGTGAACACGCTCACGAACCCTGCGGCAGGACGGATCCTGGCCGCAGGCAGAGCGAGAGAGATTCAGTTCGCGCTTCGTTACTCGTTCTAAGCAGTTGGCACGCGGTTTGACTCATTATCGGTGAGGCAAACCGCCATCACGCGCTTCCCGGCCCTGGAGCCGTCGCTCCCGCGAAAGCGGGAGCCCAGGGATGGTTACTCCTATCCTTCGAGTACCCCGAAAGCCTGGATTCTCGCTTCCGCGGCTGAAAAATCGGTAGCCCGCGTGCCAGCAAGAGTTCCACCTCGGCTCAAGAAATTACGTGACTTTAACGGCACCGTGTTGTAACTGCCGCCGCCTCGCTTGACAAGTTGTCGTTGCGCCGTCGCCTACGGTAACGCCTCGACGCTGCCCACTTGAGCAGCAATCGCTGCCCCCCGATTCGGGAGAAGAGCATAGGGTGTGAAGTTCAGCGCAAACCAGTCGTACCCGATGTGCTCGTAGCTCGCCTTCCGGACTCGGCCTGTTGCCACCTCAACCCAAATCAAGGCCTCGAAGTACTGGCTCCCAGCGCACTTCTCGATCGTCTTGTTGCTTTCGATCGTCTGAAAGCTTGGCGACAGGAGGGAATCCAAGGACTCGCCAATCAGCGACACGATCCCGACTGTGTGCACTCTCGCCAGCACGTGTCTGTCGACCTGCTCGACTCCGAGAAGCGTCCAGTGGAAATCGTTCTCCGTCACACGAGGCGATAGTCCCATCTCAAGCGGCAGAATTTGGATCGGTAGCCGGCGCCGCCAAGTCTGGCCTGGTCTGTATTGCCCTTGCTTCAATGGACTATCCAGCAACCAGGGATAGTCGAACTCGCTCGTCTTGCGAAGCTCGACGGTTTTTGTATCCTCGACTCCCTGCCATCGATACAACTCTCGGGGATTCAGCGGTGCATTTGCCCGCAGGGGGTGGTCAAACTTGGCGATTGTCCGAACCTGCCGGCGGAGCGCGTGGCTGAACTTCTCTGGCTGGGCAGCGCTGCTGCCAATCTTGATCGCCCGGCCCGGAGCAGCCTTGCTCTTGCTGGGTCGCAGCAGTTCGAAAAGCTGGAGAGCCACAGCAGCATTGTCGCTTCCCATGCGATGCAGGGGAAAGTTGGAAAAAGAACTGCCGTCTCCGATGAAAAGGGCTTTGCCCGCACCCAGCCGTGACAACACGATAATGGGTTCGTTCTTGAAGCGTAGCAGGGTCTCGTTCTCAACTCCCTGTTTCTTGGAGAGAGTCATCGTACAACCCTGTCCGTACTGCAACACCCGCAGGCCCTGGAAGAATGGGTTGTCAGGAGGAATGTCAATTGGCACATCGCCCGAGTCGACCTTGTTCAGATGGATCCCGAAGTGGCTGGCCAGTCTGTTCAGGCTTTCCCGATCGTATGGCTCGGAGCCGCGGGAGTCCGGAGAAGAGTTGGCCATCACCATCAGTCTTCCTCCCGATCGGACAAACTCGACGAGAGCGGCGATTTCGTCCTCCTCGAAAGGGATGGCCTTCTCCCAATAGACCTGGCTGTCAGGATTGTGGATCAAAAAGATCTCCGTCTTTCGGAGAGCAGCCGCAGTGATCCTCTCTTCCAAGTCCCGCGTCAGATAGCCTTGCCGCCACAACTGTAGCCGCAGTGCTGAAAACCCATTCACCTCCAGGCTGTCACACCAGGTGTATCGTCCCAGGTTTCCAGCATAGATCCCCAGCTTCTTCTCCGGCGGCAATTTTTCCGGAGTCACATGGTGATAGAGGTCGAGCGTCACGACCGTGCGCTGACTGTCAATCCCCTCGGCGCCCAACGATTCGCAAACGTTTCGAACCGCTGGGCCAGATGCTGCGTGCTCTGCCGCGGTCGACACAAACATTGCGGCCATCGATCCTGCAACCAGTCTCAGACAGAATCCTCTGCGCTTCATGTCCGCTCCCCTAAAAGCGTGAAACTACCTTGTGCCAAAGCAGCCGATAGTGGCTCAGCAACGGGTCCAGGAACGTCCATACGATGATGCAACAGAGCTAGTCTTTCCTGAACTGTGCGTCCTGCCACACCACCCCATCGCCATGGCTGAGAGTTCCCATTTCCGCGGCAACGAATCCCGGATCGGTTTTATCCCGAGACGGGCCTGCTCATTGGACCCGAAGGCGCGCGTACCGAATATGCGTTACACAGGCCTGGGTGCACCACCAGCTCGACAAGATGTCACCGTTCGAAAGCCGAGCCGTATGAGGCTTTCCGAACGCGATGTTGTCGTGGCTTGCTGGATAACTGGGCCTGTGCGTCGCGCCAAGATACTCTTGACCGATCGCATCCCACACCAGCACTTGACGTTCGAGACCCCAAGTCTTCCCGCCGTCCTCGCTCAGTGCCACTGCAATCCCGGGTCTCAACTTGTCGCGCACTGTAAACGTCGCAGCGAGCGTTTCACCTCCTAGGTCAGCCACCCAGCTTGTTTGCGCGGGGATCCCGGTAGCCCGCGGGTCACTCCACTGCCGGCCCGTTGTGTCCGATACCACGAAGTGCAAATCGAAGTTCTCTTGTCCACCAATGCTCTGTGTCCATTGCAGGCCGCAGATTCTCCCGTCCAGCATACGAGCGTATCGGGTGTGCGAGAAGATTTTCGATGAATGGGAGGCACTTGGGAAATCGAGCCGGTCCCCCCAGGTTTGGCCCCGATCATGAGAAAACAGTGCCAAGCCCTTGATGTGAAGAGGCGAAGCATCATCCCACGCCTTCCACGCTTCGAAGGCAAGAAACCAACGGCCATCGTTCAGCTCGATCACTGAAGAGGGTGGGTCGAGAATAGCGCTCGGAAGGTCGATGACCTCTGGCCGTGACCAATGCCGCCCTCGATCTTCCGAACGCAGGAGCACCACTTGAAACGGCTTCAGCCCCCCGGTCGCTGGATTGAAACGGTGCAAGTTCTCTTCGACGGCAAGATACCGGCTGGCGATCAATACCAGCGTCCCATCGCGAAGCAATGTCGCATGGGGACCCATGTACGTATAAAGCTGGGCATCGTCTCGAGGATCCCACACAAGCCCTTCCTCTATCCAGGTTGTGCCACCGTCTTCAGAGCGAAGCTTGGCAAGTCTTCCATCCAGCGCGTAGAAAGCCTGGCCAATCCGGTAAAGGCACAAGAGCTCTCTGTCGTCCAGAGGAATCACGTTGGGAACAGAAGCGCAAATGACGCGATGACCGGGCAGCGGGTTTCGATACAGAATGCCTTCCTGAACAACCTGCAGTGTCCTCATCTTCGTAGGTCTCCGAGTGGTAAGGCACTGTCCTCAATCAAGGGCCAGCACGGCTGCTGGCACGACACCCCCGTGCTTGGGTCGCACTGGCGTGCGACACGACAAACTGGATCTGCTCCCGTCATACCGCTGTTCGTCGTGCCGTTCGTAGTACGCCACGCAGTGGCGCCGGACAGAAATCTTTTCTGCCGGTACGCGAGGGACAACTTGATCGAGGCCGTGCGTTGAATCGGGCGTGAACTGAACGCCACCGCCACTGCTGAAAGCACGGCTCCCCTTACTTTCCGGCAGACCGGTCAACGTCTTCGCATACGGCGGCCGACCACGATGGAATACACGACCACGTTAACCAGAACCACCGCGCTGCCCAACACCCACTGCAGGTTGCGAGTGAGCCCCTCCGGGTAAAGAACGGGCATCAAGTATCTCTCGATGAAGCCGGAACTGTGGGCAGCCTGGCCACTCTGCTGGCGCAGCCAGTGCTCAAGATGCGTCAGCGGACAAACTGCGCCGGCAAACTCGACCCACGCACCCCAGAGCGCCGCAGGAACATGCAGCCACACAAGCCACGGCCACCGCAGTACAAACAGCCCTCCGAAAACCACGAAGGCAACAAACAGGATGTGTACGACAACCGACGCATCCGCAAGGAGTCGAAAGGCCATGACGTGGAGCAACCATATCTCCGGCACAATTTCGAGTCAACTCACGATGAGGGCGTCGCAACAAGAGAGGCGTACGGTTTTCTGTGCTGTTGCTGCCACGAAAGCGGCCTGTTGAGTTAGCCCCTCGCAGTGGAAGGCCGTGCCAACGCGAGTCAGGTATCGGATCCTCACTCGGCTCATTGCGAATCCGCATGCCAAGTTCCCTCGTGGCAATTTTAAGGCAAGGCGGAGGCTTGACAGCCCTGAGCCCTTAGTCAAACGCCAGCAGAATCCCCTCTCGCAGTCGCCACAGTTCGACGTATACTTTCGGCTGAAACGCACTGCGGAGGCCCGAAACAACTTTCATCCCTGGGACTCCGGATTCGCTAACGACAGCCCTTGTGGGGGGGCCATCCACCGATCGCTCTGAATGCCAGGCACTCGTGTTCTGCCTGTAGAAGTCAGAGTAGCCGTGCGATTCGAGCGTGACACCCGTAATTCACATGCCGTGCGAACTCTCCCTGGTTCACACGCATTCGCAACTCTAGAACGTGAGGTGACGAAATGCCGGCAACGAAAGAGCACTCGACGCAGCGCGAAGGAAGTAACTCAAACGAACACCAAGAAAAGAGCCTGCCTGGGCGCCGGCGCTTTCTCTCTTCCACCGCCGGCTGGATCGGCGCAGCGGCGAGCGTGCCCGCAGCGAGTCTGCTAGAAAAGCCCACGTTGGCTCAGACCAACAGATCGAGGGCGCCCAAAGGCGGCTCTTTGAAGATCACCGACATCGAAGTTCACGACATCACACTCGAATACCAGGACTGGATCGCATATCAGTTAAATCACTTCTACGGCCCGTCTCACCGCAAGATCTACGTGGTCCACACGAATACCGGTTTGGAGGGACTCGGCGAAGGGGATTCACGCGAATCGCCTGAAGTCATCACAAAATACATAGGAACAAGCCCCTTTGACTGGATCGGGGATGAAACGTCCCTGTCTCTGGCCAAGGCGATGTACGACCTGATGGGCAAGGCCGTCGGCGTACCTGTCTACAAGCTGTTTGGCCAGAAGTACCGTTCCTGGGTACCCGTCAGCAGTTGGACCGTCTCGACACACCCAAAGCGGATGGCCGAGGCCGTACAGAAGTACGCCGCCCGAGGCTATACCTGGATGAAGTACCATCTGTCGCCGTTCGAGAACGTGTTTGACCAACTCGAAGCGATGCAGGCTGTGGCGCCGGAGGGGTTCAAAATTCATTTCGATTTCACGATGGGCGGCACCGACGATCATATGCCGGACCTGTTGGACAGACTGTCCGCCCATCGCATCGTGGGTTGCTTTGAAGACCCTGTCCACGAACTGGACCTCCCCGCGTACATCGAGTTGCGAAAGCGTTCGCGGTTGCCCATTGTGCTCCATCACAGCCCGTTGGGTGCGACCCAGGAAGTGGTGATGCGGGCGGCTGACGCCTACATGCTAGGGCACGCCCACATCGGCGATGCCATGCGCCGGGCTGGCTTGTTTGCCGCTGCCAATATTCCATTCATGATTCAAAACGTTGGAGGCAACATCACCCGCGCCATGACGGTGCACATGCAGGCGGCTTTTCCCACCGCTCATTTTCATTTCGTCGACAGCGGCGAAACCTGGAAAAGCGACGTCGTGACGGAACGCCTGGAACCGGTGAACGGTTTCATTCGGGTGCCGGAAGCCCCGGGCTTGGGAGTTTCCCTCGATCGGGCTGAGTTGAAGCGGCTCAAGGAACTGAAGCTGCCGGAGCAGCCGAAGTGGATCATTCGGTCACGATTCAAAAACGGAACCAAGATGTACAACATCGCTGACCCGGAGAACTCCATCTTCATGGTGCGGCCAGACCGCAGCCGGCTGATTCCAATGAGTTATGCCTCGCCGATCGCAACCGACTATTGGGACGACGATGGAACACCCGCATACAAAGAGACGTTCACACGAATCGAGAAGGAAGGCATCGTGCTGGAGCGATAAACCGGCCGATCCTGACTTCGTACGCCTATCAAGTAGTTCCGGGTGTCGCAGACATCGCTCATCCTGCCATGTCGGCGACACGCATAGATGAATGGCTGGCCTCGATATTCACCGAGATCCTGGGCGGACAATCCTCTTCGAATGAGACTTGATAAATGCGCAGACTAGTGACCGGACGACTCGTGTTCTTGCTGTCCGCTACGTTTGCAAGCGACTTGGGGTCCATTCAGCTGGTTCCGTCGTCTACGGTCCAGCATGTCAGCACAGCCTCTGGAGTGCGCTTCGGCGTTCTGGGCCAAATGCGGCAGGCGCCCTCGCCCACCCTGTTCATTTTTGCGACCAACTTTGAAACGTCACTCGCGGATCCGAATTACGCCAGGGTCGGCCACATTCTGGCTCAAGAGGGGTATCTCTGTGTCTCCCTCGATCTTCCTTCGCATGGTGAGGATCTCAGAGCAAACGAACCGCAAGGCCTCCAAGGCTGGCAGGTGCGTCTGGACAACTTGGAAGACTTCTTGCCAGGTTTCTTGGCCAAAGTCTCGGACGTTTTGGACCACTTGATTCGGGCAGGCTTCACCGACCCAGCCAGAATCGCGGTGTGCGGTACTTCTCGAGGAGGGTTTATCGCACTGCATGCCGCGGCTAAGGATTCGCGAATCCAGTGCGTGGCTGCTTTCGCGCCCGTCACCAACCTCGCGGCGCTGAAGGAATTCCAAGGGGCTTCAGAAAATCCGCTTGTGAAGAATTACGCGGTGACTACAAAAGCCGAAGCGCTGGCTAGCAACGCGGTGTGGATTATGATTGGAAACGATGACACTCGTGTCAATACCGATGACGCGATCGCGCTTGCGCGTGGAATTGTCAAAGCTGGCTCTGCTCGCAAAAAGACCGCGCAAATCCAACTGCACTTGATGCCCTCGGAGGGGCATCGAACGCCGCCGACTGCACATGAAGACGCAGCGCGGTGGATCCTGTCGATTCTGGGCAGTGGTAGATCGGTCGAGAAACCCGCCCCGAAGTGACTACGGGCGGTGCATTCTGCAGGCCGTTCTGCGCAATGAAACGACCACTACCCACGACCACCGCGAAGGGGACGGCGGTCCCCAAAGCGGTGATCGCGGCTACCAAAACGGCATATCAAGGGTGGAGCCCTTGGGCTTCGACACAATCTAGACTCAGGCGATCACCGTGAGATTCGAACGGTTCAAAGAGGGCTACGTTTCCAAACGACAACCGAATACGCCGACCGCAGTAGCTGGCGGGCCTCGCGCCGTGCTGGCTGCCAGCGGAGAGCTGGTTTGCAGCTACAGTGTCTCATCGGCGCTGGGCATTAACGACTTCGTTCCGATGCTTTCCCGATCGAACGATGGTGGAGAAACCTGGGTGGAGCAGGGACCGCTTTGGCCCCACCTCAAAACAAGCGAATCGAATTTCGTTTCCGTCAGCCGGGCCCCTTCGGGAACGCTGTTCGCGTACGGAATCTCAACACCCATTTCTCAGCCAGGCGAATCGTTCTGGAGTGATGCAACCCAAGGGCTCAAGCAAAACCGGCTCTGCTGGGCCCGTTCGGATGACAACGGGCGTAGCTGGACTGAGCCGAAAACGATCTCAATGCCGATTCCAGGCTCAGCCGAAGCACCTGGCCCGATGTGCGTCACCCGGAGTGGCAAGTGGCTGGTCTGCTATGCACCCTACAATACTTTCGACCCAGATCTCAAGGTAGACCGAGAGCAGATCGTCGTGATGTGCAGTGACGATGAGGGCAAGAGCTGGCAACACACTCCAATGCTTCGCTTTGCGGAACCCGGCTCCGGAGGCGCGGAGGCGTGGGTGGTCGAGCTAGCCGACGGACGACTGCTGGGAACCAGCTGGCACTTGGACCACAACGGCAAGAACGAATATCCCAATGCGTACTCGCTCTCCTCAGACGGAGGGAAGACCTGGCTGCCGACCCAATCGACCAGGATCATGGGCCAGTCGACGGCGCTGACTCCCTTGCCCGATGGACGTGCCTTGTTCGTCCATAACCGGCGGAAGCCAGGCGAAGCCGGGGTCTGGCTGTCGGTCGTCAAGCCGACGCCAAGCGACTTCGGCGTCGAGCACAGCGACGCACTCTGGCGTGCAGAGACGGCGACACAAAGTGGAACATCGGGAGAGCATGCCGAGTGGACCGACTTCTCGTTCGGAGAACCGGCAGTAGCCGCGTTACCGGACGGAACTTTCCTCATGACGTTCTGGTGCGTTCAGCCATCAGGCCGGGGCATCGGCTATGTCAAGTTTAGAATTGTGGATTAGACGGCAAAGGATAGCGGCGGTCGGCACCGATCGTAGGCCCTCTAGGATGAGTCGTGAAGCAGCCGTTTCTCGTAGCGCAGATCCTGCGCTGTTTGCAGGTCTGCGCCTTGAAGTGTGACGGCTTGGCAGTGCCCGGAATTCAAGTCCACCGTTGACAACGACGCTGCACTTGGATGTTGCAGACACTGTGCGGTGAAGCAAGGGGATCAAGTTCGGGCACTGCGAATCGCTAGCCTTGCTGCCGCAGACCCGCGCAAGACGCGGCATCTGCGTTACAGGCAGGAGGAGGAGACCGTGCAACGTCGTGTCTTTGTCGTGCTCGCAGTGTTCGGTGTCTTGAGTCTTGGATCACTCCGTGTCTGGTCCGGAGACATAGTTCGACAAGACTTGCCCTATTACGCAAACCCGCGCCAGCTCGTCGTGACCCAGGATGGCGTCGAAATCGAACGCCTGGCCTGCGAACGCATCGACCTGCCTTACTCTGACTCTCCGCTGACCCATCAGGTTTGGAACGAACTGGGTCGAACCCGCAGTGGAGATCTCTATGTCGCCACTTCCGCTGGCAGGATGTTTCGTTCCACCGACGGTGGGAGAACTTGGGCGAGCTGGAACGTCAAACTTGGAGACGAGCCAGGCATCGGACCGTTTTGCGTGCTTTCGGACGACACCTTCCTGGCGGTTTGGGAGAACCGCTTTTTCCAATCCACCGACAAAGGCAAGAGCTGGTCTGCCGTCTCCGAGCTGAAAGCCGATCCCTTCGACCGGGTCGACATCAACTTCCTCACCCAACTCAAGGATGGCACGGTTCTCTGCCCCGTCAATCGCTACAATCTGAATGTAAACGCCGGGAAAGGCGCAACGGTCGCGTATTCCCAGGAAAACCAGTACGTCTTCCGCTCCAACGACCAGGGGAAAACCTGGAAAGGCGGCGGCGATGCCGAGTTTTGGAAAACGCTGTCCGATGCTGGCCTCGATCCGACTGCCGTTTCGCTGCAGAGCCGTATTCCGGGCACTGGAGGCACTTTTCCTGGATGTTGGGAGACCCAAATCACTGAGCTTGCTGGTGGCAGACTTATTGCCGCCTTTCGCTATTCTGGGAAGCCGGCTCCCTGGCACCTGGCTAAGTCTCAAGAATGGGGTATGGAACCGATAAGGCAGCAGTTCGCACGGATCGTTCCTGGGGTGGCGGATGACGATCGAATTCTCAAGTACGTCTTTCTTGGAGACTCCTACGATGGTGGGAAAAGCTGGCAAAGTCTACGGCCTGTGCTCGATGCCAAAGGGCAAAGTGTCCTCTACTACGGCTCTCTCCACGGACAGGTCATTCAGGTGCAGGATGGCCGCCTGGTGCTCGTTCACGTGCGGCGATACCCAAGAGAAAACCAGCAGGTGCTCGCCCGAGTCAGCGAAGATGGCGGCAGAACCTGGCGGCGTGAGGAATACCGCATCATCTATGGTTCGGGCTACCCGCGCAGCCTCGTGCTGGAAGACGGAACGATCGTCACGGTCAGTGGCTCGACCTTGACGACTCCTGGAGGACAACCACCGAAAGGGGGACGCTACTCCGCCCAGCTGGTCCGATGGAAGCTGCCAGCGACGGCACGCTAGGGCTCGCTTGACGACATTCGGGTAGCACAGATCCCGCGTCTTTGCGGGTCTGCGTAGTCCGCACGCCCGGTCCATCAGCCTCGTCCCTCCGGTGAAACTCAAGCATGGGCCATCGCTGACAGAATTGCCTCACAGCCCACGACGCTGTTGTTGCAGCCGTGTCACGCAATCGACAGCCCAGCACCGCAGCGGCGGTTCAACCTCGACTCACATAGCTGTTGTCCGGTTATTTCCCAGCTGTTCCTCAAAAAACGTAATCTGTGGCACAATCACCACAGCAATCTTCGGAACGGTGTTGCAAGTTTCCGAAGAAACGACGGGATCAACAGCAAGAACGGACGGTTGTCAACGGTACCGGCGATCTTGCCATCGATCTAGTCCACGGCCGGCCCCGACAAGCAATGCAGGCTCCTGCCCGCAGCTGTTGGTGGAGGTTGTCGCCTGTGAACTTCACGAATGGTGCAGACTCACGTCCTCGGAATCTCTGCCATCGAACAGAGACCACCCGCTCGATCGCAGCTCTCCCTACAGTCGGATCATCATCATTTGAGAGGACGCGGCTCTGCCGGAAGTGCGCCTTCTTGCTGGTTTCGATCTGGCTCCTGGCGATCGCCGGCGAATCGCAGCCGGCGCCGTTGCGACTGCTCGACCTGTTATGGGTGTGGGCGAATCCAGAGATGGAACAGCCCGGGCCACACACTGCTGCTTCCTTTGCTCGTGCTGGCTCCACCGAGCGCGCCCGGTTGCTCGGCGTTCCTAACATCGCTCTTGCCGGGACTGGAGTTCCAAACGACGAGTCCAAGGCCGGCTCACTCACTGCCGCAGCAGCTCCCGCTCCGCGTCTGGTTTGGGAGACGACACCCGATGGCGAGGGAATCGGACCTCCGTTCGTCTACACGAAACGGATGCAGCAGATTCGCGGCCTCGCGCAGAAGTATCCCCAGATCGAGGCCATCCTGCTCGACGATATGAGCACTGGAAAGATCGACCGGGGATTCCGAGCCGCCCACGTCCGTCACATCCGCGAGCAATTGGCCGGCACAAAGATCAAAATCTGGGGCGTTGTCTACACCATGAGCTTGGGCACGCACTTGGCCGAATGCATTGCCGAGGTCGACGTCATCAACCTTTGGTCGTGGCACGCTCGCGACACGGTTGGTCTCGAAAGACATGTGTCTCGGCTCGAGAACGACTTCCCAAACAAGCCGATCCTGCTAGGTGTCTACCTATATGATTACGGTGGCAAGCGCCGCATGCCGCTCTACCTGCTGGAAAAACAGTGCGAGCTGGCTCGCAAGTTGGCGCATGCAGGCCGGGTGGCCGGCATCGTCTTTCTGACAATTCATGACGATCCGGAGGCCATCGATTGGGTGGCAGGGTGGGTCAAGCGAATCGGCAACGAAGAGATTCGCACGCCGGCCAGCCAGCCGCGCGTCGGCGCCGGGCGCACGACATTCAAAGCCGTCTCGACCGGTTTCACGGTAGCGAGGTCAAAGAAAGCGATCGTGCGGGCGATGACAGCCGGTGACCAAGTCAAGATCGACTCCAGCCACGATGAAGGCCAGACCTGGCAGCCGCTCTCGGCCATCCGGCAGGAATGGCAGCAGGTCGCGGCAGGTTACTTCAGTCAGACGCCGCCGGATTCGCTGCTCCTGACGATCACCATTGGCAGGAAGGATGGGAAAGATGAGGCCAGGCAAGTCTGCTGGATTCGCAGCCGCGACGGTGGCCGATCGTGGTCAAGGCCGGCAGTTGTGATGAACCTTCCACCTCATACGCACGCCTGGGACCCATCGCGGTCGCGAGTAAAGGGCGATGGGCTTACTGTCCCTACTATGAAGAGCAGCCCCCTGGGCAAGAGCGTCGATTTCGGTCGATGGTCGTCTGGAGCCACGATTCTGGACGGACTTGGGACGCGCCAGTTGCGTTTCCACTCCCGGCAGATGGAAACATTGGAGTGACGGAGGCTTCCATCGCAGAGATCTCGCCCGGAAGCTTCCTGGCTGCAATTCGCACCGATGAAGCCCCTGAGCCCGCAAGCACACCCTCCGCCTTCGACGGCTTCTACTTGTCCCGATCGCACGATGGGATCCATTGGTCGACTCCCGAGTCTCTGGCGGAGCGGGGCCGTATGCCGCGTTTCTATCGTTTTGGAGACTTGTGGGCCTTGGCTTACCGGCTGTACAACGGATCGCAGAGAATCCAGCATAGCGCGATCCGATTCAGCCGTGACGGAAAGTCATGGACTGGCCCGGTAATCGTTGAAGACGGGGTCGCTGTCCATCCCGAATTGGTTGAGGTGCAAGGCAGGATTATTGCGTTCAACTACCTTTTGCCCTACGGCTCTGAAATCGGAACACGCAACGTTCTCTCGGCCCCCGAGTTCATCTATGAACAGACCGGTACATCAAAACCCCGACGCTGAGCAACGCTCAAGGTTGAAGGTCTTCCTTTTCGGGCTGGCCGCGCTGCATGGCTTGGTCGTAAACCTGATGCCAGCCATGTTCAGCAGCATGGAGGCCGCCTTTCAGGCAGACAAGGCGCGCCAGGCACTACTGAAGTCTTACTTCTTCGGTGGCTCGGCAGTGGCGTTGGTCGCCGCCGGATATGTCACGCAGTACTTCGGAGTCCGGAGAACCTGCCTTCTGCTGGCTTTTCTGGCAGGCTCGGGCGCATCCGCCTTCGGACTCGCACCAACGTATTCCCTGGTTCTCGTTGCCACGGCAATTCTTGCGATTGGCATTGCCCCATTGGCTGCGATCTACGCGGCCATTATCGCGACTCACTTCCACGAGTCGCGCCAACGCATGTATATGCTGACCTACGCACTACTGGCGGTCAGCGCCACGATCGCCACCACCGCACTTGGAGCACTGCTGGACCGGCTGGGCCGGTACAAAGAAGTTTTCCTAGGCCTTGGGATCCTGATCTGGGTATCGATGGCTGCGCTGCTGGCCATCGGTTGGCAGGTGCTCGGCCGCGCTCCGGAAACAGTGGCCGCCGCAGGGCCAAGTCGGCAGGCGTCGCCTCCGGCTGGCGAGGTGGCTTCGCCGCGGCTGTTCTTGAGGGTCTGGACTTTTCTCGCCTCGGGCGCTTTCACTCGCGGGGCGTTGTATCTGATGTGTGTGCTCATGATTTGTGACTATCTGTTTGCCAGCAACATGCTTGCTTGGACGCCCACGTTTTTCGAACAGCGTTACGGCAGCAGCAAACTTCTGGCTGGGTCAGCTCTTTCGGCCAGTAGCGCCGGTGTGGCTGTTGGCCGCGTGCTGATGGCCATGTTTCCACCGGGCAAAGTTTCCGACCGGCTGCTGCTGGCAGGTTGTTACGCGGGCGGCGTGATTTGCTTTGGGTTGATGATCTTATTGCAGCTACCCTATCCGGCCTCACTGTTTCTGATGTTCTTGTCCGGCGCCTTTATTGCGGCTCAAGCGCCGACCATGGGATCGTTGGCTGTGGCCAAGTTCGGGGACCGCGCTCCGATCGCCGTGCCCATCTACGAAGCCGTGGGCACGCTCGCGGGGATTTTTGGCCCGCCCGTTGTGGGATATTTCGCCGACCGCACCGGCCAGCTCGAGGCGATTCTGCTCCTCGTGCCTGCCGCTGGGCTTGCACTGGCTGCGGTGGCCATTGCCTGGGAGCTGTTCGATCGACGGCGCCCAGATGCTTCCTTGCCAAGCGCACCGAACCTGAAGCGGTCCGCGTCATAGGAGCCGAGGCACAGGAGACGGTGCACTCTGAGGATTCCGAATGTCTTGTACTGCCTTACACTTCCACAGATGACCTTCCGACAGCATGACGATTGAGGATGTGATTCTAGTTCCCGGAGACGGGGGCTTCTACTGCGACGACCAGCGGGCCATCCGAGAAGGCGCCGTTCGCGACGGACTCGTTTACGTCGGCGATCCGATTACGGAGGGTTTTAGCCGTATTCGCATGCCGGCCGAGTGCCTGACCGTGTTGCTGCGTTTGAGCGATGGCTGCACCGCACGCGGTGACGCCGTGAGTGTGACCTACGGCGGCGTGGCAGGCCGCGATCCCCGACTTGATGCCAGCCAGCAGTGCGACGTAGCCAGCCGGATTCTAGGCCCATGGCTGTTGGGGAGAGACGTTGAGCGCTTTCGGCCCCTGTGCGATGAGCTGGAACTCTTGACGGATTCCTCTGCAGGCAGGCCGTTGCACCGCGCTCTGCAGTACGGCGCCAGCCAGGCGCTCATGAGCGCTGCCGCGCACGCGCATCGCCGAACTGTTGCAGAGCAGGTCGCTCACGAACACGGGCTCTCGCCTCGCTGGCAGATGACGAAGGTCTGTTGCCAATGCGGCGAGGAGCGGTTCGAGAACGTCGACAAAATGATCGTGCGTGGTGCAGACGTTCTGCCGCACGGACTGATCAACCACACAGAGACGCTCGTTGGCAGCGATGGCAGCAAGCTGACCCAATATGTCCAGTGGGTGCGCGACCGGGTGAGACAGCTCCGCCCGGAAGCGAAGCCAACCCTCCATTTCGACGTGTACGGTACACTGGGCTTGGTTTTTGGGTGGCGAGAGCCCGGCAGAATTGTGGCGTTTTTGTCGAAACTGCAGGAGGCAGCCGAGCCCTTCCCGCTGCAGATCGAAGGAGCGATCGACGCAGGCAGTGCCGCGGCGCAGCTGGATGCGTTCATTCGCTTGCGTGAGGCGCGCGATCGGGCGGGCTTGACGGTACGATTCATCGCTGACGAGTGGTGCAATACGCTGGAGGATGTCAAACGGTATGCGGCCGCGCAGGCGGCGGACATGATCCAGATCAAAACGCCCGATCTGGGCTCATTGCACCGGTCCATTGAAGCCGTGCTCGCGTGCAAGGCCTCCGGCATGGGCAGTTATCTCGGTGGCAGCTGCGCCGAAACGGAATGGTCGGCGCAGCTTTGCGCTCAGGTCGCTGTGGCAACTGAACCCGACCAGATGTTGGCAAAGCCGGGTATGGGAGTGGATGAAGGACTGATGATCGTCCGCAACGCCATGGCTCAGACCATCGCGCTGGCGCGCAGCCGCTAGTTCGCTGCTTGTCCAGCCACCTGCCGAAGCGAATCAAGGAGGGCACGGCGCCCGCCGACCGGCTCGACACGGCGATTCGGTAGAGCCAAAGCTCGCCCGGCCGGCTTCTCCGGTTTTTCCTGAAACCGGCCAGCGTCCCGGCATGTTCCTTCTACACCCGCCAACAGAGATCGCTGCGATCTTCAAGCTTTCGTCCAGGGAACCTGAAGATGAAACTCGCGGGCCAGCGTTTCGAGAAGCTCCTGCGCCTTTCGCGAAATGGGAACTCCTCCCTTGAGGTAGGCCTTTTCTTTTTTCCACTCCGGCCCACCTGGCAGGTCGGCTGACGTAAAACCCGGAAGAGGGCTCATGCGGCTGACGCCGTCCATCAGATGATCCATGTCAGCCTTGAATGCCTGAAGCGGCACGAATCGCTGAACGTCCAGGGCCATGAAAAAGCCTGACTGGTCCGCATCCGCGAACTTGATGTTACTGCGATCGAATTCGGACAACATCTGGCCTCCCAGCGTGCCACTCATGATATTAGCCACATGCGAAATGCCAATCGCCTTGAAATAGACCTGCGGCATTTTTTTGAAGAACTCTTCGTTCCAAAGACTGTGGCTGACCATGTCCAGCAGGAAAGGCGGATGGTCGGGGCCCGAGGGCATTCCAAAGGCTAACGGAGGACTTCCCTGAATCGAACCGAGAATCGTGCTCTGAGTTTCGTATTGCGGAGCTGCGTTTCTGCCTGAAAAGCTAATTCCGATCAGGTTCTCCCGAAGGGCCATTCGCACATACTTTCCCGTGCTACCGAGGTGGGCGTGATAGGTGGTGGTTGCAACCCCCGCGCCCATCTTCTTCGCCATGCGGATTGCTTTTTGCATTGCCTCGGTCGCAACGATCATTCCCAGGCCACCATCTCCGGTCAAAGCTGCCGTCACAGGGCCTTCCCGCAGTACGCGGATGTTGGGCTGTTTGTTGGTTCTTTCCTGTTGATAGGACCGCACATAGCGATCCACCTGTACCACGCCGTGGCTGACTACCCCACGCAGGTCGGTGTCGACCAGCAGGTCAGCGATGAGTTGAGCCTGCTGGGGTGCGATGGGTACTTTCTCGAAGATGGCCACTACCAAACGACGCAGGTCTTTAGGAGACCTAAATAAATAACCTGCACCACAAAAAAGTGCTGAACAAATGACCGTCGGTCGCGCGATAAATGCTGGGGAATTGTGGAGTAAAGGTAACCCAGCGTATGAAGGAAGCGATTTGGAAAGG
>Ga0194131_10004939_pt1 | contig 19642 bp, 15 predicted proteins | sample TA2KigO120mmetaG_FD_148631 | JGI IMG/M metagenome (GOLD analysis project Ga0194131, IMG submission 148631) | Freshwater microbial communities from Lake Tanganyika, Tanzania - TA2015053 Kigoma Offshore 120m | ecosystem: Environmental > Aquatic > Freshwater > Lake | place: Tanzania: Lake... | reverse complement strand
TTCAAGGTCACGGTGCCGAATGACTGACAACGGGGCAGCGAAAGCCGGAATCTGGAGCGGCTTCAGCCGCGTCCTGCGACTTTCAGTCGCCCATCGACCCCACCGCCTTCAGGCGGTGGTTGTTCAGACTAAGATAGCGGTGTGCCGATCCGACTGCTTCTCTTCACTTCTTCTCTCGTTTTCGCCCAGCAGCCCTGCGAATCGCTTGCGCAACTTAAGCTCAATCGGGCTTCGGTGGCCAGCGCCGTCGTTACCGGAAAGGTCTGCGTCGTAAAAGCCATCGCTCGCCCAACCAAGGACTCCGAAATCAATCTCGAAGTCCAACTGCCGCTCGAGAATTGGAACGGCCGGTATCGCCAACTCGGCAACGGCGGCTGGGCCGGAATTGTTCCCAGCGGACTCCTAAAGACAGCCGCCGAGCAAGGCTACGCCTCCGCCGGTACCGACGACGGCCATCCGCGCGGCGCGGGCGACGCGGCCTGGGCGATCGGCCATCCGGAAAAGCTGATCGACTTTGGCCATCGCGCCGTGCACGTCACCGCTGTGCACGCCAAGTCGATCATCAACGCGTTCTACGGCAAGCCCGCCAACAAACATTACTTCGTCGGCTGTTCCGATGGCGGCCGCGAGGCGCTGCAAGAGGCGCAGCGATATCCGGAAGACTTTGACGGCATTGTCGCCGGCGCGCCCGCCTACGATTGGTCGCATCACTTCGCGGGATTCGTGTGGAACGCGCAGGCGCTGCGCAAAGATCCCGCCGGTTTCATTCCGCATGCGAAGTTGCCCGTGATTCAAAATGCCGCGCTTGCCGCGTGCGACAAGATCGATGGCGTCGAAGACGGCCTCGTCGAAGACCCGCGCGACTGCAAGTTCAACCCCGACGTTCTCCTCTGCAAGAACGGCGATGCCGCCGACTGCCTCACCGCGCCCCAACTGGCAGCGCTCAAGAAAATCTACGCGGGCCCGCGCAACCCGCGCACCGGCAGACAGATCTATCCCGGCTATCCGCCGTCGACCGAAGCCATCGGCAACGAATGGGCCAACTGGATTCTCGGCAAGCCTCCGGCCGATTCGATTCAGATGATGTTCGGCAATTCGTTTTTCGGCCAGGCGGTGTATGAGAATCCGCACTGGAACTATCTCTCCATGGAGTTCGATAACGACGTCGCCTACGGCGATCAAAAAGCCGGCGTGCACATCAACTCCAACAACTCCGATCTGCGCTCCTTCCGCGCCAACGGCGGCAAGCTGCTCATGTATCACGGCTGGGCCGATGGCGCCATTTCCGCCTACAGCTCCATCGATTACTACAACAACGTGCTCTCGTTTCTCGCGCGTTATCCCGATGGCCGCGCGCAAGCGAAAACCCCAGTGCAGGACTTCTTCCGCCTCTTCATGGTGCCGGGCATGGGCCACTGCGGCGGCGGCAACGGGCCCAATCGTTTCGGCAACGGCAACAACGCGCCGCACGATCCGAACCGCAACATCGTCGCAGCGCTAGAGCGCTGGGTCGAGCAGGGAACCGCGCCCGACAAGATCATCGCGCAAGGCGCTAAGCCCGACTTCACGCGACCATTGTGCCCCTACCCGCAAAAGGTGACCTACAACGGCTCGGGGAATCCCAACGACGCCGCTAGTTTCTCTTGTAAGCAGCCGCCAGCCGTTTCGCCAACGCCTCTCGCTCCTCCGCCGTCGAAACGGCGGCGTTCCCGATGTCGGCGACATTCATCTTCCGGTCCGTCGCCGCGTCGATCTGATACGCCGTGACACGCGCGCCATCGGCCCCGACGCGCACCGCGATCAACATCACGTGCGCCGCGCCCATCTCCTGCGCGATCGCCCACGGATTCGTGCCGCTTGCGAATTTCTGCAACTGCGGCCATGCAACCACGTCGACGCCGATCCGCGCCAACTCCGCGCCCGTGCGTTCGGCGATATCGACATCGTGCGGCGTCTGCGTGAACTCTTCGTTTTTCCACGTCCACCGCGCCGGTAACACGACGACGCGCGTTGACTTCGGACGCCAGAACACAGCTCCAACCGCGACGGCCGCCACCGGCACGGCCCACAAGTACTTCCGCCTGGAAACCGGTGGCGGCCCTGCCAGTCCCGGCACATACGAACCTTTCGGATACGAGACGCGAATCTCCTCGCTCGCGCCCGCACCCGCATAGTACTCATCCAACTTCTTCCGCAGCCGTCGCGCTTCGACGCGCACAATCGGATCGGTCCGCGGATCGTAGGCGTCGTCGCGGTCGAACACCTCGCGGCCGATAACGTACTCTTTGATCTCTCCACCGCGCCCATCCAGCGCCGCGTCCACCGTAAATCGCAAGAACCGGCACAGCCACTCCGACTGCGCGAAGCCATCGCTTGCCGCGATCCGTTCCACCGCCGCCTTCACCAGTTCCCGGTCCATGATACGACTTTCACACAATTTCAGCGAGATACGCGGTAAGCTTACTGTAAGCTTGCCGCCAAATACTCGCGTAGCGCCTCAAAGAGGAGCAGAATCAGCCCATGTGGAAATCACTCACACTCATCACCCTCACTGCTGCACTTGCCCTGGCGGGTCCGCCCGCTGTCTGCCACCGTATCGACATCGGTGACGCCGCCTCGCTTCCTTGGCGCAACGTCAACGGATGGGACGGCGCCGATCCCTCCTACAAAATCGCCAACCTCTCGGCCGACACGCTCAAGCTCCTAAACGCGTCCGCGCCGGTCAACGTCCGCATGGAGACGCTCCGCCGCGCCGCCATCTACTCGGCGCGCCACGCCGGCGTCGCCATCAAGCTGATGAACGAACTGGAGGCGCGCGCCAAATCCGCCAAGTCCGATCCGCTCGCATGGTTTGACGCAGGCTACTTCATCGAAGCCGCCCGCCAGACCGAGTTCATCTATCGCTACGACATGCTCGACGCCCCTGTCCGTTCCGCCTGGGTCCACCGCGGCGAAAAGCTCGGCCCCGACGACCGCCCAATGATCGAGAAGGCCCTCGCACTGGGCGGCAAAGGAATGAATCACGCCCTGGCGCTCATCGACGAATACCGCCATGCTGACTTGAAGTACCACGCCAAGCGGTAAAGATCAGTTCGCCGACAACGCTGCCGGCTGCTAGCCCGGATCTCACAGAATTTCTGCTGTGACGTGCCGGAGATGCGGCGGTATTTCATTACGCTTGCCGCGGGTACGCGCCTCGTATCGTCACGGCTCGGGTGCGGTCTCGCGACGCCCCCGCCGCGGCGGGCGGAACGGGGAGCCGGCATACCAGGTCCGGCTGGCGCGGGGGAAGAAAGGGAGTGATATTCTTTGATCATGAGGCTGGTCTTCTCGGTGTTGGCCGCGTCACTCCTCTCCGCCGCCGATTCGATTTCGGTCGTGAACGCTGCCGACTACGACGCCGCGGTCGCGCCCGGGTCACTGATTGCGATCTTCGGCTCCGGCCTCGCCTCCACCACCGCCGGCGTGACGTCCCTTCCCCTCCCGACCTCCCTCGGCGGCGTCGACGTAAAGGTGAACGGGCGCGTCATCCCCCTGCTGTTCGTTAGCCCGTCGCAGATCAACGCTTACCTTCCCACCGACGTGGCGCCCGGTCGCGTCGTTATCAACTCCGGCGGGCAGTCCGCCGAAATCAATGTTCGCGAAGCCGCCCCCGCTCTCTTCCGCTTCGACCGCGACCTTGCCTGGCCTTTCGAAGTCATGCCGGGCGGAGCCGTCGCCGTTTATGGCACGGGCATCGGAGTCGCAACGCAGGCGCCATCTGCTCAGATCGGAGGGCGCGACGCCCCCGTTGTCTACGCGGGGGCGACGCAAGGGGCCATCGGCGTGGCGCAGTGGAACCTGCGCGTGCCGCCGCTAGCCCCAGGCGAGCACGCCGTTTCGGTGTCCGTCGGCGGTGCCGAGAGCAAACCATCCAAGCTGCGGGTCGCCTCCACTCGTTCCGCCGACCAGTTGCGCCAGCAGTGGAGCCAAGGCCGCTGCACCGGCGAAGGTCCGGTGCTCTATACGGAGATCCCGATGGCCGCCCGCGACATCTCCGTCGTCCTGCCTCTCGGACTGGTTACCGATGCTCACGTGACTCCGATCGATCACCAGTACCTCTCGCCGAAAGATTACTCGCTCGGTCGCAATGCCTATCCCGTTCGCGCACCCGCTGCCGGGACCATCGTGAACATCCAGCACCGGGCCAGCTTCGTCGGAGATAACACGCCCTCCAGTCCCACGGACGAGTATCGCTTGGTGATCGAGCACTCCTGCACGTTCTGGACCTACCTCGACCTGATCACGTCGCTCGATCCGGCCCTCCTGGCCCGCATCTCGCCCGAGCCCCCCGCCAACGGCCCCTGGAGCAGGCCCGTGCGTATCCCCGTTGAAGCGGGCCAGACCATCGGGCGCATCGGCGCTCAGACGCTGGACATCGGCACTGTAAATACCCAGATCATCCTGCCCGGTTTCCTTGTGCCCGATACCTACATTCGCGAGCCGTGGAAAGTCCATACAGTAGACCCACTCGACTACTTTGCCGAACCGCTGCGCGTGCAACTGATGGAGCTCAACCCGCGGAAGGCAGTTCCCCGCGGCGGCAAGATTGACTACGACTTGGACGGCCGCCTGGTCGGAAACTGGTTCCGTGTCGGCACGAACGGCTATGCTGGCTCGGATCCACAGCGCTCCTGGGCCGGTCACTTCTCCATCGCCCCACACTACCTCGACCCCACGTACTTCACGATTTCGTTGGGCGATTACCAAGGCAGATCACGCCAGTTTTGGGCGAAGGGCAATACGCCTGACCCCTCGACCGTATCCATTGCTTCCGGAATGGTCAAATACGAATTGACAACCGTCGGCCTGAGCTTGCAGGGCCGCAGCTCAACGAACTTGGTCTACAACATTCAGGACGGCAATGTGCAAGGCGTCCTGTTGGTCGAACTGGTTGGCGAGCGCCGTCTGAGAATGGAAGCCTTCCCTGGCAAAACGGCGGCGGACGTGGCCGGGTTTACCGCCGGCGCGGCTCTGTACGAGCGTTAAGTCGAAGCGGGGCCGCTCCGCCCGGTTTGCTGCCTGGATTCGCGCCATCCGGAACTTACCTGCCGTCGAAGACCTGGCCCGGAAATCCACCAGAACCTCTGCTGCGCCGCTCGCTCCAAGAACTGCCGTACCATCGAAAGCATGAGGCTCCTTCTCATACTCGCCGCGATCGCCGCGCACGCGCAGGATCTCCGCAAGCTCACCATCATCCACACCAACGATCTCCACGCCCGCCTCCTGCCCGACGACAGAAAACAAGGCGGCTTCGCCTACATCGCCACCGTAATCAACCAGCAGCGGAAGGACTGCAAACACTGCCTTGTGCTGAACGCCGGCGATCTCGTGCAAGGCTCGCCCGTTTCCACCATGTTCAAAGGCACGCCCGTCTACGAAGTCGCCAACAAGCTCAAGTTCGACGTCTCCACGCTCGGCAATCACGAATTCGACTACGGCTGGAGTCTCATTCCCGAGTACCGCAAGAAAGCGAATTTCCCCATCGTCTCCGCCAACGTCGTCAACGATGCCGGCGGCATCATCGCCGATCGCCCGTACGTCATCAAGAAAGTGAACGGCATCCGCGTGGCCGTCATCGGCGCGGCCATGGCCAATCTCGTCAGCGGCTTTCTCACCAGCGTCACCGCCGGACCATGGAAAGCGCAACCCGTCGCCGAAACCGCCAATCGCATCGCCGCCGAGTTGAAAGGAAAGGTCGACGTGATCGTCCTGCTCGGCCACATCCTTCAAACCGAAGGCTCGGAAGTGTTGCGCAAATCGCCCGATGTCGACATCGTGATCGAAGGTCACAATCACAGCGGTCGCAAGGAACTGGAACGCATCGACGACCGCGTCGTTGTTGGTGTCGGCGGTTATGGCCGCGAAATCGGCCGCCTCGATCTCGAAATCAAAATGCCCGAAGGAAGGGTCACAACCGCGAAATGGATCAAGCTGCCCATCGACGCAACCAAAATCGCGCCCGATCCCGCCGTCGCCAAACTCGTCGACAAATGGGAGAAGTGAGTCAGCGCGCAGATGGACATCAAGATCGGCACCGCCGAACGCACCGTCAGCCGCGACGGGCTCGTCGCGCTCATGGAGCAGGCCTTCCGCGAAGAGTTGAAAGCCGATTTCGCCGTCATGAATCGCGGCGGCGTGCGCGATCAACTCAACAAAGGCGATGTTCTCGTCCGCCACATCTGGAACATCTCGCCGTTCGATAACCGCATGATGACCGCGCGCGCCAAAGGATCGCAGCTCGCCAAATTTATCAAGGAAGGCGAAGCTGTCGACCCCGAGAAGACCTACGTCATTACGACTTCCGATTACCTCGTCAACAACGCCGAATCGCGGGCCGGCCTCGGCCTCGAAGGCATCCTGTTCGAAAACACGCCCGACATGATGCGCGACGTCTTCGTGCGCTGGGTGAAGAAGCAAGCCGTCATTCGGTAGGCTTCAACAGCGCGATTTTTTCGTTGCGCAGGTAGCCGTACCGGTTGATCCATACACCTTGTTGCGAGGCCGCGCGGCCAATCTCCAGTCGCCGCTTGAAATCGCTGACCGGCCCGTATCCATGCACGAACGCGAACACCGGCGTCGATCCCGCCGCCCGCTGCGCATCGCGAATCTTTCGCATCTGCGCGTCGCGTCCAACCGGGTGCGCCTCGTCGGGTTCGGGATAACGATAGTCGCTCACGCGCGCCGCATACGGCGGGTCTTGGATCTCCAGGAGTTGCGCCAGAAAACGGCATAACAACTCCTCGTTCAACCCCGGATTCGCCTTCACGATCGAGTCCGCGTAGAACCGGAATATCACCGGCCAGTGCATCGTGTAGAGCTTCACATGCAGCGCGCTCGCATACCGCGCCAGCGCCGAATACTGCATTCCGCTCACCGTGCCGAACGGGGGAGGGAAGACGCCAAACGTCAGCGCGATCCGCCCTGGAATCGCATCGCGCAGCCGCTGCGCCAACTCCGAAACCAGCGCGCCTTTGAAGCGCAGCCAATCCAGCAGCGCGGGGTTGTCGATCAAACTCGACAATATCGTCTGCCGCCCGCCGTCGAGATCCACCATGCGTTCCAGCAGCCGATTCGTCAGCCCGCCGTGCACGAGTTGATAGAGATCCAACGCCGCGCGCTGCATCTTGCCGAAGTCGAAGCCCATGCGCGTGGCCGCCTGCGCGCAATGCGGATTGAAGTCGAGAAAAACGTCGTCCAGAAAATACGGCGGATACTCCGGCCAGTCGAAGCGAATGCCGTCGATGTCGGGGTACGTCTTCACCAAATCGCGCGTCAGCGCAACGGTGTAATCGATGATGTGCGGACTCGCCAGCGACCCATTATTCGCCAGCCGTTTCGGTGGCACGCGGCCATCGGGCAGCCGCGGCTTGTCGTCGTCGAGCGGTCCGCCGAATTGCACCCGATAACCCGGCGGAATCGCCGCCTGCACCTGCAAGTACGTTTGGATATGCCTCGCCTGCGCCGCGCGCAGAAACGCCTTGATCACGCCGCCTTCGCGAAACGTCAGCCCGTTCGGCGCGGCCGGCTGATAACGCAGTCCGTTGTACAGTTTCTTGTCCGAATCGAAACTCGGCGCCGTCTTCACAAACAACTCGCGCTTGCCCCACAACGTGCGATCGAGCAGCCGCACCGATCCCGCGCCAGCGTCGACTGGTGGTTCGCGCCCGCCGTCCTTTTCGTTCGACGGCTCCATCACATACGGCGATGTCGCGATCATGTCCACCTTCGCCGCCGCCAGCCGTTCGACGACCCCATCCACGCCTTCATTCTGAAAATACTCGGGCATCACCGTGACGCCAGTTTTCATTGCTTGATCTCCCTAGTTCTCCAAATGAACCCGCAACCCCACGCGCTCCGATTCCGGAACGCCGGCGCGCGTCTGTCCATGGATCGATCCCGTAGGATACACCGCTTCGGGCGGCGAAAAAATCCTCACTTCGAATCCGCTACGCCCCTTCAGCGCGTCGCGTAGAAAAATCTCGTTGTTCACTCGCCATTCGCCGCCATCGCGCAACACATACTTGTGCCCCAGGTCGGGAAACACAATCTCGCCCGATCGATGCCGTCCTTCGAAACAACAAAGTTCGGCCCCCGTCGAAACAAACGCCGCCGCGAGCAAAATGAGACCCGTCATCATGATCAAGCATACTGGGTAGAACGATGGCAGTTGTATTGAGTTGCTCCGCGGTCGGCAAACAGTTTGGAATCGCGCCGCTTTTTCAGAACCTCACCCTCGCCTTGCACGATGGGCAGCGCTACGGTTTGACCGGGCCCAACGGCAGCGGCAAGTCCACGCTCATGCGTATCTTCGCGGGCCTCGAAACGCCGGACGACGGCGTGCGCGCTATCCGTAAGGGCTCACTGGCGGCCTATGTCGGCCAGGACTCCTTCTATCCCGATGGCATCACCGTGCGGCAAGTCTTGATGGAACACATCGACGATCCTCTGCGCGCCGAAGTCGAAGCCTCTCGCGCCGGCTTTCGCGATCTCGACGCCGGGGCCGCTACTCTCTCCGGCGGCTGGCGCAAACGCCTCGCCATCGTCGCCGCGCTCGTCCGCGAGCCCGCCGTTCTGCTCCTCGATGAGCCGACGAACCACCTCGACATCGACGGCATTCTGTGGCTCGAACAAGTGCTCTCGTCCTCCTCCATGACCGCGCTTTGCATCAGCCACGATCGCTATTTCCTCGAACGCGTCACCACGCACATGGCCGAAATTTCCAAGGCCTACCCCGACGGCATCTTCGCCACCGAGGGCAACTACTCCAAGTTCCTCGAACGCCGCCAGGAGTTCCTGATCGCGCGGCAAAAGCTGCAGGACTCGCTCGCCGCAGTCGTCCGTCGCGAAATCGAATGGCTGCGCCGCGGCCCGAAAGCGCGCACCACGAAATCGAAAGCCCGCATCGACGAAGCGCACCGGCTGATGGACGAACTCGCCGATGTCACTGAGCGCAACCGCACCTCGGCCGCGTCGATCTCGCTCAACGTCTCCGATCGCAAAACCAAACGCCTCATCCAGGGCGAACGCCTCGCCGCCGCGCCCGGAGGCAAGACGCTGTTCGAAGGCCTCGACATCACGCTCACCGCCGGCATGCGTGTCGGCCTTGTCGGCGGCAACGGCTCCGGTAAGTCCACGCTGCTTCGCATTCTCGCCGGCATCGACAAGCCCTCGCAAGGCGAAGTGCGCCAAGCCGATTATCTCCGCGTCGTCATGCTCGATCAGAACCGCCGTCTACCGGATGAAAACGCCACGCTCAAACAAGCGCTCTGCCCCGACGGCGACTCGGTCATCTATCGCGATCAAACCATCCACGTCGCCGGATGGGCACGCCGGTTTCTTTTCACGGCTGAACAACTCGTCCAGCCTATTCGCCAACTCTCCGGCGGCGAGCGCGCCCGCGTGCTCCTCGCCAACCTCATGCTCCAGCCCGCCGACGTTCTTTTTCTCGACGAGCCGACCAACGACCTCGACATCCCCACCCTTGAAGTCCTCGAAGAAAATCTCATCGAATTCCCCGGCGCCCTCGTCCTCGTCACCCACGATCGCTACTTGCTCGATCGCGTCGCGACGACTGTCCTGGCCCTCGAAGGCGACGGCCGATGGGGCGTCTTCGCCGAATACGCGCAGTGGGAAGAAGAGCGCGCGCAGCGCAAGCCCGTAGCCGCCGTCACTCCCAAACTCGCATCGCCCGCGCCGGCCTCCGCCGTCGCCGCCAAAAAGAAGTTGTCCTACATGGAACAGCGCGAGTGGGACTCGATGGAAGAAAAAATCTTCGAAGCCGAGGTCACGCTCGAAGCGGCCAGGCAATCGATGGACGACCCAACTGTCTTTACCGATCCGCAACTCGTCGCCGGCGCATCCAAGGCGCTCGACCAAGCGCAGCAAGCCGTCGACGCACTCTACGCCCGCTGGGCCGAACTAGAAACGAAGGTAGGTTAGCTTATGTCGAAATCAGCCATCGTCACGCTCGCCATCGGCGACTGGCACCACAACACCTGGAAGCAATACGCCGAGCCCTCCTGGCGCGAATATGCCGGCCGCTTCGGCTTCGATCTCATCCCGCTCGACCAGCCGCTCGATACCTCCGAACGCGCCCAGCGCCGCTCGCCCGCATGGCAGAAACTTCTCATCCCGAATCTCGATTGGGCGCGCCAATACGACCGGCTCGTCTGGCTCGACTGCGATATCGTCGTCAACAACGCCAACGCGCCGAACGTTTTCGATCACGTTCCGTCAGGCAAAATCGGCGCGGTGTCGACCGTCTCCGAACCGGTCGTGATGACCGCCGCCCGCCGCGCCATCATGCACCCGAAGTTTCACAGCGAGTGAGGCATGCCGAGCGACTTCCCGATTGTCATCAACACCGGCGTGCTCGTCATCGAACCTCGCAACGATGCCGCCTTGTTTCAACACGTCTACGACGCCTACGAAGACAAGGGCAGTCCGCGCTGGCACTACGAAAACCGCCCGCTATCGTGGCACATCATCGACTCCGGCCGCGCCCACTGGCTCGATAGCCGCTTCAACAAAACCTGGGGCAACGACCTTCGCGAGTACTACCCGTTCTTGCTCAACAACCTCGATCTCTCCGATCCCGATGGCCGCATTAAGGACTGCCTCCGCGTCAGCGCCGCCAAAGCCTACTTCTTCCACTTCGCGGGTTCTATGCACTTCATGCCGCTCTACCCATTGGGCGAAACGCTACGCGAGCGGCGTTATGTCCACGACGAAGAACTCGGGTTGCGGGAACTCTAGCGGTAATCTTCCGCCGGCGACTGCACGTTCGGCTCAGTGACTTTGTACTCGATCTCGCCCGGCATCGTCCGGCCGAACCGCCGCATTTCCATCTCGACGTCCTGGCCCCGCTCAAGCGACGCCACGCGGCTGCGCTTCTCGGCGATCGTCTTCGTCAGCGTCGCCTGCTTGGAGTGCATCTCCTGGATCTGATCCCACTTCACGCCAAGCGCCCGCACGCCGTGTTGACCTTGCAGCGCGAACAGCGTGTAGACACACAACACGCTCAGCCCGGCGACCACCGCCAGCCTGCGCCATTTGATCTTCACGTGATTCTTCCGCAACGAAGTGCCCTACATTGTTTATAATCCTCTTTTGCTCCAAAATCCAAGCCCCTCTCAAAAAAATGACGGACAAGATCGTGGTTCTCTCCAACTGCTCTTCGCGCGAAGAGGCCGATCGCATTGCCCAGGGGCTGGTGGAAGAGCGTTTGGCCGCTTGCGTAAACATCATCGACCTTGTCCGCAGCGTCTACCATTGGCAAGGAAAAATCGAAAACGGCCAGGAAACTATGCTGGTCATCAAGAGCCGCCGGGATCTGTTTGCCAACTTGCAGCAGCGTCTGGCGGCGATGCATAGCTTTGAAGTGCCCGAGGCCATCGCCATACCCGTCGTCGACGGATTGCCGGCGTATCTCGACTGGATGGAGCGCGAACTGGCTCCGCACCGAATCTCGTAAACAAGGAGGTCGCGCTTGAAGCCGACCGGAACTCGTCACAAAGTAATTATCTTCGCCGTTACACTCGCCGTTCTCTCCTACATCGATCGCGTCGCCATCTCTACCGCGGCGCCGTTCATCTCCAAGGACCTCGGCTTCGACAAGACCCAGATGGGCTGGATCTTTTCTTCCTTCGCATTCGCCTACGCGCTCTTCGAAATACCGGGCGGTTGGATGGGCGATTGGATGGGCGCCCGCAAGGTGCTCATGCGCATCGTCGTTTGGTGGAGTTTCTTCACCGCCGCCACGGGTTGGATGTGGAATTTCTGGTCGATGGTCGTCGCCAGAGCGCTGTTCGGCGCTGGCGAAGCGGGCTGCTTCCCGAACCTCACCAAGGCGTTTACGACGTGGCTCCCGAAGGCCGAGCAGGTCCGCGCCCAAGGCGTCACCTGGCTGTCGGCCCGGTGGGGCGGAGCATTTACCGGCCCTCTGGTCATCGCCGTGTTCTCGATCATGAATTGGCGGTCCGCGTTCGTGGTGTTCGGCGCCATCGGCGTTGTTTGGGCGATTCTGTTCTACCGCTGGTATCGCGACAGCCCCGGCGACCACCCGGATGTCAACAAGGCCGAACTCGCCATTATTGAAGCGTCCGCGCAGAAAGCCGACAGCCACGGCGATGTGCCTTGGGGTCAACTCCTGGCAAGCGGCAGCGTGTGGGGACTCTGGCTGCAATACTTCGCTCTGTCCTATCCGTGGTACTTCTTCATCACCTGGCTGCCGACGTATCTCCAGGAACACTGGAAGGTCACCGGCGAGCAGGCCAGCTACCTCGGCATCTTCCCGCTGTTTTTCGGCGGCATCGGAGCGATGTTCTCGGGCTGGCTTTCTCCCCGCATCGGTGAACGCTTGCAGAGCACCAAGAAAGCTCGCCGGATGATGGCCACAGTCGGGTTTGCAGGCGCGGCCACGATGATGTTTTCGGTGACGCTGATGCCGACTCCGCTGCTGGCAATGATCGTCATGGGCCTCGCCAGTTTCTGCAACGACCTCGTCATGCCAAACGCTTGGGGTGCGTGCATGGACGTCGGCGGCAAGTACGCCGGTACGCTTTCCGGTTCAATGAACATGATGGGCAATTTCGCCGGGCTGGTCGCGCCAATCGTCGCGCCCTATGTGTTGCTTTATACCGCCAACGATTGGAACCGGGTCCTCGCCATCATGGCCGCCGTTTACGTCGTCGGCGCCATCACCTGGCCCTTCATCGATCCAGTGAAGCCGCTGGAGCAGAACTAACCTGCGCCCGCTGTTTTTCATCCCGCTCGCGCTTGCCGCCGCTGATCCCAACGTTCTCTTCGACGGCAAGCTCACCCTAATCGGCGAATCGCGCGTCCGAATCGAAACGCGCCAGAATGTCAGCTTCGGCGACTCCGCCGATTACGAAGTCGCGCTGCAGCGCCAGCGCCTCGGCTTCGTCTACAAGCCAACGCCCGACGTCGATATCCGCGTCGTCGGCCAGGACACCCGCGCCCCGCTCTTCGGCCACAACGCGCCCAACACCATGCGCGACGGCGCCGATCTCTACGAGGCCTACATCGATCTATTCCCGCGTAAGAAGACCGGCTTCGCCGCGCGCTTCGGCCGAACACCCCTGAGCTACAGCGACACCCGTTTGATCGGCTCGCCGCAATGGGCCAATCTCACGCGGACGTATGACATGGCTCGCCTCCAATGGCGCACTAAATCCAACACGTACGAAATTCTCTACGCCTCACCCACACAGATTCGAATCTATCGTTTCAATCGTCCAACCTGGAACGAACACATCTTCGGTACTTACAACTTCATCGGCAAGAAATTCGAAGTCTACGCGCTGAAGCATCAACAACCCGGCCTGCTCGACAGCTTTGTCGCCGGCGGCCGCATCATGCAGCCGATGGGCAAGTGGAAGCTCACGCTTGAGCCGGTTTGGCAGCGGGTACGCCGCAACCACATCTGGTCGCCCGAAGGAGCTCAGGTCGTCACCTTCAGTCGAAAGGTCGGCAACATCGACAACGCCATGGAATATAAGTTTGCGTCCTCGGGCTTCGATCAGATCTACCCCGCCGCGCACGACAAACTCGGCCACGAAGATCTCTTCGGCTGGCGCAATTTGCACAACGTACGCTACTTCGGCACCTGGCGGCCGCATAAGGCCGTGGCCTGGAATTTCATGTACAACGCCAACTGGCTCGTCGATCCCCGCGTCGGCGTCTTCAGTATTCCCAATCGCCTCATTGTCCGCGACCCCTCCGGAAAAAACAAACGCTGGGCCGGCCACGAAGCCGACAGCTTCCTGCTCTGGAACTACGCGAAGTTCATGACTATCGGCGGCGGCTTCGGCGCGTATTCCAACGGGTCGTACTTCCATCGCATCACGCCGAACCGTTCGCCGTACTTCATCTATTTCACGCATCTGTTCTCAATGTGAATTTGATAATATCATCGTCACCATGGGCCAAGTTATTCTCTTTGTTTTCGCAGCGTTGCTGGTGCGGGCGCAAGGCCTCAACGGTAGCGTCACCGGCGTTGTCACCGACGCTAGTGGCGCGGCCGTTCCGAAGGCCGAAGTCGTTCTTTCTTTGGCCGATACCGGTCTAGTTTCGCGCACAACGACCAACGACTCTGGCATCTATCGATTTCCCTCGGCAGCCATCGGCGTGTACGAATTGTCGATCAGCGCGGGCGGCTTTAAGAAGTACCTTCGCACCGGCATCGTTCTCGAAACCGCGCAGACCGTCCGCGTCGACGCCTCTCTCGAAATCGGAACAACCCAGGAAAGTGTCACCGTGTCTGATCAAGCCATTCAGCTTGATCGCGAAACCTCTGTCGTCGGCACGCAGGTCTCCCGCGAAATGGTTTCCACGCTCCCGTTTCAATTGACCGGGTCGATTCGCAATCCGTTCCAGTTCTCCCGCCTCACGCCCGGCGCTGTCGGCGGCAGCGGTGCGGGCGACGGCATTCGCATCGCCGGCAGCCGCACCTATTCCAACGAAGTGTTTCTCGATGGAATTCCATTCTCCTACAACGCTGGACAGAACGTCGCCGGACCCGCCGCGCCCGCGCTCGAAACGGTCTCCGAGTTCCGCGTTGAAGCCGCCGTTCCTCCCGCCGAATACGGACGCACCGCCGGTGGCGCCGTCCTGATGGCGTCGCGTTCCGGCACAAATTCCTGGCATGGGGGCGTCGTTTTCCTGCTTCGCAACAACATCCTCGACGCACGCCGCTACAACGCGGTAAATGCCGACATCACTCGCCAGGGCGAGTACAGCGGAACCATCGGCGGCCCCATCCGTAAGAATCGTACTTTTGTCTTCGGCAACTACACCGGCTTCCGCCGCATCAACGCCACCGCGGGGCGAACCACTGCGCTTGCAACCGCCGCCATGCGCCGCGGCGATTTCAACGAAGCCGCCGAAACAATCTTCGATCCCCTCACCGCCACTGCCGCCGGTCTCCGCCAAGCGTTCCCCAACCGCACAATTCCAACCAGCCGCATATCCCCGCTCGCTGGCAGATTGCAATCCGTCATGCCGCTACCCAATTCGCCCGGCATCGCCAACAACTTCCTCGGCGCGTTACCCAGCCTGCTCAACATGAACGGCTACTTCATCAAGGTCGATCACTCCTTCACCGATCGCCACCGCGTTAACGCCAGTTTCCGCGACCGCATCGAAGACCGCGTCAACTCGAATGGAATCGTCATTCCGCTCTCCGATCTAATCGTCCAATCGGTGTATCCGAAAAACGTCGCAGTCGGCTACGACTGGATCGTCCGGCCCAATCTCGTCAGCCGGTTTCAGATCGGCGGCACCCGCTATACCGCACTCTTGCGCGAGTCCGGTGACGCTGGCATCAAAGTCCCCGGAGCGTTTGAAAGCGGCTTCCCTGGCGTGCGCTTCGGCGGTCAAGGCTTCGCCGGCTTCGGTTACGGCGCCGATCGCGATATCGCTTCCACCAACTCGAATCTCCTCGAAACCGTCGCTTGGACGAAAGGCAAACACAACTTCAAATTCGGCGGCCGCATCGACGTCTACCGTTTTAACCAGGCAACCTTCGGCTTCCGCGAGGGCGCCTACACCTTCTCCCAATTCGGCACCAGCCAGCCGCAAGTCGCACGCACCGGCCATTCGTATGCAAGCTTTCTTCTTGGCCTCGTCAACAACGCCAACATGGAGCTCAACGCGCCCACCGGCGACCGTTCGCGCTACTTCGGCCTGTTCGCACAGGACGACTGGAAAGCCACGCGCCGCCTGACCATCAATTACGGCTATCGCTGGGAAACGCAATCGCCCTTTGGCGAAGTGCATCGCCGCCTCAGCATCATGGACCCCGATACGCCCAATCCCGGCGCGCCCGGCCGGAACGGAGCCGTCATCTTCGCGGGTAGCGGCCCCGGGCGCAGCGGCCTCGATAATTTCATTCAGCAATACTACGGCGCCCACGGCCCGCGTCTCGGCTTCGCCTATCAACTGGACGGCAAGACCGTTCTCCGCGCCGGCGCCGGGCTGTTCTACTCGCCGCTGATCGGCACCGACAATAACAAACAGGGCTTCAACTCTTCCATCACCGTCGGCTCGCTCGACGGCGGACTCACCCCCGCATTCAATCTCGATCAAGGTTGGCCCGCCGATCTCATCAAGGTTGCGCCGTTCATCGATCCAACCATCGCCAATAATCAAAACGTCAGTATGATTGAGCGCCGCCGGGGCGGCTCCGGACGTCTCTCCCGCACAAGCCAATATCAATTCAGCCTGCAGCGCATGATTGCCGGTTCGATCGTCGAAGCGAGTTATGTCGGAACGCTCTCCCACGGCATCACCAACGCCGCGCTGGTGAACGTGAACCAACTTCCCGTTAGCACGCTCGCCCTCGGCAATCTGCTTACGCGTAACATTGCCGATGCCGCTGTCGTCGCCGCCGGCTATCGTTTCCCGTATGCCGGATTCCGCGGTACGCTCGCGCAAGCCCTGCGCTCGCTTCCCCAATATCAGACCGTTACTTCTCTCGACACCCCGACCGGCAACAACACCTACCACGGGCTCCTCGTCAAAGCCGAAAAACGCCTCTCGCGCGGTCTTCAATTTCTCATCTCCTACGCCTTCACAAAATCCATCGGCGACATCAGTTTCACCAATGCCGACCTCGCTCGCCCGCAGGATCAATACAACCGCCGCGCCGAAAAGTCGATCACCAACGTAGATATTCCCCAGCGCTTCACCGCCAGTTTTTCCTACGAACTTCGCGGCGTAGGCAGAGCCTTTGCCCGTCAGGCGACACGAGCCTGGATAGTCGCCGGAATTCTTTCCTACGAAAGCGGCGGCGCTCTGCGCGTCACCACGCCCAACAGCCTGCCGATCTTCAACGGCCACCTGCGGCCGAATCAGGTCCCCGGCGTTCCGATCCGCTCGGGCGGCGGCCACGCCGAGTTCCGTCCGCTCAACGCGCTCTCCGGCGAACGTGGCGATCTCTTCTTCAATCGAGACGCCTTCGCCGCGCCAGCGCCATTTACACTTGGCACGCTGGGCGTCGTGCTGCCCAACATCCGCTCCTTCGGCTCCAAAGGCGAAGATCTAAGCGTCATGCGGCGATTCTCCCTCGGCGAACAGCGCCGCTTCGAAGTCCGCGCCGACTTCTTCAACGCTTTCAACCGCCGCAATCTCGGCAGCCCCATCAGTGATCTCTCCAACCCGAATTTCGGCCGCATCACCGGACAAGAAGCCGCCCGCATCGTGCAAATCGGCACGCGCTTCGAATTCTGATCGCGATATCGTATCTGTGTGCTGACTCGCTTCGCCCTCCTCGCCTCGACGATCGCCCTCGCCCAAACCAACTGGCCCAATTTCGGGAACGATCCGGGTGCCATGCGCTACTCGCCCCTCAAACAAATCACCTCTGTCAACGCCGCGCAACTCAAACCCGCCTGGGTCTTCCGTCTCGGCAAGCAAGGTTCGGAAGCGGTGCCGGTGGTAATCGACGGCGTCATGTACATCAACGGCGCCGACGGCGTCTACGCGCTGGTCCCCGAAACCGGCGAACTGCTCTGGAAGTACGCCGCCGCGCCCGTCGCCATTCGCGGCCTGGCGTATTGGCCTGGCGCCTCGCAGATGCACCCGCGCTTGTTCACCGGCAACGGCTACCATCTCCTCGCCATCGACGCAACCACCGGCAAGCCCGCCCCTGGCTTCGGCAATGAAGGCAGAGTCGATCTGAAGAAGGGCGTGCTCGACGGCCTAAAGGACGGACGCTATCAACTCCAATCGCCCCCGGCGGTCATCGGCGATGTCGTCGTCACCGGTTCCAGCAACGGCGAAGGCGCGCCGGCAATCGGCGCATACGGGGACATCCGCGGCTGGGACGCGCGCACCGGCAAGCTGCTCTGGACCTTCCACACCGTCCCTCGCCCCGGCGAGCCTGGCGCCGAAACCTGGTCCGAAGGCGCGTGGAAAAACCGCTCCGGCACCAACGTCTGGGGCTTCTTCACCGTCGACGTGAAACGCGGTATCGTGTACGCTCCGATCGGTTCCCCGACCAACGATTTCTACGGCGCCGACCGCGTCGGCGACAACCTCTACGGCAACTCACTCGTTGCCCTCGACGCCAAAACCGGCGAGCGAAAGTGGCATCGCCAACTCGTCCATCACGATATCTGGGACTACGATCTCGCCGCCCCGCCCGCGCTCTTCGACATTCGCCGCAACGGCAAAATCGTCCCCGCCGTCGCGCAGATTACCAAGATGGGCCTGCTCTTTGTCTTCGATCGCGTCACCGGCGAACCCGTCTATGGCGTCGAAGAACGCGAAGTACCGCAAACGATCATCCCCGGCGAAGTCACCTCGAAGACGCAGCCGTTTCCAGTTAAGCCGCACCCCATCGGCAAGGATACGTTCTCGATCGACGAACTGTACGACCTCTCCGGGGAGCACGCACGCTTCTGCAAGGAATTGTTTGAAACAAACAAGATGAAGATTGGTCCGGCCTATTCAACGCTCCCGCTCGAAGGCAATGTACTCTTCTTCCCGAGCACCCTCGGCGGCGGCAACTGGGGCGGCGTCTCGGTCGATCCCGCGCAGCAGCTTCTGTTCGTCAATGTGATGCACGTCGGCCAGTGGGGCCACATGGAAAAGCGAGGGAACGAATACGTGCGGACTTCCGCCTATGGGACCTACGCCCGATTCTGGAATCGCGAGACGCGAATCCCTTGCAACAAACCGCCCTTCGGCGAATTGATCGCCGTCGATCTCCCTACCGGCGACATCAAGTGGCGCAAGCCCCTCGGCCGTATCGAATCGCTGGAAAAACTCGGCGTGAAAAACACCGGCACACTAAATCTCGGCGGCTCCATCGCCACCGGGGGCGGCGTTGTTTTCATCGGTGCGACCAACGACTCCTACATGCGAGCCTTCGAAAGCCGCACGGGTAAAATGCTCTGGGAAGAAAAGGTAGAAGCGCCCGTCAACACAAGTCCGATGACATTCCTCGGCCGCGACGGTCGCCAATACGTAGTTGTGCTGGCCACCGGCGGCGGTGGATTCCTCGGCGGCGGTTTGAGCAACACGGTCGTCGCCTGGGCGCTCCCCAACGTCCCGCGCAAACCGCTGCCGAAAGAGGTGTCGCTCGCCGTCAAAGCCGCTGCCGAAAAGCGCAAGGGTCTTCCGAAAGTCGGTGCCCACGCGCCGCTGACCCTGCCAACCGGTGGCGTCAAAGCGCTCGTCGACAAATCCTGCGGCGCGACGTGCCACTCCATCGAAGTCGTCACCAGCCAGCGCCTGAGCAAGGACGACTGGAACGCCATGGTGCGCGGCATGATCGCCCGCGGCGCCCCCGTCGCCGACTCGCAAATCGACTCCGTCGTCGACTATCTCTCCACCGCCCTCGGGCGCTAGCGCGCCAGACTATACTAGTCTCCTGTCTTGGATAATTCTTTACAACGGCGCACCTTGTCGAGGATAACGTCTGCGGAGGCCTTCCATGTGAAGGGGGTCGGGGCTCCGTTCCAACCGGCCAGCCAGTGGTAGATGGCGGTTTCCAATTCGTGGACACTGTGGAAGGTGCCACGCCGGATCATGCGCTCGGTGATCAGTGCGAAGAAGCGTTCCACTTGGTTGAGCC
>Ga0194131_10004937_pt1 | contig 19648 bp, 19 predicted proteins | sample TA2KigO120mmetaG_FD_148631 | JGI IMG/M metagenome (GOLD analysis project Ga0194131, IMG submission 148631) | Freshwater microbial communities from Lake Tanganyika, Tanzania - TA2015053 Kigoma Offshore 120m | ecosystem: Environmental > Aquatic > Freshwater > Lake | place: Tanzania: Lake... | reverse complement strand
GCGACGGTATCTTCAGTTACGACGGCGTACATCCCAGCGACACCGGACACGCGGTCATCGCCAACGCGGTGCTGGACAAACTGAAGCAGGATTTCGCGGGAGATCCCAAGTTCGGCTTTCTGCAGTCGCTGCCCGGCGTCGATGAGAAGGCCGTGTACACCCTCGATCCGCACCGCACGCGACAGGACTACACTGTCGTGCTGGATCGCGCTCACGTCGAGCAGCTCTGGCAGGGCGCCCAATAATGGGGGATCCAGGGGGCTCCCTCTGGATCAGATGCGGGGGGATGCGGCTGGCGCTCTTGTTGATCTTGCTGGCGTTGCCGGCGTGGGCCGAGGAGCCCATCCAGGCATATGTCTCGAACCGCTCGATCGGTGAGGCCTATCTTTCCGACGGCCAGTACTACGTCTCATTGGACAAACTCGTCAGGGCGGTGCGCAAGGACATCCGCGTGTCGTCGCGCGACGGCCGGGTCCTGCTGTACGGACGCGTCACCAACGTGCAGGCCGCGAAGTCGGCGGTCGGCTGGCTGGTTCCGGTGCGCCCCATGGCGGACCTTCTCCAACTGGGCATGCGGTTCAACAAGCTGGCCGGGATCATCGACCTGTATCCCCGCAACCGCAGCAGCCAGCCCGCCGCCCTGTACGTCAACCAGGGCAAGGGCGGCGAGGCGCTCGAGGTAACGACCGTGCTGGTGGCGGGCAAGCCCAACGTGGTCTGCTTCTTCTCCCAGGGAACGCCGCTCTGGCTGCGGCTGCAACCCTCGCTGGAGCGCCTGGCGCGAGGGCGCGCGGATCTCGCGGTACTCCTCGTGGACGTCAACCGACCGAAAGTCGTGGGGACGGTGGACTGGCAGTCGCCGTTGATGCGCGCCAATCATCTGACCGGTGTGCCTTTCTTCCGCCTGTACGACGAGAAGGGAAACCTGACCGCCGAAGGCGACGACGCATACCAGCGCGTGCTGGAGTGGCTCCGCAAGCTTTAAGGGATTTTTCATGCCTTTTGGCTAGGATCCAGCCATGAACCTGGCAGCGATCGTTCCCAAAACGTGGCAGCCCGCTCCCCGCGTGCTCGGCAACCTCAACATCTCCGGCTGGATTCCGGGCGGCCAGCACGACAAGATCGACATCCACCTCTCTTCCGACGAGTACAAGAACGTCGCGGAGCGGGACGCGGCGCGCATGCTGGGCTACTTCACCCAGAAATTGCAAGACGCCGGCTTCCCGTGGTCGCTGTACGACTGCACGGTTGACGGGGAGAAGGTCACCAGCGGCAAGGCCATCAGCGAGATCGAGGCCCTGCGCAAGCTGCGCAACAACGAGCACGTCCTCTTTCAGCCCATGCGCAACCTGCAGCTCAACCTCTCCAGCGAGAGCCTGGGCGCGCTGGCCGCGGCCGGCGCGGTGGGCGGCCAGGACATGACCCACATGACCAGGGTCGCGAATTTTACCAAGACCGCGCAGGTTTCACCCGGCTCGCAGGGTTACGAGCTGAAGTTCGGCGCGCCGGTGGTGGTCAGCACCGCGGGGCAGCTCAAGCTGCTGTACGAGATGTACAATCCCGAGGTAAAAATCAACGAGAACAATGCCGTGGGCAAGGCCGCCCACCAGCTCTCCTATTTCACCAAGGAAACCATGGGAAGCCCGTATCCCTGGCGCTTCTTCAAGGAGAGCACTGAAAACAAGATCGTCCGCATGGCCAGGGCGGCGGTGCCTGGTCTGGCCGGCGGCGCCCTGGTGGGCGCGGGCATCGGCGGCATGCTCGGCGCTCCCATCGCGCTGTTCACCGGCAACTGGACGGTCGCCAAGACGCTGGCCACCTACGGCGGCATGATCGGCGGCGCCTACAAGTTCTTTGACAGCGCGCGCACCGCCGCCAAGGGCACGCCCATCAACGCGGTGGAAGCGTTGAGCCGGGTGCTCGACGGCCAGGGCGTGATTTTTCAGGAAACCACCATGCGCAGCGTGGGCGTGCCGATTATTGGCAAGATTTCCTGGTTCTCCGATCACGGAGAGGGCAGCGTGATTTCCAACCCCGCCGAGCTCGACACGTTTTTCTGGATGCAGAACCAAGCGGCGAAGATGCCGGGCACCGATCCGAAAAAGGAAGAGCCCAAGCCGGCTCCACCGCAGGTGATCGTGATTCAGGATAACCGCTCGTATGAGCAGACGAACCTGGACGTCTACCCGACGCGGGAGCCGCGGGACCGCTGGTGACCGTCCCCCCCGAGCTGATTCCGGGGATGGTCTGTCCCGGCTTTCTCTGCATCGATTTCGCGGCTCTTGCCTCGCGCGGCCTGCACTTCTTGATCCTCGACGTGGACAATACGATTTCCGGCCTGGGAGCCGTTTCGTTGATTCCCGGCGTGGTGGAGCACCTGCACGCCGCGCGCGAGGCGGGCCACCTGCGGGGTCTGTGCCTGGTGAGCAACGTGATGCTGGGACGCCACAAAGTGCTGCGCGTGGAGCGCTTCGCTCGCGAGCTGGACGCGCACTTCGTGGCCGCCGACTGGCGCGCGCCCAAGCCCTCTCCCCTCCCCTTCCGCGCCGCCCTGCAGCGCATGGCGTGTGAGCCGAGCGAAACCGTGGTGGTGGGCGATCAAGTGTACACCGACGTGCGCGGCGGCAACCGCCTGGGGATGTTCACCGTGCTGGTCCCGCCGCTGGGGCCGGATCACTGGACGACGAGGCTGATCGGACGGCGCGTGCGCGAGCGCCGCGTGCTGGCCGCGCTGGGGTTGATTTAGCTTTAGCGCAAGGTTGATCGCATCAGCCGCTGAAGCCGTGCCACGGCCAATGGTTGCGGGTGGCAACGTGCCACGGCCAGGTCGACGGGGAATTTTCGACGGAAAACAAAGAGCGCCTCGGCGTTCTGCCCGAGGCGTGGAGGTTGGCGCTCCAACTGAGCCGAAACCCAGCGCTCTTCTATCCTGATTCGAGCCGTCGTCAGAGGTTGTACGGACCCCTCGTCGGGCTTGTCTGGAGGACAGGATCTGACCCCCGCGTATGTCACGCATCAGATGCTGAACGGGCAGAACCCCGCATCTTACTTTCTCGCTTACAGCCCAACACGCCAAACTGCAAGCACAGCCGGACTTACCCGGCACTCCATCCAGGCGGCCAACAGGCATCCCGGGCGGGGAGGGTGTTAACGCCTTTTCCCTGGCGGCGCACGGCGCAGGACGAACCTTTCACCGTGGCCCGCGGCTCGGGGCAAGCCCCTCACTGCGGCCCGCGCGGGACAAGTCCCACTCGGTGAATGGATAATAGCACGGCCCTATCCGAGGGTCAATCTGTGAATTTATGTGGATAACTGTGGATAAGTCCGACGGTATACATACATCGGTATAACAGCGCCATCAAAAATGTGTATAAGAATTTTCGAAAACGCCGTCAGGCCGCGACGACCGCCTCCAACTGAGGCCGTGACGCGGGCGCGGTGGTGATGCGCAGCTCCTCCAGCGAGCAGCCGGGGGTGTACTGCAGGTTGACGCGGAGGATCTCGCCGGCCTTGACGCGGGTCTCCTCGATGGGCAGCACGAGCCACATCAGGAACCAGTCAATCAGGCTGGCCGGGTCCATGCTCTGCTCGTCCAGGTACAACGCGGCCTGGGTGAGGAAGCGGACGCCGTTCACCACGCCGTCCTCGGTGATTTCCGCGTTCACTGTCTCGTTGACGTGCGGATTTACCAGGCCGGCGAAATCAGTCTCCCAGTAAGGCACCAGCGGCGACATCGGTATCGCCCGCGGGTCCACCAGGGCGGGATGGGCGTAACGCACCAGCTGAGTCTGGTAGCCGTAGAAATTCTGGTTTTCGTTGATAAGCTGAACGTAATTCATCGTCGTGCCGGGAACGGTCACGTACGGATGATCCGGAAATGCCCGCGTCAGGTTGCGTCGGATGGCGTTCATCACCGGGACCTGCTGCTCGTTGATGAGCGCCACGTGGAGCATCTCGCAGATGACGGCGTCGACCGGCTCGGGCGGCACAAACTCGCTCGCCGAGCCGTGCACGACCTCCACGCGGGACTCCAGCCCGTTCGTCTTGATGAACTGGCGGCACGCCGCGGCCACTGCTGGGTCACGTTCCACGGTGTAAACCTTGCGCGCCTTCTGCGCCGCGAAATAGCTCAAAATTCCCGTGCCCGCGCCGGCCTCAAGCACGACGCCGCCCTGCGGCACCTGCTTCTCGATGGCCCGCTGGAAGCGGTGGCAGCGGTCTTCATCCATCAAGAGGTGGTACTGGTAGGACAGGGGAACGAGTCCGCCGGCCGGAAGCCGATGTCCCATTCCGCTCACTTCCCTTCACTCAATACTCTGCTCGTGGTCCCGGCGACCGCTTCCTTGCGTCGGCTTGACAATGGCAAGGCCCGGCGGGTGGTCCATGGGGGCTTGCGTCAAGCCGGCCGCGCGCGCACGTTTTGTGCGGGGGACGAGACAGGTGTTTGTCCTACCTCACCTATCGGCACGGTCCGGGGGATCTTAAGGCGTCGCCGGAGCCCTGGGGGGCAGCATCTGGATGTACTCGTCGTCGCCTTCCGGGAACGGGTCCACCGCTGTCATGGGCAGACCCCACCCGAAATACACGGCGCGCAGGTGCTGCACCGTTTCGTCGTCGTTGAGCAGGCCGTGCTGCATCGCGTTGTGCAGCACGATGGTGTGGCTGTTGGGAAGATTGAGGGAATCGGCATCGATCAGGCCGTCTCCGTAGGTGATGCCGAGCAGGTTGTCGCGCGACGGGGTGGGCATCACGTCGGTGCCCACGGTCAGCGTGACCACCTTCGTCTTCTGCTGCGGCCAGCGGCTGTTGAGGTCGGCGAGCGGCGCGCTCTGGTCTTCCGGCTGGAGCCAGGTGAGCGCGTCCAGGTCGGTGCTCTGCAATTTGCCGAAGGCCGCCGCCCAGCGCACGTCCTTCTCGAACACGTCCCTGGCGAGGTTGGCGAAGTGCACGCCGCGGTTGGGCGTGCCCAGCATCAGGAAGCGGTTCACCGCGTCCCCGCCCTGGTCGATGTACAAGCGCGTGTTGATGCCGCCCATGCTGTAGCCCTGGACGTCGAACTTGTCCCAGGCGGTGGCGGCCTTGATAGCGTCGAAATTAGCCCGCATTTCCACGACATTCTTGTCGGGCGCCTGGCGGTTGTCCGAGAAAATCATTTCGAAGACTTTCGCGTCTTTGGGAACCGCGCCGGCCGCAACCGCCTGCAAGTCGCCATTGGCGTCCATGGTGTAGAACGCGCCCTGCTGAACGTAGAAGCACTGACCGCCGTTGCTGCTGTTACGCGTCAGGTGCTCGACGAGGGGCTGGAACGCCTTTGTTTCGGTGGTCCAGCCGGGGACGATGACGAACGGCCGATCGATGATCGGAACGGGAAGCTGGTCCAGCGGCTTGTGGATGGCTTCCTTGACTTTGGTGATGGCCTGCTCCAGCTTATAGATGGTGCCGAAGCTGATGAATCGAACGCCGGCCAGCCAGCCGCTGATGGCGCGGCCGATGACGCCGCCGATGCCGGAGACGATGGACGAGGCGATGCCCAGCTCGGCTGCGGCGGGGATGGAGACAGCGGGGCCCAGCGGCGGTTGCTCGGGATGCGTGGCCAGCACGAGGGATTCCATGGGCGTCGGGATTTCGGCGCCCGCTGGGGCGCTCGCCCCATGGGCAAGCACGGGCTGCGCCATGCGCTGCGGCGCAATCAAGACAGGCGTCAACATGAAACCCTCCGCGACCAAATGCCTCGTGTGCTAGAAGATAGCACTCTGGGTCGCCGGGGATGTTACAAAATTGTTAACTGAATCTTTCGAGCACGGCATAACCGGTGGAACGGCGCACCGGCACGCGGCCCATTTCGCGAATCAGACGCACGAACTCGTCCACTGACATGGACTGGCCGTGCGTCGACCCGGCCGCCCGCGAGATCGACTCGTTCATCAAGGTGCCGCCAAAGTCGTTGGCCCCGGCGTTCAGGCACATCTGCGCGAATTTCGCTCCCATTTTCACCCACGACACCTGCACGTTGTTGATCCAGCCGTCGAGCATGAGGCGCGCCACCGCGTGCATGCGGAGGTCTTCCAGGCCAGTCGGCCCGGGCCGCGCCTTGCCGCTCTGGTAGAGCCTTGTATTCTGGTGGATGAAGCCGAGCGGCACAAACTCGGTGAAGCCGCCGGTCTCCTTCTGGACGTCGCGCAGCAGCGCAAGGTGCCGCGCCCAGTGGCCGGGCCCGTCCACGTGCCCGAACATGATGGTGGAGGTCGAAAACAATCCCACCCGATGCGCGGTCTTCACGATGTCAATCCACGCCTCGGCGGTCAATTTGTTCTTGGTGAGGATCTTGCGGACCTCGGTGTCGAGAATCTCCGCCGCGGTGCCTGGGATGCTGCCCAGGCCGGCCTCCTTGAGCATGCGCAGCACGTTCTCGACGGACATTTTCGAACGCTTCGCCATGTACTGAATCTCGAACGGCGAAAACGCGTGCACGTGCATCTCCGGCAGCCGGGCCTTGATGGCCGCCACCAGGTCGCGATAATCCGCGGCTACCATGGCCGGGTGCAGACCGCCCTGCATGCACACTTCCGTGCAGCCCGCCTCCCACGCTTCCACGGCGCGCTCCACAACGCGCTCGATGGGCATGCGGTAGGCGTGCTCGCTGTCCTCGTGGTGGGCAAACGCGCAGAACGAGCAACCCACGTAGCAGATGTTCGTGAACTGGATGTTGCGGCACGTCACGAAGGTGATCTCGTCCCCGACGCGGCGGCGGCGCAATGCGTCGGCCGCCAGACAGAGCGCGTGCAATTCCAGCCCGTTGGCCGCGAACAGCCGCTCCGCGTCCTCCACGCCGACTTCACGTCCGTCCAGCGCGCCGTCCAGGGCGCGCGCCACTTCAACGTCAATGGCGGACAGCAGGTGGTCGAGCGTCTCCCGAAGCCGGGGCGTTTCGACGGTCAGCATCTCACCAGCCCGCTCTCGTCGGTCCAGGCCGCGATGGCCCCGGCAAAGCGCTCGCGCATGAAACGCGTGCCAAGATACCTGGGGTACAACGCGAGACGCTCGCGCAGCGCGAAACCGGCCTCCACGGTGATGTCTGAGACTTCGCGCACTTCCGGCCACGCCGCCTCCGGATTGATGTGGTCCCTGGTGACCGGAGAAATTCCGCCCCAGTCGTTGATGCCGGCCAGGAGGTAGAATCCGTAAGCGTCCGGGGTGAGGTTGGGGGGCGCCTGCACGCTCATCTCCGGCCCCAGCATGAGCCGCGCCACCGCGATGGTGCGGGCCATGTCGAGCGCGCTCGGCTCGCCGTGGGCGCGCATTTTCGTGTCCATTTTTGCGCGGAAATTCTGGATGATGACTTCCTGCACGGCGCCGGTCTCCTCGCTCAAGGCGCGGATGGCGGCCAGCGAGGCGACGCGCTCCTCGAGTGTCTCGCCGATGCCGATGAGAATTCCGCTGGTAAATGCGACCCCCAGATCGGCGGCGTCGCGGATGGTCTGCAAGCGCAGCTCCGGCGCCTTACCGGGACAGGCCCAGTGGGCCTGCCCTCTTTCCAGCAGGCGCTCGCTGACATTTTCCAGCATCAATCCCATGGACGCGTTGTGCGGGCGCAATATCTCCAGCTCGTCGCGGGTCAGGATTCCGCAGTTGGAGTGGGGGAGCAGCCCGGTTTCCCGAAAAACCAGGTCGCACATGGCCGCGAGATATTCGGTGGTCGACGAATATCCCAGCCGGCGCAGCGCCTCGCGCACCGACGGGTAGCGCTCCTCGGGCCGCTCGCCCAGCGAGAAGAGGGCCTCCTTGCAGCCTGCCGCCTGCCCGGCGCGAGCCACCGCGAGCACTTGCTCGGGGGTCATGGTGTGGGCCAGCGGATCTTTCTCCGAGCGCGCGAACGTGCAATATCCGCACACGTCGCGGCACAGGTTGGTGAGCGGAATGAACACCTTGCGGGAATAGGTGACCCAGCGCGCGTCGCCCATCCCCCGATCGCGCACCACCGAGGCGGCGTGCAACAGGGCGGGAAATTCGGCGCGGCCGCAGCCCATGAGCGCCACGCCGTCTTCAATGGAGAGGCGCCCTCCCTCCAGGACGCGGGCCAGGATGCGGGTCGGGGTGTCGATCAGCGAGGGCATGGGGCGGGGGATTACGTCGGGCGCCGCAGCATCTCCCGCCACAGGCGCTCCCACGGACGAGAAGCGCGGCTTTACAGGTTGAGAGGCGGGGTGTCCCCGCGCTTCTCTAGAGCTCGATGGCGGAGAGCTTGCGCTGCTTGCCCGCGGTGACCATCTGCAAGAGCGCGTCGAAGTCGGGAAAGAACAGCTCCTCGATGCGGGCGTAGTTGGCGCCGTCGGAGATGGAGATGGCGCGCATCATCTTCTTGCCGGCGGGCGGCGCGGAGAAGGCCAGCATCTCCCAGCGCACGGCGAACCGCTCCGGGCCGTGCTCGTAGGTGATGCTGTCTTTGGTGATGGTGACGCGCTTGCCGGTGTTCTTCATCAGGGTGAGCACCATGACGACGAGAATGGCGACCCCGAACAGCAGGGGCAGGACGCTCATCACCAGGAGCAGGCCGAAATGGCTGGCCCCGGGGAACTTGTCGAGGTAGTACAGGCCGCTCCAGATGAGAAGACCCGCCACCAGCGCTGGCGCGGCCGCCAGCATCGTCGCCTGCCGCGTCAGCCCGGACTGGAACGTCCGTGCCTTCTCCGTCTTCACGCTCACCAGCGGCCACCTCCGAATCCCGCGCCACAGCGCGGCTCCCGAACGGTTTCTCGCTTGGCCATTGAGTTCCTCTCCGATGAAAACAGGGCAGTCGACGGTGCTTGACAAGCCCGCCGGGAGTGTTATAATGGGCAACGTCCCCGGCGGCCGACGCTGGCGACAACACCGATATCGCGGGGTGGAGCAGTCCGGTAGCTCGTCGGGCTCATAACCCGGAGGTCGCAGGTTCAAATCCTGTCCCCGCAACCAACGAAGAAGCCCTGTAACCACGGGGCTTTTTGCATTCCGTGAGGGATGGCGATCTTGAGGGAGATCCGGCAAGTGGGCGCCCAAAACCCTCCGCAAGATCCTTGCCCGTCAGTGGATGGCGTAGGGGTGGGCGCCTGGGAAGCGCTGGAGGCGCGGTACGGCGACCTGGACCGGTCCTCCAAGAACCGCAAGCCTTCCGAGCGGGGCCGCGGCCGCCAGGAGAAGGAACGCGACCAGGAGGCCAGCGCCGCGGCGCCCGTCGAAAGATCGCCATCGGGAGGCAAAGCCATGAATAAAGCGGATCTGTATAGCCTGGTGGACGAGCTCCCCGAAAGCGAAGCGCATGCGGCCGCGCGCTACCTGGAATATCTTCGGGATCGCGCCGGAGAGCAGGCGCCCGCCGAAGAATTCGACGAGGAGCCCCTGAGCGAGGAGGAGGCCGCCGCTCTGGCCCGCGGCACGGCCGACTTTGAAGCTGGACGCGTCACGCCATATGAGGAGTATCTCAAGAAGCAGACCGCGGAGTAGCGTGGCCCTTCGGATCGTCCCATCGCCTGGCGCCGAAGGCAAGGTGCGTCATGAGAGAACCCATTGCAGGCGGCGAGCACACCGAAGCTGACTGGCCTCCACCTGGAGAACCGCCCTCAGACGCGCTCGCGCAGCAGCGCCGAGAAGTACGTTTGCAGCGACGGGTCCTGCTGGGCGTCCAGGCGGACTACCGTGCGGAAGACGCCTGCTTCGTCGCAGCGCGCTCGGCGCTGGACGTGGCCCTGGAAGGTGGTGGCCGGCGCGTTGCGCAGCTCGCCCGTGCGCACGACCACCGGGGCGCCATGCGGCAATTCCTCGCGCGTCTCCAGGAGCAGGCCGCGGCTGGCCAGATCGATCATGGTGCCGCTCGTCCGCCGCCCCATGGACTCGACGTCAGCCCCGACGTAGGCGCCCACCCGCACGAAGCGGCGGCGATCCACGCAGCCTTCGGAGCGCAGGCCGTTGAGACGCAGCAAGCGGTTCACCCAGGAGGCGGCCAGCACCTCGCCGGAGTCGACGTAGGTTATCCCAAGCTGCACCTTGGAGCGGCGGCGGGCGCACCACACCACGCGGGTGTGCACCGCGGTCACGGCGCCGGAATGGTACACCTGATCGCATCGGATGGACAAAAGGTCGCCCGGCTTGAGGGGGCGGGGGGACTCCAGGCGCATTCCGCTCACGCTCATGTCCTGAAGCGTGGCCTTGAAGGTGCCGTCCGGCGCGTGGCACACCACGGTGTACTTCGCGTTCACCCGCAGGGCCTTGCGCTGCTGGGCGAGAGGGGCGGCTCCCAGAGCGGGACGACGCCAGCCTCGAACGAGCCGCCAGAGCGCGCGCACCCAACCGGTTACTTCCATTGTTACCTGTACCTCCCTCGCGGCTCCACCGTGTATCTCCCGCCGGCGCGCCGAAAAATCAAGTCCCCGGCGAGGAAGTTTTCGCACGCTAAAAAACGACGCCCGGATCGGCGCCGTCTGGCGACATCAGTTCCCTATTCCTCAGGCGGTAGTTATCCTCAGGCGGTAGTTATCGTGGAGCGCCAGCGCAAATATCGGACGAAGTTTTCCATGATCGTCAGATCGTTGTGCGAGCTCCCCGTGAACCGCGCGCCGGCCTCAAAGCGGCCCTCCCGCTCCTGAGACCAGACGACGCGGACGCATTTTCGCATGAAGTATCCGTTGAAAAAAAACGTGACCCCCCCGAAAGCGGCCTGCGGCAGGGCCGCGGCATCCAGGACCAGGCGGACGCCGTCTCGGCTCGCATCGGCAACCTTGCACTGCACCGTGGATCCGTCCGCCAGATGAAGCGTGGTCTTGACGCCCAGTGGCAAACGCTCCGCGGAGCGAACGCGAGCAAAATCAACGATAAGGGTCTCGCCCTCGAGCTCCTCCGCGAGCCACGCCACAATGGGCCGGCTGGCCGCTCTGGCGCGGGTTTGCAGCTTGCGAAACCAGCGTGAAAACAACTTCATCGACAGTCCCTCCAGTGAGAACATCGTAGCAAGCCCGACGCCCGGCGGGGGTTACCGATTTGTAAATGATGTAAACGTCGTGTTAACGACCTTCGACCAGCCCGCGGTCGAAGTAGATCTGGGGATGGTCCTGCGCCACCCCGAGGTCGACGTGGAACGAGCCCTTGCAGAAGATGGTGAAGTTGTCGGGATTGCTGCGCGACCCGAAGCCCTCCGAATAGGTGTCGGACCCGGCCGAGGGACATGAAGGGATGGCCTTGATGTAGTGTGGGGTCACGAGGTCGAGCGTGTCGGGAAATAGCTTATCGTTGTCGTTGGCATACAGCGACACGGCGGCGGACAGGTTGCGCAGGTTGGAGTCGCAACTCGACAGCCGCGCGTTCGAGCGGGCGCGCACGAAGTTGGGCAAGACCAGCATCAAGAGGACGGCCAGAATGGCGAAGACGATCATCAACTCGATGAGCGTGAAGCCGCGCGTCCGGGCCTTCACAACGACGCTCCGGCCTGCTGAAAGGCGTCCAGCCGCTCGCTCAACGTCGCGCGCAGCTCGTCAAAATCCGGGAAGAACAGCGAGACGACAACCGCGCTGCGCCCGGCCACGCTCACCGAGAGCTCACGCACACCCATCCGCGAACGGACCTGGCCCAGCGCCACGCCATCCCAGCCCGACGAGAACCACCCCTGGTGGCTGCGCACCGAGACTCGGGCCGCCTCCACTTCCACGGTGAGGGCGCGGGTCGCGAACACGGCGACCGCGAAGCCGAACATCACCAGCGCCATGGCCACGCAGGGCAGCACGGCGGTCCAGCGCATCATTGGATCGCCGGGCGGTACGATGTTCCAGAAGTGCCAGGCCGCCACTGAAAGCGCCGCCACCAGGACAAGGGGAAGCAGTGCCACGCTCGAGACGCGCGCGAGACTGGGCCTGTAGCGGCGAGACTGGAAGTTTCCCCGCTCCGACCACTTCCGCTTGAGGATAACGCCGTCCAGGCGACTGGTTTCGTCGGACATGAGACTCCAGGAATGACTTCTCCGTGCTGGCGGTTTGGGCACCCTAGAGTGGAATCATGCCACAAATGGCCGGCCGGTACAATACTCCATTGCTAAATGGCGCGCGACATAAGTAGCTTCGCCTTACGGGACAACGACTCGTGATCAGACTTGCGCCGCGGACCACTTAAGTGGCGCGCGACACAAGTAGCTTCGCCTTACGCAGACGACGACTAACCCGGGCGTGTCGCGCGACACGATCAAACCGATTTGGGGCTTAGTGGTCCGCGCCCGGGGCTCCATTTCATGATCAGACTTGCGCCGCGGACCACTAAGATCGGTTCTCGCCCCAGTTGTTCCAGTAGGTGCAGGTACGTGCGGACTCGCGCGCGGCCGGCTTGAACGAATCCCCGCGGTAGTGGGCGACCGGCAGCAGCACTGCCTGGGTGACGTTTTCCGGGATGCCCAGAAGTGCGGCCGTCTCCCGCTCGTAGACGAGGTGGAGCGTGGTCCAGGCCGCCCCGACTCCGTGCAAGCGCAACGCGAGCATGAAGGACCAGGCGGCCGGCAGGATGGACCCGTACAGGCTGGCCTGGGCCGCCACGCCCTTGTCCTCAACGCGGCCTTCGATGCAGGCCAGCACCAGCACCGGCACCTCGTGCATGTGCTCGGCGAGAAACACCGCGGAGTCCAGCATCTGGGACTGGCGCGCGCGCTCCACGCCGTCGCGGTCCTGAGAGCGGACGAGGTAGTGGTCGAACGACTTGCGATACAGGTCCGCGACGGCGCGCTTCTTGTCCGGATCCGTGATCACCAGCCAGTGCCACTTCTGCTGATTCGAGCCGGAAGGCGCCTGAATCGCGATCTCGAGGCACCGCTCGATTATCGCGTAGTCCACGGAGCGCGCAAGATCCATCCGCTTGCGCACCGAGCGCGTGGTGGTGAGAAGCTCTTCAGTGTTCATGGTGCCTGAGGTATCACCGCCCAGGAGGCGGATCCTGCTGATAGCGTGAAAGGGGACCCGATGAACGTGTTCGTCCTCAACTGCGGATCGTCGACCCTCAAGTTCCAGGTCGTGGAAACCGATCTCCCGCTCATCGAGCGCGACGCCGACCGCCGGCTCGCCTCCGGAATCATCGAGCGCATCGGAACCCAGGCGCTGGTGAAATACGAGGCGCCGGGCAAGCCGGCCGTGCGCACGGCTTCCCCGGTGCGCGATCATCGCGCGGGCATCGACATGGTGCTGCGCTGGGTCATCTCCGACACCTCGGGCATCGAGGGGATTCGCTCGATGGCGGACATCCACGCCGTGGGTCACCGCGTGGTGCACGGCGGGGAGAAGCTCATCCGCTCGGTGGGGATCGACGACGACGTCATCCACCAGATCGAGGATTGCATCGAGCTGGCGCCGCTGCATAATCCCGCCAACTTGAAGGGCATCCGCGCGGCGCGCGAGCTGCTGGGCGACGGCGTGCCGCAGGTGGCGGTGTTCGACACGGCCTTCCACGCCACCATGCCGGAGCGCTCCTACCTTTACGGGATTCCCTACCAGTATTACCGGCGCTACAAGATCCGCCGCTACGGATTCCACGGCACCTCGCACCGCTACGTATCCTACCGCTACCGCAAATGGAAGTCGCTGCCCCGCGAGGGGGTGGACATCATCTCGCTGCACCTGGGCAACGGCGCCTCGGCGTGCGCCGTCCAGAAGGGCGAGTCGATTGACACCTCGATGGGCTTCACGCCCCTGGAAGGACTCTTGATGGGCACCCGCTGCGGCGATATCGATCCCTCAATCGTGGAGTTTCTCACCCACATGGAGGGCGTGAGCGTCTCGGAAGTCGACACCATGCTCAACAAGAGCTCCGGGTTGCTGGGAATTTCCGGCCTCACCGGTGACATGCGAGAGTTGCTCGAGGAAGAGGAAGAGAAGCAGGACCGCCGCGCGCGCCTCGCCATCGACGTGTTCTGCCACCGCGTGCGCAAGTACGTGGGCGCGTATTTCGCCGAGATGGGCGGCGCGCAGGCGGTGGTGTTCACCGGCGGCATCGGCGAAAATTCCGCGGTCATTCGCGAGCGCATCTGCAAGGGACTCGAGTGTCTGGGGATGCGCCTGGACGCCGAGCGCAACCGCGCGCCGCTCCCGGTCAGCCCGCACATTGGAGTGATTTGCGAGGACAATTCGCCGGTGGAGATCTGCGTCATCCCCACCAACGAAGAATTGCTGATCGCCCGCGACACGGTTCGATGCGTGCACGACGTGCCGCGCCGCTGGTGAGGCCGGCGCGGCTCGCGGCGCTCCTCGCCGTCCTGCTCCTGCTGCTGGCGCGGGCGGATGCTCGGCCGTCGCCGCGCGACTTCGATCAGGCCATCGACGTGGCCGGCCGCTCGCGCGCGTTTCGCGTGCACGTTCCCCCGGGCTACGGCATCGACCCGCTTCCACTGGTCATCGTGTTTCACGGCGGCGGTGGAAACTGGCAGAGCGCCGAGCGGCAGACCGGCTTCACGGCGCTCGCCGATCGGGAAAATTTTATCGTGGTATATCCCAACGGCAGCGGCCGGCTGGCCGACCGCCTGCTCACCTGGAACGCGTGCAACTGCTGCGGATACGCGCTGGACCGCAAGATTGACGACGTTGCTTTCCTTCGCGCCATGGTGAAAAGCCTGCGCGCCAACTTCAAAATCGACGCGGATCGAATTTACGCAACCGGGATTTCCAACGGTGGCATGCTGTGTTACCGGCTCGCCTGCGAACTGTCGGACGTAATCGTGGGAATCGCGCCGGTGGCGGGCGCTTTCAACTGCGAGGTGTGCAAGCCCATCCGCCCGGTGTCGGTGCTGGCCATCCACGGCACCGCCGATCAGCACGTGCTCTATGAGGGCGGCAAGCCGAAGAAGCGCGCCGACCGCTGGCACCCGCGGGTGGATCGCTCAGTGTCTTACGCGGTCCGTTTCTGGGTAGCGCAGGACGGGTGCCGGCCGGATCCGATCCGCACCGAAAACGGCGACGTCATACGCGACACCTGGCCGGACGGCCGTTTCGGCAGCGAGGTGGCGCTCATCACCATCCGCGGCGGCGCCCATTCCTGGCCGGGCGGCCAGCGGCTCAATGCGCGGCTCGATCCCCCCTACCCGGGGCTCAACGCGACTGAGGAGATCTGGCGCTTTTTCGCGGCACACCCGCGGCGGCCATCTCGTTAAGAAACAGGCGGCGCAGGGCATCGTAACCCCGCTCGTTGGGATCCTCCAGATTCGCGTAGTACCAGTAGTGGGGATCCTCGGGACGATAATACTTCAGCGCGCGATCCTTGCAGTGCAGGCCGTGGCCCAGGAACAGTCCGTGCACGTCGACGACGCGCACCATCTCGTGCCGCCTTGCCACGCGACGAATGACATCGTTGTAGGCTGCGAGTATTTGCTCGCCGTCCGGCCAGGGGGGAAGACCAGCGCGCTCGATGTCCCCTACTCCGTCGGTCGGGTCGTAAATGGTGGCCAGAAAAATCCGGCAGCCACCCGGAAACTTGCTGGAAATGGTCCGCAGCATCCCGTCGAGACGCGCTTCGAACGCGGCGATCCAGGGCCGCGCCTGGACGGTGCTGGCGCCGTACATCGCATCCGCGCGGGGCGGCGTGCGGCCGTAATTGTGGATGAGATCGTTGCCGCCGGTCGTCATCACGACCCAGCCGAGCACGTCGGGAGCGGTCACCGGCATGTCGGCCACCTGCCGGACGTGACCGACGCTGGTGCTGCCGGACACGGCACGATTTTCCACCATCAATTTAGGAAACACCCGGCGCAGACTGCTGCCGTCGACCGGGTCACGCACGATACGATCGAAATAGCCGTAGCCGTCCCGCGCGCCAAAACCGGCGGTCACGCTGTCGCCCAGACCCACAAAGTGCACTGGTCTCATGCTCCAGACGCCCTGAGTTTCCCGCAAGGGCGGTCCGGCCGGGCCGGCTCCCATGTCCCGAGGATATTGTGCGACTGACGTCGCACCCGCCCGCACCAGCATGGCGCACAGCAGCACGGCCGCCAGGACCGCCGCGGCGCGCTTCACAGGTACGCGTCGAACCAGCGCACGGTGCGCGTCCATAAATCGTTCCAGTCCTCCTCGCGCATGAAGTGCTCGGATTCGGGAAACTCCAGGTATTCCGCCCGCGGGCGGGCCAGCCCGTGCACGAACTCGCGGGCCGCATGAGGCGGCACGTTCACGTCGCGCCCGGCGTTCATGGCCAGCAACGCCACGCCCGGATACCCGTCGCGATGCAGGTGGGGACTGCGCCCGGCACGGGGGCCTTCTCCCCAGCGCGGCGAGCCGAGAATGGGCACAACGGCGCGCAGGCGCGGCTCAACAAGCGGGGCCGCGAAGGCGACGTAGCCGCCCATCGAGATGCCGGTCAGCCCGAACGAGGCGACCGCAAAGCGCTCCGCGAGCCCATCCACCAGGGCCGGCACTTCGTCGATCGAGCGCGCCACCATTTCCAGAAAATGCAAGCCGTCTTCCTTCCGCTCGCCGTGGCCGCAGGCATCCACACCAACCGCGAGAAACCCGGCCGCGGCCAGCGAGCGCAATTCCTTTTCCTGCACTTCCTTGCACGCGGAAAGCCCGTGATACACCAGGACGGCGCGCTTCAAGCCGTTCGGGTGATAATAGGCCAGCAGCGGCGCGTCGCCCCATGCCGTGGGCAGGGTCAGCCGGGCTTCAAACAACTCCATGACACCGCGCCTCCCTGAATGGTTCGGTTTATTTTGCCCCGGCGCCGGCTTTCTGGAAATCGCCTGCCCGGAAAACGCTCAGTTTCGCGAGATCCAGGTGCTTGCGCATGGCCTCGGTGATCTGCTGCGGCGTCAGCGCCTTCACCTTCGCTTCAAGCTGCTCGTCCCAGGCCATGGTGCGGCCCAGGAAACGGTAGGCCCGCAGCGTGCCCGCCAGCTGCGCGTCGGTGCCGCGCGCCACCTGCGCCGCTTGCAGCCAGCCGTTGCGCGCCGCCTCCACCTCTTCGACGGTAAAACCGTCTTTGAGCGCGCGGGCCAATTCCTCGCGCATGGCCTTCTGCAATTTCTCCACGTTCTGCGGCGCGTAGATGGCGCCCGCGGAGAATTCTCCGAATCGATCCAGGGCGCTGGCCGAGACGCTCGACCACACGCCGTAGGAGAGGCCTTCCTTCTGGCGGATGCGCGTGGCCAGACGCGAGTTCAAAAATCCTCCGCCCAGCATGTAATTGCCGAGAATCAGGGCCGCGTACTCGGGATCGTCGTCGCGCAGGTCAAGCGTCATGCCGGTAACGTAGACCGCGTTGGCCTTGTCCGGCGTCTCAAATGCCTTCTGCTCCGGGGCCACCGCCATGCGGACGCGTGGCACGCGGGTGTACGACTTCGGGCTCTTCCAGTCACCAAAGAGGCGCTGCATTTGATCGGCAAAGGCCTTCGCGTCGAACTCGCCCACGACGGCAACATCCCCGTTGGACGCGCCGTAGAAATCCGCGTGGAATTTCTTGACCCCGTCCAGCGTCTCCGTTTTCACCGCGTCCATTTCCTCGGTGAAGGTGGGCGTGTAACGCACGTCGCCCTTCGGGTAGGGCGTGATGTGGCGGCGATAGGCCCGCGAGGCCATGGCCTGCGGGTCGCTGACCTGCCCCTCAATCTCGGCCAGGGTCTCCTGCTTGAGCTGCTCGAACTCGCCGGCCGGGAACGAAGGCTGGCGCAGCACTTCCGCCACCAGCTCCATGACCGCCGGGAGGTTTTCCGCCGTGGTCTCGACGCGCACCCCGGCGCCGCTGGCGGACCCGTTGATGGACACGCTGGCCTTGAGCTTGTCGAAGGCGTCCTTGAGCTGCTCGCGGGTGTGTTTCGTGGTGCCGCGCATCAGCATTTCCCCGGCCAGGTCCCCGTCGGTGCTTCGGCCAAACAGGGATTTCTCGTCGCCAAAATTGAGCTGCATCGCGACGCGCACCACCTTGCCGCGCGTTTTTTTCGGCAAGAGCGAGAGCTTCAGTCCGCCGGGCAGATCCACCCGGGTCAGGCGCTTCTCGATATTGGCCGGCGACGCGTCGAACGCCTCGCCCTGCTCGATCGGCTTGTCGCCCTTGTAATCCTTCACCAGCGCCGCCACGTCCGGCGTCGCGGGAATTTCCGCGCGGTCCGGCTTCGCGGTGGGGACGAAAATCGCCAGCGTGCGGTTGGACGGCTTCAAGTACTGGCCGGCCACCCGCTGAACGTCCTCCAGTTTCACGGTGCGCAGGCGGTCGCGATAAATGAACATCAGCCGCCAGTCGCCCATGGCCGCCCAGTCGCTGATGGCGATGCCGACCCGCGCTGAGTTGCTCAGGGTAAGATCGACGTCCTTGAGCAGCGCGGTCCGCGCGCGCTCCACTTCGTCCGCGGTCACCGGCTTCTTCACGACGCCTTCGACGATCTCGATCATGCCCTCGCGGACCGGCTCCATGGGCGCGTCCTTGCGCATGTCCGCGCCCACCAGCACGACACCGGGCTCGCGCAGGGCGAAGACGCCGGCCGACACGCCGGTTGCCTTCTTCGTCTCCACGAGCGCTTTGTGCAGTCGACCAGCGGGCGTGTCGCCCAGAATCTGGGTCAGAACCTCAAGCGCCGCGTAATCCGGATGCGGTCCGGCCGCCGCGTGATAGACGGCCAGCACGCCCTGCTCGTCCGCCACGCGGCGGATGGTGACCGAGCGCTCGCCGTCCTGGACGGGCTCCTCGGTGTAGGTCACCTCGAGCACGCGGGTCGGCTTCGGGATGGGCCCGAAGGTCTTCGCCACCAGCTCGAGCGTCTTTGCCTCGTCAAACTTGCCGGTCACCGCGAGAATCGCATTGTCCGGCTGGTAATACTTCCGGTAAAATGCCTGCAGCCGCTCGATGGGCACCTTCTCAATGTCCGAGCGGGCGCCGATGGTCGGATTGCCGTAATTGTGCCACAGGAAGGCGGTTTGCATGGCGCGCTGCCACAAGACGCGGCCCGGGTTGTTTTCCCCCATCTCGTATTCATTGCGGACAACGGTCATTTCCGTGTCCAGATCCTTTTTCGCCACGAAGGAATTCACCATGCGGTCGGCTTCCATGTCGAGCGCCCAGGCGAGGTTCTGCACGCTGGCCGGGAACGTCTCGTAATAATTGGTGCGATCCAGCCAGGTGGTTCCGTTGGCGCGCGCGCCATGTTCGGTCAATTCCTGGGTGATCGATTTGTGGTTGGTCGATCCTTTGAAAAGCAGATGCTCCAACAGGTGCGCCATGCCGGTCTCCCCGTAGGACTCATGTCGCGAGCCCACCAGATAGGTGACGTTCACCGTGATGGTGGACGCGCTGGGATCCGGGAAAAGCAGCACCCGCAGTCCGTTGGCGAGGCGGTACTCGGTAATTCCCTCGACGGACGCCAGACGGGAAACGCCGGCCGGCAGGGATTGCGCATGCGCCGTCAACGGCGCGAATATCTGCAACGCCATCGCTGTGATGAGCACGCGATGGATGAAGGTCGATCTGGTTCGCATCAAGCAACCTCGAACACAAAATGATGGAGGGGAAGCGCGCGACTTCCACGGGCGTGCATGGTTCCCTGCCCGCGCAAGCCAGACGTTTACCCTTTGTTAATGGTTCCATGCGACGCGGGCGCCTATAATGGAGCCATGATTGCGCAGACGTTGACCGTGCAGGCACCTCGCTCCCCCTGGCCGGACTCCCCCTCCGCTCC
>Ga0194131_10004936_pt1 | contig 19649 bp, 20 predicted proteins | sample TA2KigO120mmetaG_FD_148631 | JGI IMG/M metagenome (GOLD analysis project Ga0194131, IMG submission 148631) | Freshwater microbial communities from Lake Tanganyika, Tanzania - TA2015053 Kigoma Offshore 120m | ecosystem: Environmental > Aquatic > Freshwater > Lake | place: Tanzania: Lake... | reverse complement strand
CAGCGCGGAAACCGCCAACGCGCTGTCGATGACGCCGGTGCGGCGGATTCCGCTGCGTGTCTACGGGATGTCCGGGATGGACAAGGACGCGTTCCTGCTCCCGGGCGTGGACCTCGATTTCCAGGAAATCGAGTACCGCAAGGTCGGCCTCGCGGTACTCAATCTGCGCGCGCCGAGCGTCCTGCTCGGCTTCCAGCTCGGCGGGATCGTCGGCCACGAGTTCCTGAGCGACTACCGCGTGGCCATGGACCTGGCGCGGAGCGAGCTGCGGCTGGAGAAGTTCTAGGTGGCAGGTGGTAGGTCGTAGGTCGTAGCTGGTCTTCTTGAGGTGCAGGGCCGGTCGTGCCTTTAGCGCGACCGGCCCTTTTTGTCATTGAACGATGAACGTTGCAGTGCTCGCCTCGCACGAAGGAGCGACGCTGCAAAGCCTGCGGCGCGGGTGTCGGGAGCGACAACGAGGTTCTGGCGCCCTGGGGAGGCTCGCCAAGCCGAGCTATGACTGCACATACGATTTATCGAGAGTCCGTACGTCCAGTTGATAGAAGAGGCGACACGCTGGGGTGATGCCTGGCCACCGGTACGTGTTGGTCTTTTCCGTGGCTCCAAAGATCGCTTCATGCAAATGGCCGGCGGCGTTAAGCAGTTGATCGATGGTCTCCCGTGGCACTAGCGCGGTTTCGACTTCTTCGTAGTGTCCGGCTTTAGCCGGACCACATACGGCGGTGCCGATCGACTTGGTCCGGCTAAAGCCTGGCTAAAGCCGGACACTACGACGTTTCAGAAACCGCTCTAGACCAGCGACGCAAATCTCCAGCGGCGGAATTCGTCGTCGCAGGTCCCACTACCTACCACCTACCACCTACCACCTACGACCTGCCCCTGCGACCTACGACCTAGAAGTCGTAGCCGATCCACATCTGGAACTTCGGCTTGCGGAAGGCGGCGCTGCCGCCGAAGGCCGCGAACCGCAGATCCTCCCAGTGCTTGTTGAAGAGCGTCTTCCACGCCCAGTCGAAGTGGACGGGGAAGCCGAGGGCGAACGTCTCCAGCCCGATGCCGTAGGACGCCCTGGCGTCCACCAGGCGGAAGCCGTCCACGACCGCCGGCCTCCCGAGGATGGGCGTCTGCGTGAAGCCGCTGGTGTTGAACCCGATCGTCGGGACGTAGACCTCCGGTTTCGTGGACAGCCACTTGAACGGCTGGCCCTCGAAGCGCCCGCCGCCCATGTTGGCGAAGAGCACGCCGCGGATGCCGCCGAGCACGCCGATGGGCGTGAGCATCGCCTCGATGAACGGGAAGCGGAGCTCCGCGTTCAGGAAGGCCGCCTCGGAGCCGATGAACTCGAGGTACTCGTAGCCGCGCATCTCCGAGTTGCCGCCGAAGTACATGAAGTCGGGTGCGTCGCCCCAGCTCTTGAAGCCGCGGGCGCGCATCGCCAGCAGCCCCGAGCCGCCCATGCGCAGGTAATAGCGCAGGTCCACGTCGGCCGTCTGGCGTGAGAGCGTGTCGCCGATGGCCGGCGAGACCTCGTACGACAGCCGCATGGTGTTTCCGGCCAGCGGTCCGAACTCGCGGAAGACCGTCGTCTCCTGCACGTAGTTGATGCCGAGCGGCACGTAGGTGCCCGAGCGGAAGAGCTGGCGTCCGAACTGGTCCTGCTGGAACTCCTCGGACACCTGCTGCAGCCCTGGATCGTTGAACGACTCGTTGTACTGGAGGACGCCGCCGAACAGCTCGAAGCGGCGGTAGCGGTCGATCGGCCAGATGCCGAACCCCTGGCCGCCGCGCACGGTGCGCGTCGCCACCGCGAAGTCGCGGTCGATGACGCCGGCGAAGACGGGGTCGTAGAACACGCCCTCGAGCGCCCCGTAGAAGAACTGCGTCTGCGAGTAGCCCTGGAGCGCGTAGTTGAAGCGGCGCCCGATGTCCAGGTACGAGAACGACAGCGTGCGGTACTGCGAAATCGACGCCGCGTACATGTTGAACTGCTTGTCGCCCAGCACGTCGCTGAAGGTGACCGCCGAGCCCCCGAACACGTCGCCGCCGCTGGTGACCCCGACGTTCACGGGCGGGCGCCCGTCGAGGAACAGCTTCTCGAAGCTGCCCTTGGTCCGCTTGTTCTGCGTGACCAGCGTGTGGGTGAGCGGCGCCTGGAAGTCGATGATCGGGCCCGGCGCGCCGAAGTCGGAGGTGGCCGCGGTCACGATCGGGTCGCGGCGCTCGAGCGTGTGCAGCTCGTACTCACCCTTGTAGTAGCTGACGAAGGCGATGCGCGGGTTCTGCGTGCCGTCGCGGAGCACGACCGCCGAGGTGTTGCCGCCCATCGCATCCGTGTACTGCTTCAGCTCGCCGGTCTTCAGGCTGAGCGTCCAGATGTTGTAGACGTTGCCGTTGCGCGCCACCTCCGGATCGATCGGCTGGTTCGGATCGGTCGCGGTGGACGAGAACACCAGCGTGTCCTCGTCGAGGAACTGCGCGGCGGAGTCGTCGTGGGTGCCGAAGGTGAGCTGCGTCTTCTGCCCCGTGGCGACGTCGAGGCGGAACAGCTTCTCGTTGCCGCTGATGCGCGCCACGTAGACCAGCGACCGCCCGTCGGGCGACCACGTCGGCCCTGAATCCGCGAAGTTGTCCTTGGTGACGTTGGTCACCTCATTGGTCTGCAGGTCGACGATGAAGATGTCGCCGACGCCGCCCTGCAGCGCCGCGAACGCGACGCGGCGGCCGTCGGGCGAGATGTCGGGCGACTCCGGGTCGTCCACCGTGCGCAGCTCGATGCGCTGCTCGATGTCGCGCGTCAGCACGTTCTGCAGGATCAGCGTGCGCCACTTCTCGCGGCGCACGAAGTAGGCGAGGCGGTCGCCCGAGGGCGCCCACGAGAGCCACGACACGGTGTTGAACCGCATGCCGGGCTGGATGATGAACTCGAAGCCGTGGTCCTGGTCGAAGCCCGGGGTCAGGTTGCGGATGATGGAGCCGTCCTTCGACGACACCAGCACGATGTCGAGCTCGCGGTCGCGGCGGTTGCCGGTGACCATGGCGATGAGATCGCCCGACGGCGACGGCTCGATCGACGCGGCGCCGTTGAAGCGGGTCCGCTCCGGATCGGGCGCCAGGTTGCGGCCGTAGTCGGCCGGCCGCTCCTTGTCGCGGAACGGCTTGAAGCGGTCCTTCAGGTACTTGTCGAACTGCTGGTCGAACTCCTCGGGCGAGATGCGGAACGCCTCCATGTAGGCGTCGTCGCCGCCGCCGATGACCGCCTTGCGCAGCGCGAACAGGTACTGGCGGATCCCTTCCTTGCCCCAGCGCGATTCGATGAACTCGAAGACCGCGTGGCCGAGGTTGTAGACCATGCGGACGCTGCCGACGTTGGTGTAGCCCTCGAGCTCGCTCATCTTCGGGATGATGTCGGCGACGGCGGCATCGCGCACCGTCATCAGGTCGATGGCGCGCCAGACGCCGGTCATGTAGTCCGACAGCCCCTCGTTCACCCACAGCGGCACGCTGCGCCGGATGAGCGAGGTGGGAATCATGTCGAACTCGAACTGGTGCGTCAGCTCGTGGACCACGAGCCGGTAGAGCAGGTCCGGCGGCTCGTCGATCGGCATCACGATGCGGTAGCGCATCGGCTCGGCGAACGCGCCGACGCCTTCCTGGGCGGCGCCGGGGATGACGTTCTGCTGCTGGAACTCGCTGCTCGTCTTGAAGAGGATGAGCGGAAGTTTGAAGGCGAGGTCGTATTTCAGCTCACCGCTGACATGCTGGTACGCGCTCTCCGCGTAGCCGGCCATGCGCTCGAGGTGCTGTTCGATCTCCGGGTAGTAATAGATCTCGAAATGATCGGTGGTGTAGATCTGCCAGCGGAAGTTGTCGTAGCGGATCTGGTTCTTCCCGTAGTAGGGGATGTACGGGGTGCCTTGCGCCAGGGCGGCCGGGGCGAAGGCAAACGCTGCGACCAACGTGGCAGCAGCTGCCTGGAGCAGCCTCATGGGAGTTCTCCTCAAGACCGGTGAAAGGTCGGACGGTCGATGTTCCGCATCTTACTGCCGACAGTTGGACGCCGCAATCGCTGACGCGAGGGCGCGGGAGCAAAGGACGTACCGAAGAGCTGGGGTAAAAGGCGGCCTGAATTCGTATACTGCGGAATAAAGGCGTCCCTTCCTGTGTTCACCATTTCGAAGCGCTGATGTCCCTTGCCAGCGACGCGCTCGGGTACCTGGAGCCGCTGTACGCCGTGGCGCTGCGCCTGACCCGCAACCGGGCCGACGCGGAGGATCTGGTCCAGGACACCTACGTCAAGGCGCTGCGGTCCGCGCACCAGTTCCGGCCGGGGACCAACCTCAAGGCGTGGCTGTTCACGATCCTCCACAACACGTGGAGGAACCGCGTCCGTGACGACACGCGACGCCAGGTGACGGTGGACGTGGACGGCGACCGCGTGGATGAGGCGGCGGGCCAGGACGCGGCTGGCGCGCCGGAGACGCCGGAGCGGATCCTGCTGCGCGCCTCGCTCGACGCCGATCTGCAGGCCGCGCTCGACGAGCTGCCGGAGGCCTTCCGCACCGCGGTCTGGCTGCGCGACGTCGAGGAGCTCTCGTACGCGGACATCGCCGCTGTCGTCGGCGTGCCCATCGGGACCGTGATGTCACGAATCTCGCGCGGGCGGAAGATGCTGTTTCAGCGACTCAGTGCCTCGCAGGTGAAGATGGTGAGCTGATCATGAGCGACTGTCGAAGCGTTACCGACCGGCTTGCGGCGTACGCGGACGCGAAGCTCCCGCCGGCGGAGCGCGAGGAGGTGGAGCGTCATCTCGCCGCGTGCCCGCCCTGCCGGAACGAGGCGTCGCTCGAGTCGGGCGGCCGGACCGTGATTCGCGCGCGGGCCGGACAATTCCGCGCCGAGCCGCTGCCGCCGGGACTGCGGTCGCGATGCGAGGCGCTGGCGGCCTCGGCGCAGGCTGGCGGAGCGGCGCGGCGCCCGTGGCTGTCGCGCCTCGTGCCGGCCGCGGTTGCCGCGATGGTCGTCATCCTCGTCGGCGGCGCCGTGTTCTTCGTCGCCGCGCAGCGCTCCGACGTCCTGTTCGCCGCGCAGCTCACCGCCGACCACACGGTGTGCTTCAGGGGCCACGGTCCGGCGGATGCGCCGGAGCTCGACGCCGCGCAGGTCGAGGCGCAGCTGGCGAGGGAGTTCGGGTGGAGCCTGCAGGTGCCCCCGTCGCGCGCCCAGGACGGCGTCCACTTGATCCATGCGCGGCGGTGCCTGTCGCCGGAAGGGCTCGTGCCGCACCTGCTGTACCGCGTCAACGGCGAGGACGTCTCGCTCTACGTGCTCGAGGGCGTGACGCGACGGGACGCCGACGTCATCACCTTCGGTCACCGGTCGCGCATCTGGACCCGCGGCGACACCACGTTCGTGCTTGTTTCGTCAGCATCGGCCGGCAGTCACCTCGATGCGGCGGCCGAATACCTCATGCAGGAAGCGCGGTAGAATACAAGGACGTCTTCGATGGAAAACGAACAGCAGCCCGACGCCCTCGACGCCCTCGAGGCACCCGAGGCACCTCAGGCACCGGCGCGTGTGAGCCGCGGGAAGGCGTGGATCGGCATGGCCGCCGTGGCCGTCGCGCTCGGCATGCTGACGATGATTCCCGAGCCGGGCTACGACCCGGACGCGCCGCCGCCCGCCGCGGACGGTCAGGCGGGAAGCGAGGGAGACGGCGGGCTGCTGCAGCCCGGATCGCCGGCGCCGCTGAACTACACGATGAAGGACGTCAACGGCACCGACGTCACGCTGTCGTCGTTCAAGGGCAAGGTGATTCTCGTCAACTTCTGGGCGACGTGGTGCGCGCCGTGCAAGGTCGAGATCCCGCATCTGGTGGAGCTGCAGGAGCAGTACAAGGACGACCTCGTGATCCTCGGCGTGTCGGTTGACGACACCGCGGAGAAGATGAAGCCCTACGCGGAACAGTTGAAGATCAACTATCCGCTGCTCGTCGGCCTCGGGCACGACGACATGCAGGAGGCCTACGGGCCGCTGTGGGGGATTCCCGTGTCGGTGTTCATCGACCGCGAGGGCAACGTGTCGAAGCGCCACTCCGGCATCGCGACGAAGGAACAGTTCGAACGGGAGATCATAGCGGCGCTGTAGTATGATCGGGCCATGTTGAAAGGGTTCACGCACGCCCGTCTCGCCTGCGGCTGCAGGCTGACGTTCCGCGACGGCGTCGAGGGCAGCCCGGTGACCGTCGTCATCGACGAGAAGGGCGCCCACTGCGTGATGCCCCTGCACGTCCGCGACCTGCCGGTGTACGACTTCCGCGAGGCGCTGCGCCCGCCGACGCGCTTCCTGCCGATCGAAGAAGAAGAGTACGAAGAAGAAGGGTAGGCGCGACGCACGCGTCGCCCGGCTCAGCTGAACTGAATCTTCAGTTCGGCCACCAGCGGCAGGTGGTCCGACGCCATCAGCGACAGCCGCGTCCTCGGCAGCTCCAGCTTCGACACTTCCACCTTCCCGTCGTAATAAATGTGATCCAGGTGCAGCACCGGGAACACGCCGGGATACGTGCGCCGGCGGCTCAGATGCGCGCGCAGGTCGATGCTCTCGAGCCGTTCGCTGAGCATCTGCGTGGCGAGGCCGCGCATCCACTCGTTGAAATCACCGAGCACCACCTTCGGCTGCCCGACGCGGCGGTCGTGGACGATGGCGCTCAGACGCCCGGCCTGGTGCCGCCGCTCGAGAAACGCCGTGCCGAGGTGCACGTTATAGAGGTGCAGCGTGTCCTCGCCGATGGCGATGTCCACGCGCTGGCAGCAGCGGGGCTCGCACGTCTTCCACGACAGGTCGTACTGCGCGTGGTGCAGGATGGGAAAGCGGCTCAGGACGACGTTGCCGAACAGCGCGCTGCGGAGGTGCCTGGCGGGCGCCATCACCCAGCCCATGCCGAGCAGCGCGCCGAGCTCCTCGGCGTGCCCCGGCGAGGCCGGGCTGGCGCCGATCACCTCCTGCAGCGCGATGATGTCGGGCTCGATGCTGCGGATGACGTCGGCGATCCGCGCGGGGTTCGTGCGGCCGTCCAGCCCCCGGCAGCGGTGGATGTTGTACGTGGCAACGCGCAGCGTCCGCCAGTGGGTCTCAGTCGTCACGCCGATGACACTAGAATAGCCAATGGCCAAGCTGAAGAGTGAGATGGAAGTGGCGTGCCCGTGCTGCCACGCGACGTTGGTCATCGATCTGAACCTGCAGCGCGTCATCTCCCACAAGGAGCCGGAGCGCGGCGACAAGCCGGAGCTGACCGAGGCCGGGCGCATCCTGGCCGAGGCGCAGAAGCGCCGCGAGGCGCTCTTCGAGCAGTCGTTCGAGGCGGAGAAGACGCGCGACGACGCGCTCTCGAAGCGCTTCGAGGAGGCGCTCCGCCAGGCGAAGCAGGAGCCGGTCACCAAGCCGCTGCGCGACTTCGATTTGGATTAGCGCGGTTTCGACTTCTTCGTAGTGTCCGGCTTTAGCCGGACCACATACGGCGGTGCCGATCAACGTGGTCCGGCTAAAGCCGGACACTACGACGTTTCAGAAACCGCGCTAAAGCCGGACACTGCGACGTTTCAGAAACCGCTCTAGCCGCGATGGCGGAACTCGGGCGGCAGCTCCGTCCACCGCTCGCGCCCCTTGTAGTACTTCCACGGCTTGTAGCCGTGCGCCTCGCGGAACGCCCGGTAGCGCCGGCGCAGCCGATCCGCACGGCGCTGTGAGTACGTGATCGTCCGGTGCGGCCAGTCGAGCAGCATCTGCTCGGCCTTCCACACGTTCTTCTCCGACAGACGCCAGTCGTAGTCGCCGATCGATCGCATGTCCACGACCTGGTACGCCTTGATGCCGCCCGTGAAGTCGATGTAGCCCTCGAAGTAGCTGAGCGCCAGCGCCCGCGGTGTGGCGAAGACCGGCTTGCGCCCGTGCAGCCCGGGGTCGCGCGAACGCGCCACGGACCCCCAGCCGCGCGGCCCGCGGTACACGAACAGCGTGTGATCCAGCAGGTCGATCGACTCGAAGCTGAGGATGAGCGGCGGATAGCCGTGCTGCTCCATGATCACGGCCGCCGAGAGCGCTGCCTCGAAGCAGTGCGCGGTGCCCGCGCGGACGACGCCGCGGAAGCTGCGCAATGTGTCGCCGTGCGGCTCCGTGTTGTACGGCAGGTTGTTCAACCAGGTTTGGACGGCGGTGGGCGTCCGCAGACGGGCGATCACGCGGCGCTCGGCCGCGTTCAGCGGCAGGTCCGGCGGCCTGACCCGGTCTACCGGAACGCCTCGGCGGCGTTCCTTCCGGTCAGTTCGCGGGAGCGGGAGCCGCTTTGAGGTCGGCAACGAGTTCAGCCGGCGTCCAGAACGTGCCCGAGTACGCCTTCACGAGCCGCCCCTGGGCGTCGATGACCGCCGTGCGCAGGTTGTGCACCATCATGCCGCCCGCCTCGCTCGGCGCTTCCGCGGTGACGCCGAAGCGCTTCGCGAAGTCGAGCACCTCGTCCTGCTGGCCCGTGACGAAGTGCCAGCGCGCCGGATCCGCCTTCAGCGCCTCCGCGTGCTTCTTCAGCACGGCCGGCGTGTCGAACTCCGGATCGAGCGTCACCGAGACCAGGCGCACGTCGGCGAGCTCCGGCGTCTCCGCCACGATCCTCTGCACCTCCGCGAAGTTGCGGTCCATGCGCGGGCAGAAGTCGGGCAGCGGACACCGCGTGTACATGAACGTCAGCGCCACGCGGTGGTCGCGCAGCGAGACCATCAGGCGCGGCGTCTTGTCCTGATCGACGAGCACGTGGTCCGGGACGCGGTCGCCTTCCTTCAGCAGATCGCTGGCGGTGATGAGCGGGGCGGCCGCCGGCGACGTGATCGGCGCGCTGCCGGTCTTGTCGAGCGAGGTGAGGTACGCGTCCACTTCCTCGACGACGAGCGTGGCCGTGAACAGATCGCCCGGCGCCTTGCCCTCGAGCAGCGCCGGGTCCTTCACCTTGTACGGCATCGTCATCGCCGCCATGAAGCCGGGGATGTCCTCGTGGTTGACGAGCACTTCCTGCCGCTCGGGGCTGACGCTGAGGATCTGCCCCTTGACCTGGTATTCGCGCGGTGGCGGAGGCGTGCGCCCGCACGCGCCGACGACGAGCGACAGCGCGATCACGATTCCGGCGGCGACCCGCATGTGCTTAACTCTACCAAATGATCTGGGTCGGGACCTCCGGCTACAACTACCCGGAGTGGAAGGGGACGTTCTATCCGGAGACGCTGCCCGCGGCGAAGATGCTGCCGTATTACGCGGAGCGGTTCCCGACCGTTGAGATCAACTACACCTTCTACCGCACGCCGAACGAGAAGATCCTCGACGGGTGGAACAAGGCGACGCCGGAGCCGTTCAAGCTGACGCTCAAGGCGCCGAAGCGCATCACGCACGACGCGCGGCTGCGCGACTGCGGCGACCGCGTGCGGCAGTTTCTCGAAACGGCGGCGACGCTCGGCCCCAAGCTGGGCGCGCTGCTGTTTCAGCTTCCGCCCAACCTGAAGAAGGACGTTGCGCTCTTCGACGCGTTTCTCGACGCGTTCCCGCCGCGCGTCTGCGCCGCCTTCGAGTTCCGTCACGCGTCCTGGCTGGACGAGGAGATCTACAGCCGCCTGCGCGCACGCAACCTGGCGCTGTGCGTCGCCGACAGCGAGAAGCTCTCGACGCCTGTCGAGATCACCGCCGACTACGGCTACTTCCGCTTACGCGACGAGGGCTACACGCCCGCCGGCATCGGGAAGTGGGCGGACGTGATCCGTGAGAGGACGCAGGACTTCCAGGACGTCTTCGTCTACTTCAAGCACGAAGAGTCCGGGAAGGGGCCCGAGTTCGGAAGGATGCTGATGGAGCGGCTGGCCTCGAGGTAGCGGAGGGCTTCCTCCCCGGCGAGCGAACATTCATCGCCGCCTCTCCGTCTACTCTCGGGTGATTCTCCTGTTCGAGTGCGCCGCGCTCGTGGCGCTGACGATCGCCGACGTTCTGGGATGGGTGCCCCTGAGCCGGACACCGTTCCTGGTTCTCCTCGCGTGGGTCTCGTTGCGACTGCGGGGGATGGCGTGGCGCGACCTCGGCCTGCGCCGGCCGGAGCGATGGCGTTCGGCGATCGCCCTCGGCGTGGCGGCTGGCCTCGCCCTCGAGGGGTTCGCCAGCCTGGTCACCACGCCTCTGATTGCGGCCGTGACTGGCCGTCCGCCGGACCTGACGGATTTTCAGCCGCTGATTGGCAACGCCGGGCTGCTGCTGATCCTCGTGGCCGTGAACTGGGTGCTGGCCGCCTTCGGCGAGGAACTGGCGTTCCGCGGATACCTGCTGAACCGGGCCGGGGACGTCACCGGTCACAGCTGGCTGGGGTGGACGGCCGCGTTGCTCGCGGTCAGTCTCTTCTTCGGGATCGGCCACGCCACGCAGGGTGTCACCGGCATCATTCAGGAGTCGCTGTCGGGCGCGTGGCTCGGCGTCCTGTTTCTCGTCTGCGGCCGGACCCTGACCATTCCGATCGTCGCGCATGGCGTGTCGAATACGTTGGCACTCGTGCTGATGTACTTCGGTGCGTATCCGGGACTATCGGGATGAGGCGGCAGGGGGGTGCGCGGTTGAACTGCCGCTCCGAGCCTCCGTTGCTCCTGTGAAGTCCGTGCCCTCCGCAACCTCCGTGCCCTCTGAGTGAGCGCTGACGAAGCGCACGATCTCCCGCTCGGCCCAGTACCCATCGTAGTCACCTTCACCGCGCTCGAGGTACGCGCAGTGGCCGCCGTGCGGCGTGACGACGACCGTGATGTTCCGGTTGCTGGTCACCGCGGCGGCGCGGAACGGGTCGACGGGTACGAACGGGTCGTCCGCGGCGGTGAGGATCAGCGCGGGTACGCGGATGCGATCGATCACGCGCAGCGCGCTCGCCCGGTGATAGTAGTCGTCGGCGTCGCGGAAGCCGTGATGCGGCGCGGTGTAGGCCTCGTCGAACTGCCGCACGGTCCAGATGCGCCGCAGCGCCTCCAGCGAGTAGGCGCCGGGGAACGCGGCCGCCTTCCGGCGCATCCGCGCCTTCAGGTTCCTGACGAAGTTGAACTGATACGGAATGTTGGCGCGACGCTCGAGCGCCTTCACGCACGGCGCCAGGTCCATCGTCGGCGACACGGCGCAGACGGCCTTGAGCTCCGGCGGCGCGGCGTCGCCGAGCTCGCCGGCGAGCTTCAGCGTCAGGTTGCCGCCGAGCGAGTAGCCGGCAACGGCGATCGCGCGGATGCCGTCGCGCTCGATGAGCTCCCGCATCACGAACTGCGGATCGCCGGTGAGGCCGGAATGATACAGGCCGCGCGAGAGATGTTCGGTGCCGCCGCAGTTCCGTTGGTTCAGCCGGACGACGTTCCAGCCGGCGGCCCACGCCTTGTCGGAGATCCCGCGCATGTAATGCGCGAGGCTCGAGCCTTCGAGGCCGTGCAGCAGGACGATCGCCGGGTGCGCGGACGGCTCCGCCTGCCAGTGGCAATGCGCGAGCACGCGCGCGTCGCCGGCGACGTCGAAATAGCGCGCCGATGGCTCGGGCAGGGTGGGGAAGTCGCGGCGGCGCGCCCACGCGTACAAGGTCTGGGTGTGGCCGCCCGTGAACCGCGGCCGGTACTCGGAAACCTGGAATGCCACCTGGCTATATCATCGCATCCATGGACCGCACGCTCGACTCGACGCTGCTGCACATCACCCGCATCCGCCTGCTGCAGGATTACCCGTCGCAGATCGCCACGTGCCTCGACCTCCTCTCCGAAGAGGAGTTGTGGTGGCGGCCCAACGACAAGACCAACGCCGTCGGCAACATCGTCGTGCACCTGGCGTGGTCGAACCGCTATTACCTCGAGCAGGTGATCACCGGGCGCGACATCGGGCGCACCCGCGACGCGGAGTTCGCCGCGCGCGGCGGGTACACGAAGGCGCAGGTGCGCGAGATCTGGGATCGGTCGGTACGTGCCGCTGAAGAGGTGTTGAACGGTCTGGAGCCCTCGCAGTTGATGCAGACGACGGACCGGACGGGCAAGGTGACGACGTTCGCGCAGCTCCTGCTGCACGTGACGCATCACAACGCGAACCACATGGGGCAGGTGGTCTGGATTGCCAAGATGCTGCACGAGGGCGGCATCGACGAGCTCTGGATGAAGGCTCGCGCGCGCCCTTCCGCCTGAAGGCGCAGGGGCGACGCATGCGTCGCCCGCTACCGTAACGAATAGATCTTGAACTGCGTGTTGCGGTAGACGAGCGGCAGCGGCAGATCGTTCTCGGTCACGAGGTAATCCAGGTCGTACCGCTTCGCCATCTCGACCGCGTGCTCGGGCGTCAGCGCCGCGAAGTCTCCGAGTGCCTGCGTGCGCTCGACGAACCGTGCCGCCACGTCGCGGGAATAGATGGCGAGCGCGCTGTCCTTGACCTCCTCGACGAGCACGTCGCGGCCCGCCGACACGCGCGCGCTCGTGCCGTACTTCCACGCATGCCCCGGATCGGCGAGCACGTGCACGTCGCGCGGCTGCTGCGCGAGCCACCGCATCGCGTCCTCCCACGGCGACTGCTGCAGGTGGACGGCGAAGAGCGGCCGGTCGGACCGCTCGACGAGCATCACATAGGCACCGCGGCCCAGGCTGAACGCGGCAAGGACACCCGCAAGCACGTACACCGCGCGCGGCCGCGATTCGGCGATCGCGGCAACCACGTACACCGTCGTGACGAAATCGACGAGCCAGAAGACGCGCGAGATCTGGAACTGCACGGCCAGCGACAGGCCGGCGGCCACCGGCGGCAGGGTCACTACGAACAGAACGACGAGCGCGGTGGCGCCCCAGACGAGCGCGCCGTCCTCGCGCGTCGCGTCCCCGCGGCGCACGCGGATCCGGTGCACCCACCAGAGCAGGGGCAGCAGTCCCAGGTTCAAGGTCCAGGCCCACGCCGGCCAGGCGGTGGGGAAGAGCGAGTCCTTGCTGGCGACCGCCTGCAGCCAGGTGTCGTCCATCGTGACGTTGGCCGCGTGCAGCGGACCGGCGGTCGCCGCCCACAGCAGGACTGCGGCGGCGGCGATGGCGCCGCCCACGGCCAGCCGTCGCATCGGCTGGTAGAGGATGGCCAGCGCGGTGCCGACGAGCACGGCAAACCACAGCGCGGTGGTGATGTGGACGACCGCCGAGATCGCGATCAGCGCAACCGCCCACCACGCGCGGCCGCGCAGCACGGCGGCCACCGCGAGCGCGCCGAGCCCGAAGGCGAACATGCGGGGATGAAAGTACGGCTCGAACGAGTTCGCGCTGGTCCGCGGGATCCGATGCCGGAGCGTCAGTGCCGCACCGAGCGCGGCGATGGCAAGGGGGTGGCGGTACACGCGTGTGCCGATCAGCACGACAGCCGCCCACAGCAATCCGACCGACGCCAGATACGCGAGCAGGAACAGCACTTCGAGTGACAGGCCTGTGGCGCGGATGATGCCGGCGATGACCTCGTCGGCCAGCATCAGCGTGCCCTGCGCGTCGATGAGCGAGGCGTCGCGGGGAAAGGCGGCGGGGTCCAGCGCGCGGGTGACGACGGGGATGTAGAAGGCCTGGTCGGAGACGCCGTAGCGGTAGCCGGCGCCGTTGGCGGTCGTCACCACCGCGAACACCAGCCCGCCGGCGACCCCGATCAGCGCGCGCCTCAGAACGGGTTCTCGTCCCGGCTCGGCCCGTACATCGACGGGACCGGCACCTCGAGCATGCGCAGGTAGACCGCGAGCTGCGCGCGGTGGTGAATGAGGTGGTTCATGACGAACGAGCGCCACACCATCGCCTTCGGCAGGGTGAACAGCATCTGGTCGCCGTTCTTCAGCGACCAGTGCGCCATCAGCTCGGCGTCGCTCCGGCCGACGAGCGCCGCACGCGTGCCCGCGGCATTCCTGCCAAACTGCTCCAGCAGCGCCGCCCGCGATGCTGCAGCCGCCACGCGACCGGCGCCGCCGAGGTCCAGCTCGTCGCGGTTCAGCGTCATCTCACCCCACATCGGAATCGTCGCGACGTGCGTGGCGAGATCGCCCAGCGAGCTGGAGGTCGGGTGCGGCTTCCACGCGAGCTTGTCCTCCGGCACGCGCTCGAGCACCGTGCGCGTGGTCGCCATCTCGTGGTCGAACTCCGGCAGCAGCGCGTCGACGAGGGCCATGGTGTTTACCCGGCCGGCGGCCGCCCGAAGTCCACGCGCGGAACCTGCTCGGCTGCCGGCGGCGCGTTGAACACGGGGTACTCGCTGAAGCCGAAGATCCCGGCCGTGATGTTCGACGGGAACTGCCGGCGCGCCGTGTTGTACTCCTGCACGCGCTCGTTATAGCGCATCCGCTCGACGGCGAGGCGGTTCTCCGTGCCGGCGAGCTCGTCCATCAGCCGGTTGAACGTCTCGTTCGAGCGCAGCTGCGGGTAGTTCTCGACGATGACGAGCAGCCGCGCCAGTGCCGTGCTCTGCTCGTTGGCCGCCTGCATCCGCTGCTCGGGCGTCGTCGCGCCCGAGAGCTTCGCGCGCGATTCCGCGATCTGGCCGAAGACGTCGCGCTCCTGCTGCGCCACGCCCTTGGTGGTCTCCACCAGGTTCGGGATCAGGTCGTTCCGGCGCTGCAGCTGGTTTTCGACCTGCGCCCACTGCGTCTTGATCGCCTCTTCCTGCGACACGAACGTGTTGTAGGAACAGCCCGACGTGAACAGGGCAGCGGCCAGCACCAGCGCCGCCGCCAGGGTCGATCGCATGTGACGAGTCATCGCATCCTCACTCTCAAGTTATCACCAGCTCGCGCCGCCGCCACCGCCGCCGCTTCTCCCGCCGCCGAAGCCGCCAAAGCCGCCGCCGAATCCACCGCCGCCGAAGCCGCCGCCGCTACCTCCACCGAATGAGCCGACGCCGCTGCTCCATCCACTCCAGTGCCCGCCGCCCCAGCGGCGGCGGCGCCGCCGCATCCCGAGGCTCCCCGCCATCCCGCGGAGGACCATGAAGAAGATGAACAGCGTCAGGATGACGCCGAACGGCAGCCCACCTTCATCCCTGTCGATCTCGCGCGCCGGACGGACGCCCTGGAGCGTGACGCCGCGCCGCTCCGCGATCCGGTTGACGATGCGGCCGACGCCGGCCACGAGCCCCGCCCCGTAGTCGCCGTTGCGGAACTCGGGCGCCATGTACTGCCGGCTGGTCTCGCCCGCGAAGCCGTCGGTGATGAACTCCTCGAGCCCGTAGCCGACCTCCACCCACACGCGCTTGTCGTTCACCGCGACGAGCACCAGCAGGCCGTTGTCCTGGCCGGCCTGGCCGACGCCCCGTCCGCGGTTCTCGAACATCTCGACCGCGTACTCCCGGATGTCGGCGAACGGCTGGAACGTGTCGATCGTCGCCACGACCACGACGTCCCCCGACGCCTGCTGCAGCGCGCGGATCATCGTGTCGAGCTCCTGCCGGCTCGCCTCGTCGATGACGCCGGCGTAGTCGTTCACCGGGTCGTTGAGCGGCGCCACTTCCTGCGCGCTGGCTGCTCCAGCCAGGAGCACGAAGACGGTGGCGCCACAAAGGACACCAAGGGTCTTCGTGACCCTTGTGGCCAAGTACGTCTCCGTGCTCTTCAAGGCCGCCAGGCGTCGACGAACCGGGTGAGCTGTTCCACGGCGGAGAGATAGGCGGGAAACAGCCGCGCGGCGTCCGTCGTGGGAATGCCGGACCGCTGCTCGAGCGCGAGGATGCTCGTGACGACGGCGTCGGGAAGGCCCGCGGATCGGGCGCCCTCGCGCGTCGCCTCGGCGTGGCCGCTTGCGGAGCCGCCGCACAGGTGCGCGACGTGGCGGAGCAGCGCCGCAAACGCCGGCGCCGACGCGGTCACCAGGCCGGCAACCGCCTTCGGATCGCCGCCTGCCTCGATGAAGCCCTCGCGCAGGTGGACGAGATGACTCTTGGCCTGCGTTTCGACGGCGCGGCGGAGGTCCTCGCGCGTGATCGCGGCGCCGGTGAACGGGTCCTCGCCGAAGATGCGCTCGTGCGCGCGGATGATTTCGCCGTACTCGAGCGGGAAGGCGTCGAGCGAGCGGCGGAATTCAGCCTCGGGCAGGATCAGCGGCGTGGCCAGCCCGTGACGCTCCCAGCCGCGCGCGAACGTCGCGCAGCCCTCCAGATCGGTGATGGTGAGCGTGTCGGAGACGAGGGCGAGGCACGTCAGCGGCCCGCCGCCGGCATGCTCGATGCTCGGGCCGTACGCGGCGAGCGACCGGAGGCGATCGCCGAAGACGCGCCGCAGGTCGGTGACGAGCGCAGCGGCTGCGTGCCGCCACGGTTCCATGGCTCTCATTGTAGTTAACGAAGCTTCCGGGTTCCGGGTTCCAAGTTCTGGATTCCAAGTTCTGGGTTCCGGGTTCCGGGTTCCGGGTTCGGTAGAATCTAGGCGATGCGTCTGCGCGAGCTGAATATTGGCTGCTTCGGCGGCGGCACCGGGCTCCCCAGCCTGCTCGGCGGGCTCAAGACCAACCCCTGGCTCAACCTCAACGCGGTCGTCACCATGTTCGACAGCGGCGGCAGCTCGGGGCAGCTGCGCGACGAGCTGGGCGTCCTGCCCCCGGGCGACGTACTGAAGTGCGCGCTGGCGCTCTCGCGCAATGAAGGGGAAGCGCGCCGGGTGCTGCTGGCGCGGCTGCCGACGCTCGAACATCACGAGCGGCTGGCCGGGCACACCGGCGGCAACCTGCTGCTGTCGATGATGGAGCAGTACAGCGGCGACTTCCTGGCAGCCGTGGACGGCCTGCGCGCGCTGCTCGGCTGCAAGGGCCGCGTCTGGCCGGTCAGCGTGCAGCCGGCGTCGCTGTGCGTCGAGTATGGCGACGGCTCACAGACACGCGGCGAGGTCGAAGTGGACGCCGGGCAGACGCGCGGCCACCAGGTGAAGCGGCTCTGGCTCGAGCCCGACGTCTCGATTCATCCGGCGGTCGCGCAGGCGATTCGCGGCTTCGACGCCGTGATCATCGGGCCGGGCAGCTTCTTCACGAGCCTCATGCCGCCGCTGCTCGTGCGCGGCGTGCGCGAGGCGCTCGCGGACATGCGTGGGCCCATCATCCTGATCTCGAACCTGCTGACCGAAGGGCGCGGCATGTCGGGGTTCACGGCCGCCGACGCGGCGCGCTGGGTGTCGCGCGCCATCGACCGCCCGGTGGACGTGGTGATTGCCAACACCGGAGGTCCGTCGCCGGACGCCGTGCGCCGCTACGCCGCCGAGCACAAAGAGCCGCTGGAGCTCGGCACGTTGACCGGCGAGACCGAGCCGGTGCTCGGGCAGTTCTGGTGCACCGAGATCGCGCGTCACGATCGCCGCCGGCTGTCGTTCGCGGTGTGGACGGTGCTCAGCCAGCGGCTGCTGAGCCCGAGCCCACAGCCGCACGCCGTCCTGGAACAATGAGGTGAGGCCTACGGTCGGGCGACCAGCGCCGGCCAGTTCACGACCAGTGTGACGGGCGATTGGCAGCGCCTCGTCCAGGGACATGGGTCCGTGCGCGAGGCGATCGGCCCGATGGCAGCCTGCACCTCGTACGGACCGAGGCGGCTTCCAACCTCCAGTGACACGACGAGTACGCAGATTCCGCCACGGGTCCGCGCGATCGAGGTGGCAAGAACTGCAACGTTGGAAGAGCAGGCAGGCGGGTTTCTGTGGTTTTCGTCACGGCACGGCGCGTGCGATCCGACGATGCTAGGATTGGGCCGATGCGGGCCCGGTTCAAGGAGGCGAGACGTGCCGAACCTTGAGGAGCGGGTGGCAGCGTTGGAGGGTCGCGTGCAGGAGCACGCCGCGCAGATGTCCGATATCAGACAGGCGAACGCCGAGCTGCGTCAGGACATTCGCGTCGTGCGTGATGAGATGAACCGGCGCTTCGATGCACTGGACGGACGGTTCGTGGCCATCGACGGACGGTTCGCGGCCATCGACGGACGGTTCGTGGCCATCGACGGACGGTTCGTGGCCATCGACGGACGGTTCGTGGCCATCGACCGCCGCTTCGTGGCCATCGACGGACGCTTCGCGGCCATCGACGGACGTTTCGATGCCATCGACCGCCGCTTCGATTCGTTCGATCGGCGGTTCGATGCCGTTGAACACCGATTCGCGTGGCTCGTCGGCCTGATGGTCACGGGTTTTCTCGCAACCATCGGCACCGTGGCCGGCGCGTTCTGGGGCGTGCTGCAGACGGTCCGCTAGAACAGTGAGCCCTCGGCCGTGCCGAGCATGTCGCGCCTGACCATCGGGATCGGCGGCCCGCCGTAGGTCAGGAACTGGTCGTGGAACTGCCGCCACGCCTGCTTCCCGCCGCGCGACGCCGACCAGTCCTCGCGCAGCTTCCGGATCATCAGCTTGCCCATCGTGTAGTTCAGGTACGCCGGGTCGTAAGTCCCTCGCGTGGACTGCTGCCGCGCGGTGCCGATGTCGGTGAACGCGTCGCTCACAAACATCTTTTCGCACTCGGCAAGGGTCATGCCCTTCGTGTGCAGCCCGATGGCGCACAGGAAGCGGACATTTCGGAGCAGCGCGTTGGTGAGCTGGCCGATGTGGGTCTCGGGATCGCCGTTGCCCAGCCCCATCTCCCACATCATCTCCTCCGTGTAGTGCCCCCAGCCTTCGGCAAACGCGTAGCCGACGAAGTTGCGGGCCACGACAGACGGATTGCGGTTCGAGTGCAGGAACTGCAGGAAGTGGCCCGGCCACACTTCGTGGACCGACGTAAAGAGGAGATCCGCCTGGCCGGGGATGTAGTCGCGCTGCTCCTGCGGCGTCCACGACGGGTCGGGCGGCGAGATGTAATAGGTGGCCGGCAGGCCCTTTTCGTACGGCCCGGGGATGTCGATGTAGGCAGAGTTGGCGCGGTTGTACGGCGGCGACTGGTCCACGCGCGCTTCCTCGGGGCCCGGGATAGTGGCGACGCCGGCCTCCTGGACGAACGTCTTGAGGCCGGCGAGCTGCGCCCGCGCGCCCTCCACCGCGCCGCCCTTCGGCTTGTTCGCGTTCATCTTCGCGATGCACGCGGGGATCGTGGCGCCGGGCGCGAACTTCGCGCACTCCTCGCGCAGCGCCTTCTGGTTGCGCTCGAGGTCCGCACGGCCGGCCGCTTCGAGCTGCGCCAGCGGCGTGGTGACGCCCTCGGTCATCTGCAGCATGCGGGCGAACTTCTCGGGGCCGAGCGCGAAGGCGTCGGTGGCGGTCGCGCGCTGTGACTCCAGATAGGCCGCAAGGTCGGCCATCGCCTTCGCTGCTGCGCCGTTGGCGTCCGCCAGCTCCTTCTGCAGCGCCTCGTCTTTCCCCGGTTCGTCTTTGATGGCAGCGAAGATGCCCGGCACGTCGGCCTTGAAGAACTCGGCGAAGCCGCGGAACAGGGACACGCCGCGGTCGAGCAGCGGCCGCGCCATCGGCATCCGGAGATTCGAACGGATCTGGCCGGCGGCCTGTTGCACGGAGCGCGCGTACCTGATGTAGGCCCGCATCCGCTGATCGAGCGGCGCATACTCGCGCTTCAGGTACGGCGCCGGGTCCAGGTTGTCGCTCATCCAGTCGATGTAGGTCGCCGGGTTCGTGAACGGCGCCTGCGCGTCCTCGAGCCAGAACAGGTCGCGGTCGA